>Ga0075163_10001441_pt1 | contig 32085 bp, 31 predicted proteins | sample JI1023141ADNA_FD_71478 | JGI IMG/M metagenome (GOLD analysis project Ga0075163, IMG submission 71478) | Wastewater effluent complex algal communities from Wisconsin, to seasonally profile nutrient transformation and Carbon sequestration -... | ecosystem: Engineered > WWTP > Effluent > Algae...
CGGCATCCTCGACGTCGACGACCTGTGCCCCAACGACCCCGAGGACAAGGACGGCTGGGAGGACGAGGACGGCTGCCCCGATCCGGACAACGACAAGGACCGCATCCTCGACAACGACGACCGCTGCCCCAACGAGCCCGAGACCCGCAACGGCTTCGAGGACGAGGACGGCTGCCCCGACCGCGGCCGCGTGATCCTCACCGGCACCAAGATCGAGATCCTCGACAAGGTGTTCTTCGAGTACAACAAGGCGATCATCAAGAGCGAGTCGTTCCCGATCCTCGACGCGGTCGCGGCGACCCTCGAGGGCAACCCCGACATCCAGCTGATCGAGGTGCAGGGCCACACCGACGAGCGCGGCAACGACGCCTACAACCTCGACCTGTCGACCAAGCGCGCCGCCGCGGTGAAGCAGTACCTGATCGACAAGGGCATCGACAAGGATCGCCTCGAGTCGCAGGGCTACGGCGAGACCCAGCCGCTCGACAACCGCCACAACGAGGCGGCGTGGGCCAAGAACCGCCGCGTCGAGTTCTTGATCATCAAGCGCTCGAACGACGCCGGCGGGTGATCCCGACCGGCTGCGCAGGCGGCTGAGCAGGCGGCCCGGGTCCTCGCGGATCCGGGCCGTCGGCGTTTTCGGGGCCCGCGCCGGCGCCGGCCCGTCGATGGTCAGGGCGGATCGCGGCGGGTGCGGAACGCGGCCAGGGCCGCGTCCTCGACGGCGGTCGACGGGCCGGCCTCGGGCTGCGCGGCCGCCTGGGTCAGCCGCATCGCGGCGCGCAGCTGCCGCAGGTAGCGGCGACACGCGCCGCACATCATCAGGTGGAGGCGGACGCCGAGGCGCGCGCGGCCGGGCAGCGTCCCTTGGTCGTGGTCGCGGACGATCGCCGCGACCTGCTCGCAGCTCATCATGGCTGACTCCTCGGGGTCAGGTGTCGCTCCAGCGCGTCGCGCACCTGCGCGCGGGCCCGGTGCAGCAGCACGCGCTGGTTCGCCTGGCTCAGCTCGAGGACCTCGCACACGTCCTCGGCGTCCCAGCCTTTGACGTCGCGCAGCACCAGCACCGCGCGCTGGCGCTCGGGCAGCTGCTCGACCAGCTCGCCGACCAGCGCCACCAGCTCGCGGCGCTGGACCAGCGACGCCGGATCTTCGTCGCCCCACGGCGCCGGCGGCCGTTGCCAGCCACCGCCTGCCGCGAAGCGATCGGCGTCGATGGCGCCGTCGTCGGCGCCGTCGTCGAGCGCCGACATCGGGACCGACCGGCGATCGCGGGTGGCGATCGTCCGGGCGCGGTTGACCAGGATCCGGCACACCCAGGTGCGCAGCGCCGAGCGCCCTTCGAAGCTGTCGAGGCCGCGCACGACCGCCAGCCAGGTCTCCTGGATCGCCTCGTCGGCCAGCGCGTCGGACCGCACGATCGCCCGCGCCAGCTGGCGCAGCGTGTCGTGGTAGCGCCGGACCACGCCGCGGAACGCCGCCTCGTCACCGGCGCGCAGCCGCCGCACCAGCTCGCCATCGTCGGGAGACGCGTCGTCGGCCACGCGCGCCGCAGTGTACCGACGGGCGCCCAGGCCGACCAGCGACATGGCCGCCGCGTTCACGCGGCCCGGGCGACGTGGACGGCGAAGCGGCCGGCGCGATCGGTCGCGGTGGAGACGCGCGCGAAGCCAGCGACGGTCATGAGCCGCTCGACCATCGCGGCGTCGTACTTGACGCTCGACTCGGTGTGGATGCGCTCGCCATCGGCGAGCGTGAGCTCGAGGTCGGCGGCGGCGATGCGCACCTGCTGGCGACCGACGCTCTCGAGGTGCATCTCGACGCGCGACCGCGCCGCGTTCCACAGCGCGACGTGGCGGAACCGCGCCGGGTCGAAGTCGGCGTCGAGCTCGCGGTTGATCCGGACCAGCAGGTTGCGGTTGAACGCCGCGGTCACGCCCTGCGCGTCGTCGTAGGCCGGCAGCAGCTGCGCGAGCGGCTTCCGCAGATCGGTGCCCAGCACCAGCGCGGCGCCGCGCGGCACCGCGGCCCGGACGGCGGCCAGCAGCGCGCTCGCCTCGGTCTCGTCGTAGTTGCCGATCGAGCTGCCGATGAACAGCACCGCCAGCGGCCCCGGCAGCGCGGCGAGCCGAGGCAGCGCCGCGGCGGTGGTCGTGACCCACGGCGTCACCGCCACCGCCGGGACGGTCGCGGCGAGGTGCGCCGACGCCTCGGCGAGCGCGCTGCCCGAGACGTCGACCGGGATGTAGCGGACGTCGCCGCCGCGCGCGGCCAGCGTCGCGAGCAGCGTCGCGGTCTTGGTCGCGGTGCCGGCGCCCAGCTCGACGACGGTGGCCGGGCCGTCGAGCCCCGCCGCCGCGAGCAAGGCCGCGCCGTGATCGTGGAAGATCTCGTGCTCGGCGCGGGTCAGGTAGTACTCGGGCAGCGCGGTGATGGCCTCGAACAGCCGCGAGCCCGCGGCGTCGTAGAACAGCCACGGCGGCAGCGCACGCGGCGTGCGGCTGAGGCCGGCGATCACGGTGGCGCGCACCGCGGCGGTGGTGGCGACGTCGTCGAGATGATCCTGCATCGGGCTCCTCAGGCGTCGCGCGCGAGGCGCACGCCGGTGACCTGGAACCGGGTGTCGGCCGGCCAGAAGTTGCGGTACGTCGGGCGCACGTGGCCCGGCGGCGTGAAGCACGAGCCGCCGCGCAGCACGTGCTGATCGATCATGAACTTGCCGTTGTACTCGCCGAGCGCGCCGGGGCCGGCGCGGTAGCCCGGGTACGCCGCGTACGGCGACGCCGTCCACTGCCACGCCTCGCCGTAGAGCTGCGCGAGCGGGCCGGGCTCGGCCGCGCCCGGCGCCAGCGCGCTGGTCGCGACGTCGTGTGCCAGGAACCCGCCGCACACCGGGCGGTCGCCGGCGGCGTGCTCCCACTCGGCCTCGGTCGGCAGCCGCCCGCCGAGCCAGCGCGCGATCGCGTCGGCCTCGTACAGGCTGACGAAGGTCGCCGGCTCGCCGTCGTCGAGCGACCGCCGCCCGTCGAGGCCGAACTGCTGCCAGGGGCCGTCGGTGGCGTCGACGTAGGCCGGCGCGGCGATGGCGTGGGCGCGCACGAAGTCCCAGCCGGCGGCCAGCCACAGGCTCGCGGTGCGGTAGCCGCCGTCGGCGGCGAAGGCGCGGACCTCGCCGACGGTGACCAGCCGATCGGCGAGCGCGTACGGCGCCAGCCACGCGCGGTGCGCCGGCCCCTCGTTGTCGAACGCGAAGCCTTCGCCGCGGTGGCCGAGCTCGACCAGCCCGCCGGCGAACGCGGTGAAGGTCAGCGGCGGCGCGCCGGGGGCCGCGGCGCGCGGCGGCGCGCTCGCGCGGTAGCGGGGCGCGAACGGCTGTTGCGCCAGCGCGTGCAGCGCGTCGGTGAGGATCAGCTCCTGGTGTTGCTCCTCGTGGGCCAGCCCCAGCGCCAGCGTCGGTGCCAGCGCCGCGACCTCGGCGTCGTCGAGCCGCGCCAGCAGCGCCACCACCTCGCCGTCGACCGCGCGGCGGTAGGCCGCGACCTCGTCGCAGCTCGGCCGCGACAACAGCCCGCGCTGCGGCCGCGGGTGCCGAGGCCCGACCGCCTCGTAGTACGAGTTCCACAAGAACCCGGCGCGCGGATCGACCGGCGCGACGCCGCGCGGCTCCAGCACGAACGCCTCGAAGAACCACGTCGTGTGCGCGCGGTGCCACTTGGTCGGGCTGCACGCCGGCATCGACTGCAGCTGCTGATCTTCTGGTGACAGCGGCGCCGCCAACGCCTCGGTGCGCGCGCGCACGGCGCGGAAGCGCTCGGCCCACCCCGCGCCGCTCATGGCTCGACCTCGACACCGCGCCAGAAGCCGATCCAGCCGGCGAGGTGCGCCGCCGCCGGCCGCGGCGCGGCGTAGGTCCACGCGGCGCCGGGGTTGACCGCGTCGTCGACCACCACGTCGAAGTACGACGCGGTGCCCTTCCAGGCGCACGCGCTGGTGTGCGCGACCGCCACCAGGCGGCCGGGGACGATCGCCTCGGGCGGGAAGTAGGTGTAGCCATCGACGACCTGGGTCCGGTCGCTGGCGGCGATCAGCGCGCCGCGCCACGTGGCGCGGTAGCGGGGAGCGGACGCAGGGGTGGTCATCTGGGTCTGTCTCGCGGCGGGGCCGAGCGTTACGCGACCTGCGCGATCGAACCGCGCTCGACGTGGGTGGCGAGCTGCGCCAGCACCACGGGCATCAGGCGCGCCAGCTTCTTCCGCATCGCCAGCGCGTGGAGGGCGCGACCGAGCACGCCGTAGCGCAGGCGATAGGACAGCTCGACCGAAACCACGCTGCCGCCAGGCGCCGCGGCGACGGTCCAGCGGTTCCGCGCCTCGCCCATCGGCCCCAGCGGCGTCGCCACGTAGGTGAAGCCGCGCCCCTCGTCCCACGACGTGACGGTCTCCTCGAGGCGGCCCATCCCGCGGATGTCGCAGGCGCGGCTGCAGCCGGGCCCGGCGGTGGCGGTCGAGGTCAGCCGCGACGCGGTGACGGTGGGGGACCAGCGGTGGACGTTTCCGAAGTCGGCGAGCACGGCCCACACCGCGGCGGGCGGGGCGGCGACGCGCTGCTCGGCGCGGATCACGTACGGCAGGTCGTTGGGCTCGGACATGGTCGGGGCTGCAGGTTGCGCGGTGGGTTGCATGCTCCCTGGATAGAGGGTCGGGGCGCGTCGCGGTATCCCGTTCTCGGGTGAAATACTTTCACCATTCTGGTTACAATCGCCCCGTGACCGTCGACGCCCTCGAGGAGCTGCGCACCGTGCTGCGGATCGCCGAGCTGGGCAGCCTGTCGGCGGCCGCGACCGCGCGCGGCGAGTCGACCAACGCCGTCAGCCGCCGACTGCGCGCGCTCGAGGCCCGCCTGGGCGTGCCGCTGTTCCACCGCACGACGCGGCGGCTGGCGCTGACCGACGAGGGCCACGCGCTGTGCGAGCGCGCGCCGCGGGTGCTGGCCGAGGTCGACGCGCTCGAGGCCGCGGTGGCGGCGCGCCCGACGCGGCTGCGCGGCCTGGTCCGCGTCGGGCTGCGCCCCGAGCTGGTCGATCCGCGGTGGTTCGAGGCGCTCGGCGCGCTCCTGACCGCGCACCCGGGGCTCGAGGTGCAGCTGCTGGTGGGCGGCGCCGTCGCGCCGGGGCACGCCAGCCTCGATCTATGGTTCCACTTCGGCCAGCCGCGGGCCTCCGCGCTGGTCGCCCGTCGGCTCGGCGGCGCCGCGTGGGCGCTGGCCGCGGCGCCCGCCTACGTCGCGCGGCGCGGGGCGCCACGGAGCGTCGCGGAGCTGGCGGGGCACGACTGCTTGCGCGGCCTGCGCGAGGGCCGCGAGCGCCAGTGGACGCTGGTCGATGGCCGCGGCCGGGCCCACGCCGTCGCGGTCGGCGGCCAGCTCGAAGCCGACGATCCGCACGTGCTCATCGCCGCGCTGTACGGCGGCCTCGGCGTCGGCATGCGCCCGGCGCCGGAGATCGAGCGCGAGGCCGCCGCGGGCCGCCTGGTGCCGATCTTGCCCAGCTACCGGACCGAGACCATCACGGTGTACTTGCTGTCACCGCGCGCGCGGTCGCGCTTGCCGCGGGTCCGGCTGGTGGCCGCGCTGATGGCCGAGGTCGGCCGCACGATCACCGACGCCGCGTAACGCTGACGCGGCAGCCGAGACTGACTGGCGATGACGCTCGCGCCGCCGCACGGCTTCGGCCTCGGGCTCCGGCCACCGCACTACCCCGAGGTGCTGGCCGGCGCGCCGCGGGTCGACTGGTGGGAGGTGATCAGCGAGAACTTCCTGGTGGCCGGCGGCAACCCGCGGCGGGTGCTGCGCGAGGTGCGCGCGCGGTGGCCGGTGGTGCTGCACGGCGTGTCGCTGTCGATCGGCTCGGCCGAGCCGCTGGATCGCGACTACCTGGCGCGGCTGGCGGCGCTGGTCGACGAGGTCGAACCAGCGCTGGTCAGCGATCACCTGTGCTGGACCGGGCTCGGCGGTCACCAGAGCCATGACCTCTGGCCGCTGCCCTACACCGAGGAGGCGCTGGCGCTGGTGGTGGCCAAGGTCGGCCAGGTCCAGGATCGCCTGCGGCGGCGCATCCTGCTCGAGAACCCGTCGAGCTACGTCACCTTCGCGGCCAGCGCGCTCGGCGAGGCCGAGTTCCTCGCCGAGGTGGCGCGACGCGCCGACTGCGGGATCTTGCTCGACGTCAACAACGTCTTCGTGAGCGCCACCAACCACGGCTGGGATCCCCACGCGTACCTGCGCGCGATCCCCACTGATCGCGTCGCGCAGCTGCACCTGGCCGGACACTCACGGCAGGGGCGCTGGCTGGTCGACACCCACGACCACCCGGTGTGCCCCGAGGTGTGGGCGCTGTACGCGGCGGCGTGCGCGCGGTTCCCCGGCGTCGCCACGATGATCGAGCGCGACGATCACCTGCCGCCGCTGGCCGACCTGATCGCCGAGCTCGACGTCGCGCGCGCTACCGCCGCGGAGGTGCACCGTGGCTGAGCTGGCGGCGCTGCAGGCGCGGTTCCTGGCGCTGGTCGTCAGCGGCCAGGGCGATCCGCGCGGGCTCATCGCCGGCGGCGAGCTCGGCATCTACGCCTACGCCTACGGCGCCCGCCTGCACGAGGCGCTGCGCCAGGATCACCCGAAGCTCGAGGCCGCGCTCGGCGCCGAGGCCTTCGCCGCGCTGGTCGCCGGCTACGTCGCGGCGCGCCCGCCGCGCTCGTTCACGCTGCGCGACCTGGGCGTCGACCTGGCGCGCTACCTCGACGACGCCGCCACGGCCCCCACCCCGCTCGCGCCGCCGTGGGCCGGCGACCTGGCGCGGCTCGAGCGCGCGCGGGTCGAGGTGTTCGACGGCCCCGATCACGCGGCGCTGACCCGCGACCACGTCGCGGCGCTCGGGCCCGAGGCGATCGCCGACCTGCACCTGGCGTGGGTGCCGGCGAGCGCGGTGGTGCCGCTGGCGTGGTCGGTCGACGCGGTGTGGAGCGCGCTGGTGGACGCGACGACGCCGCCCGCCGCCGTCGCGGCCCCGCGCACCGCGCTGGTGTGGCGGCGCGACCTCGAGGTCATCCACCGCACGCTCGACCCCGACGAGGCCGCGGTCGCCCCGCGGCTCGTCGCCGGCGCGACCTTCGCCGAGGTGTGCGGCGCGCTGGCCGAGCTCGTCGACGATCCCGCGCCGCGCGCGCTCGCGCTGCTGCTGCGCTGGCTCGACGCCGCGGCCCTGCGCTTGCAGGCCGATCTTCATCTCCCCGAGGGACCATGACCACCGCCGACGCCACCGCCCTGTCCATCCGCCCGCGCCACCGCCACCGCCTGACCGTCGGCCAGCGCGCCCCCGCGCTCGAGGCCGTGACGCTCGCGGGCGCCGCCGTGGCGATCCCGGATCCCGCGGCGCTGGTGCACCTGCAGTTCCGCCGCTTCGCCGGCTGCCCGGTCTGCAACCTGCACTTGCGCGGGTTCGCGGCGCGCGTCGACGAGCTGCGCGCCGCCGGGATCCGCGAGGTCGCGGTGTTCCACAGCGACGCGGCGACGATGCGCCCGTACCAGGGCGACCTGCCCTTCGACGTGATCGCCGATCCGACGCGCGCGCTCTACCGCCAGTTCGGCGTCGAGGCCGGCTGGCGATCGATCCTCGATCCGCGGGCGTGGGGCGCGATGCTGCGCGGCATGTTCGGGCGCTCGTCGCCGTTTCGCGGCGAGGGCGGCCACCTGGGGCTGCCGGCCGACTTCTTGATCGCGCCCGACGGCGTCATCGTCGCCGCGCGCTACGGCCGCCACGCCGCGGATCACTGGTCGCTCGACGAGCTCTTGGCCCTGGCCGCCGCCCACCGCTCGGCGCCGTAACCTGCATGCCCGCCGCCACGTACCTCCATCATCGCGCTGGCGCACCGCGCCCGCTCATGCCAAAACCTGTGTTCCCCCGAGGTTCCATGTCGCTGCGCACCGCCATCGTCGCCACGCTTCTCGCCATCGCTCCCGCGCTCGCCGCGGCCGACACCCAGCGCTGGGCAGGCGATGGCTTCGCCGTGACCGCGACCACCGCCGAGCAGGCGGTCGCCGGCGCCCCTCTCGACGTGCGCCTCGAGCTGACCCCGTCGGGCGGCTACAAGGTCAACGAGGAGTACCCGATCGCGGTCGAGATCGTCGCCCCGGCCGACGTGACGGCGACCAAGACCAAGCTCGGCAAGGCGGACGCGTCGGTGCGCCACGAGCGCGCCGCGTTCCAGCTCCGGCTCACGCCGAAGGCCGCGGGCGCCAAGGTGGTCGCGCTCAAGCTGCGCTTCGCGCTGTGCACCGACACGACCTGCGAGCCGCGCAAGCACGCGGTCGACCTCAAGCTCGACGTGAAGTGAGCGGCGCTCGTCGCGTCGCGCTGTGACCAGGCGGCGCACGCGGTCGTAGCTGGCGCCTCGCGGCGCCACTGACGCGGCGCGTGATCCCGGTGGGTTGCGCGGGGTCGGCGATGGCGCCGATGTTGCGATACGGCGCGCCGATGCGCCCTCACCTGCTCCTGGCGCTCGCCGTGGCGACGCTCCTCGCCGCGTGCGCGAGCGAGCCTGACGACCGTTGCGCGGCGGCGCGCGCGCACCTCACCGCGTGCTTCGGCGCCGAGCCCGCGGACGCCGCGGACGACACCTGCGATCCCGCCGCGGCCGACGCGGTGCTGGCGACCTCATGCGCCGCGCTCGTCGAGCCTGGCAAGGAGGATCGCGCGTCGCCCGCGCTGTGTCGGCTCGGCGTGCTGTCGCGCTGCCCGGTGCCGGCGTGCACCGTCGCCGCGCCGCCGGCGGACAGCTGCGCCGAGTACATCGGCCGCGAGGACTGCGCGCAGTGCGACTACTACCTGTGCCGCGACGCGACCGCGCCCGACGGCTGCGGCGACGCCGGCTACTACCGCGGCTTCGGCTACGCGTACTGCGAGCGCTACCTCGAGGTCACCACGCCACGCTTGTCGCCGGCGGGCCGGCGCTTCGCCCACGACGTGCGCCGCTGCCTGATGCAGGCGATGGAGGACACGATCCCCGTCGACGCGGCGTGCCCCGACGTGAAGACCGCGGCCTACGCGACCCACCCCGCCTGCTACCTCGCCAGCGGTTTCTGTGAGCTGCCGTGGTCCGACTGGCTGGCGATCGCCGCGACGATCGCGCCGGCCGACGCGTCGCTGCGCGAGATGCTCGGCACCGCGCTCGCCTGTCGATAGACCAGCCAGCCACGCGCGGTCCACGCGCCGAACCAGCTCCGCACCAGGGCCGCGCCGCCGCGGGCGGGCATGTGCGGCGCAGCGCGGGCGAGCGCCGCGGGCAGGCTGCCGTCGACGGCGAGGCTCGCGAGGATCGTGTACGCCGCCGGGTGCAGCCGCACGACGTCGCGCGCGAGGTCCGCGCGGAAGACCGCGAGGTAGACCCGCGGCGTGGCACCGACGATGGCCCGTCGGGTCCGCGGTCCACCCGCGCGCGCGCGCAGCCACAGCCGATCGGGCGCGGTCCGGCAGGCCAAGAGGTTCACGTGCGGCGCCAGCGCCAGCGGCGCCTGACCGAGCGCCGCAGCGGGGACCGGCGCGCCGTCGCCGGCGGTGAACGCGCGCAGCCACGCAGCCTCGAGCCGCGCCAGCTCGTGGGCGTGGATCGCTGCGGGCAGCGTCGCGGCGAGGAACGCGGGCAGCGCCGCGCCGAGCTCGACCAGCGCGTCGGCGCGGGCTGGCGGGTGGGCGAGCAGGTAGCGCTCGGCCAGCGCCGCGAACACCGCCGGCCCGAGCAGCCAGCGCAGCGCCGGGAAGTCGTCGGCCAGCGCGCCGAGCAGGCGCAGCCAGTACTGCCGTCGGTAGATCTCCAGGCGCGCCGCGGGATCGAGGGTCGCCGACGGCGCGAGCCAGGCGGCCGCGCGCGCCACGCACGTGGCAGGCTCGTCGTCGCCCGGCGGCAGGCCGGCGCGGGCGCGGCTGGCGCCGGTCAACGGCCGGGTCAGCGCGTCGAGCAGCTCGCGCTGGCGCGCGCGCAGGTCGTCAGGCGACATCGCGCGCCTCCGCGGCGAGGACGCGATCGGCGATCGCCCGGGCGCGCGCGACCTCGGCCAGCGCGACCTCCAGCGGCGGCACGTCGCCGTCCCACTCGATGATCGTCGGGATCGGTCCGAGCCGCGCCAGGGCCTCGGCGTACAGCGCCCACACCGGATCGGCGACCGGCTGATCGTGGGTGTCGAGCAGGTAGCCGTCCTCGACGGTGTGGCCGGCGAGGTGGAGCTGCACGACCCGCGCGGCGGGCACCTGCGCCAGGTAGGTCCGCGGGTCGAAGCCGTGGTTCACCGCCGCGACGTAGACGTTGTTGACGTCGAGCAGGATCCCGCAGTCGGCGGCGTCGGCCACCGCGGCGACGAACTCCCACTCGGGCATCGTCGACTCGCGCCAGGCCAGGTACGAGCTGACGTTCTCGATCGCGAACGGCCGGCCCAGCGCGTCTTGCACCGCGCGGATCGCGTCGGCGCACAGCCGCACCACCGCCGGCGTGCACGGCAACGGCAAGAGGTCGTGGCTGGTGCGCCCGCCGGCCGCGCCCCAGCACAGGTGGTCGGTCACCCATGGCGCGTCGACCGCGTCGGCCAGCCGGCGCAGCCGCCGCAGCTGCGCGCGATCGACGCCGTCGGCCGCGCCGACGTACGTCGACACCGCGTGCGGCACGAGCGGATAGCGCGCGCCGAGCTGCGCGAGCGCGTCGCGCGGCCGGCCGCCGTCGCCGTCGTAGTTCTCGGCGAGGATCTCGAAGCCGTCGACCACCGGGGTCGGCGACGCCAGGATCGCCTCGACGTGCGCGGCGCGCAGGCCCAGGCCGATCGGACAGCGCCGGGGCGCGCCCGGCTGGCTCCACGTCGGCATCGCTAGTCCGCGACCGTGGTCGGCGCGAGCGCCGGCAGGAGCCGCCCCAGCGCGCGGTCGAGCGACACCGCGCCGCCGCCGCTCACCGCGAGGTGGACGAACGCCGCGAGGTAGATCGCCTCGACCCCGCCGAGCACCGCGGCGACGCCGTCAGCGTCGGGCCAGATCGCGGTGTAGATCGCGACCGCCATCACGCCGACCAGGAGCGCCGCGACGATCCGGGTCGCGAGCCCGGCCAGGAGCATGAGCCCGCCGACGAACTCGATCGCCGCGATCATCGGCGCCTGCACCCCCGCCGCCGGGATGTGCAGCGAGCGGAAGTACTGCTCGACCTGCGCCAGGTGGTGCAGCTTGCCCCAACCGGCCTTCACGAAGGTCACGCCCAGCACGACGCGCAAGAGCAGCGGCGGCAACCAGCGGACGCGCGCGGACAGGGTGGCGATGCGGTTCATCAGGGTCGTCGACATGAAACCTCCGGCTGGGCGATCCGCGATCACTTCTTCGCGCCGCAGCCGTTGGGACCGCCGCACGCCGACTTGTCCTTCGGCTTCTCCGCGTCCTTCTTGTCGGCGTCCTTCTTGTCGGCGTCCTTGGGCGCAGCGGCCGGGGGCGCCGGCTTGTCGGCGGGCTTGGGCGCGGCGACCGGCGGCGCGGCCTTGCCGTCGTCCATCGCGACGGGCCCGGTCAGCGTCGGGGGCGCGGCGGCGGCGGTGGCGGCGAGCGCCCCGGTGAGGGCAGCGGCGAGCAACGTCGAGACAGTCTTCGAGTGAGTCATGGGAGCGTTCCTTCAAGCGCCGCGTCGTGGGTTAGTGCGGCGACGACCGAACCAGATTGCACGCGGGGTGCCAGGCACCGCAGGCCGCGCCGCAGCGTCCGTGACGCCGACCGGCGCGGCGAGCGCTCCATCCTGGACGTTCCGCATTCCATCGCCGCACGCGCGGGCGGCGACCGCGTGCCGCGCCATCGCGCGCCGAAAACGCGCCGCGCCGGCGGTGTCTCTTCCGCCGGCGCGCGCGACATCGAGCGAGCTGTGAGCGCGTTACATCGCGGCCATGACGGTGCCGCCCTTGGTCTTGCACTCGTCCTCGGTGCCGACGTCGACGAAGCCTTGGCCCTTGCAACCGTTCTGGCCGGCGCAGGCGTTCGCGGCGGTCTTGCAGCCGCCCTGGCCCTTGCAGGCGTTGACGCCCGAGCAGTGCACCTTGGCCGTCTTCTCGCCGGGGGGCTGGGTCGCCGCCGGCATCGCCGCGCCGGGGTCGGGCTTGTCGGCCGGCTTGGCCGCGGCCGGGGCCGCCGGCGCCGTCGGCGTCGCGGCGGCGCCGCCGCTCTTGTCCTCGGCCTTCTTGCAGGCGCTGGCGAACAGCGCGCCGGCTGCCATGGCGATCATCATTCCGTGCTTGAGCGAAGGTGTCATCGGTCAGTGCTCCTTGAGTCCGGTGTGCGAGGTCGGCGACGCGCATCGCCCTGTGCGAGCAACGTCGAGATCAGCGAGACGGTGAACGGCACGACGTACGACAGCCCGAGCTTCCAGAAGAAGCCGGGGCAGATCGGCTCGCGCGCGAGGTGATCGCCGTGGTTGATCAGCACCAGCACGGTGCCGACGACGAGCGCGATGCCGAGCGCGCGCGTCAACATGCGCGTCCACGGCAGCGGCGGAGTGACCACGGTCATCCGGCCAGCATCAGCAGGAACGATGCCAATGCGGCGAGCGGCCGCAGCTCACCAGGGCCGCGCAGCCACGCGATTCTGGACGACGCGCATTCCACGATGGAATGCCGTCGGAGGTCGTCTACGGCGTGGGCCGCCCGAACCGGAAGTCGACGTCGGCGGTGTCGTGGCAGTCGCGGCACATCGCGAGCCGGCCCTGGAGCTTCGCGGTGCGGCCGTCGCCGGCGAGCACGCCGTAGTACCAGTCGCCGCCGTCGGGGTCGTAGCCCGCGGGCATCTTGCCCATCACGGTCAGCGCGCGGACGGTGGTCGCGTCCGCGTCGGCGTAGCCGGCCTTGACGATGCGCATGCCGACCGGCGCCTCGCCGCCGCTGCGGTACGCGTCGACGTACGGCTCCTCGACGTACACGTCGACCCAGCCGACGCTGTGGCCCGCCGACGCGAAGCGCGCCGCGTTGACCTTCACCCAGCTCGGCCAGGTCGAGCAGTCAGACGCCGCCGCGCCGGCGCCCTCGCCGGTCACCTCGCCGGCCAGCACCGCGGCGTGATCCGACGCGGCCGGCGTCGCGGTCGCGGTCGGCGCCTGTGCCGCGCCGCCGCACGCGGCGAGCGAGAGCCCCATCGTCAGCATGCTGCGCGAGATCCTCATGGGCCGAGGATAGTCGATTGGATCGCGACGGCGGGCCCGCGCCACGCGCAGACGCAGCGCGTTCCAACATGGCACGCGCGTCGTCGCAAACGTTCCAGGCTGGAGCGCCACGCCGCGAACCGGCGCCGTTCGCGCCGGCACGGCGCGTGCAACCGTCCCCCTCGTCGTCACTCGCTCGACGACGAGGAGTCACCACCATGGCCACCATCTGTCCGATCGACGGTTGCAAGCAGAAGTCCGGGATGTGCATGCACGACAAGCTCATGATCGCGATTGGCGCGATGGGCGCGCTGCTCGCGGTGATGCACTGGGGCCTTCACCTCTTCTAGTGGGCGCACCATGGTGACGTTCCCGCCGAGCGCGCCCACAGCGTCGTTCCCGTACCGCGTCCTGGCGAAGGTCGGCGAAGGGGCGATGGGCGAGGTGTACCGCGCCGAGGACCTCGAGCTCGGTCGGCAGGTGGCGATCAAGGTCATCCGCCCCGAGCAAGCCGCGCCGACCCGCGGCAGCGACCCGCAAGCGACGCTCAAGCGCTTCCTCCAGGAGGCCCGCGCCGCCGCGGCGCTGTCACACCCAGGCGTCACCACCGTGCATCGGGTCGGCAACGAGGACGGCCACCCGTACATCGCGATGGAGTGGCTCGACGGCCACACCCTCGAGGAGCTGGTCGCCCGCGGCGGTCGCCTCCCGCCAGAGCAAGCCGCGCGGATCGGCCTGCAGGTGCTGTCGACCCTCGAGGCCGCCCACGCCGCCGGCGTCATCCATCGCGACATCAAGCCCGGCAACCTGATGGTGCTGCCATCGGGGCGGATCAAGGTGACCGACTTCGGCGTCGCGCAGGTGCGCGGCTCGACGCTGGCCAACACCCAGGCCGGGGTGATCGTCGGCACCCCGCACTACGCCGCGCCCGAGCAGCTCGCCGGCGGCGCGATCGATCACCGCGTCGATCTGTATGCGCTCGCGAGCGTGTTGTACGAGGCCCTGGTCGGACGGCCGCCGTTCGACGCTGGATCGATCTACGCGCTGATCCAGGCCGTGCACACCGAGACCCCGCCGGCGCCCAGCGCGCTGGTGCCGGGCCTGACGCCCGGCCTCGATGCGGTCGTGATGAAGGGCCTCGCCAAGCACCCCGACGACCGCTTCGCCTCGGCCGCCGAGATGCGCGCCGCGCTGTTCCCGTTCCGCGCGCGATCCACCGACGGCCCCGCGCCGCCCGCCGTCGTCGGCGCGGCCCGGGGCATGCCCGCGGTCGCCGCGACCCACGCCCGCGTCGCGACGGTGCGCGCCGCCGGTCGGCGCGCATGCGAGCTGGTGCTGGCGGTCGCGCGGCAGTGGCCCGCGACCGAGCTGCCGCCGCAGCCGCGCGGCGAGCTCCTGCGGCGGCTGGTCGAGCGCCCGCTGCACGCGCCGGCGTTCAGCGGCGCGCTCGTCACCGATCACGGCTGCCTGCTGATCGGCGACGGGCTCATCTACCGCGCGTTCGATCCGAGCAGCGGCCGCGCCGGCGACGAGGTGCTCGAGGCCCTGCCCGTCCACGTCCGCGGCACGCTGCACGCAGTCCCGGCGGGGCTCGAGCCGCGCGTGGTGCCGCTCCTGGCGTCGCTGCTGGTGCCGCCCGTGCCGCGGCTGAGCGGCCTCAGCTCGTCGTTCGCGGATCTGCCGCAGCTCGCCGGCAAGCTCGGCGTCGAAGGCTTCGACGGCGCGCTGCGGTTCGTGCTCGGCGAGCGCCTGGGCTTCGCGCTGTTCAGCCGCGGCACGCGCGTCCTGGACGTCTTCGGCGACGGCTGGCCCACCGACGGCGCCTGGGAGCAGTGGATCGGCGCGAGCGGCGCGCTCGCCAGCGTCGAGCCGCTGCAGATCGCGCTGCCGGCCGCCGCGTTCCGACAGCAGCTCGGCGGCGTCGCGCTCGACGTCGTCCGGCCACCCGCCCCGTCGACGCCGGCCATCCGCTCCGACGCCGCCGCGACCGCGCGGGCGATCGATCTGTGCCCCAGCGCCGACGCCGCGGCCACGCAGCGCCGCGGCCTGGCGACGCTGCGCGCGCTCGTGACGGCCGATCCCGCCTACGCCGTCGCGCGCTGGGTGCTCGCCGAGCTCGGCCCGCAGTTCGCGCAGCACGGGCGCGCGGCGCACTGGAAGGGGCTGATCGCGCCGCTCGCGCAGATCGCGCAGGTGCGCCTGCACCACGGCCTGGCTCGGCCCGGCGGCGCGCAGGTCACCTTCGACGCCGTCGCCACCGATGCCAGCGGTCGCGTCGTCCACGTGCTCGACCGGGTGGCGCGCGGCACCGCCGACGCCGTCACCGAGTTCGTCGCGCGGGTGTCCGCCGTGCGGCGGATGAAGGACGTCGCCGGTGCGCTGGGCGCGGCGATCCTGGTCGCGCCGAGCTTCGACGACGCCGCGCTCGCCGCCTACCTCGGCGCGCTGCGCGCCGGCGGCCCCTTGCTGACCGGGCTCGACGCGTTCGCCCACCGCGACGGCTACGTCCGCCAGGGCGTCCGCCAGGGTTTCCACCTGCTGCTGGTCGAGGAGAGCGCCGACGGTCGCCGCCGACCGCTGGTGATCGAATAGCGACCGCGGCGCCGGGCGCGTCAGTCGGCGCCGTGGGCCGGGACGCCCCACTGCTTGAGCTTGCGCCACAGCGTGTTGGTGCCGATGCCCAGCGCGCGCGCGGTGGCGCTGCGGCTGCCGCGGTTGCGCTCGAGCACGATCAGCGTGTAGCGGCGCTCGATCTCGCCCAGCGAGACGCTGTCGTCGAGCAGCCGCGCCAGCGGCGCCTCGGCGCCGGCCCGCAGCTCGGCCGGCAGGTGCTCGACCGCGAGCTTGGGTTGATCGCCGGCCAGCACCACCGCGTGCTCGATGGCGTGCTCGAGCTCGCGGACGTTGCCCGGCCAGCGGTGATCGGTGAGCGCGCCGGCGACCTCCGACGACAGCAGCCGCGGCGCCAGCCCGTAGCGCGCGCAGGTCTTGGCGATGAAGTGGCGCGCCAGCGGCAAGATCTCCTCCGGGCGCGCGCGCAGCGGCGGGACGTCCACGGTGATGACCTTGAGCCGGTAGTAGAGGTCCTGGCGGAAGCTGCCCTGCGCGACCATCTCGACCAGGTCGCGGTGGGTCGCCGCGACCACCCGCACGTCGACCGCCGCCGCCGCGGTGGCGCCCACCGGCCGCACCTCGCGCTCCTGCAACACGCGCAACAGCTTGACCTGGGTGGTCGGGGTCAGCTCGCCGACCTCGTCGAGGAAGATCGTGCCGCCGCGCGCGGCCTCGAACAGGCCCTTCTTGTCGCTGATCGCGCCCGTGAACGCGCCGCGGGTGTGCCCGAACAGCTCGCTCTCGAGCAGCGCCTCGGGCAGCGCGCCGCAGTTGATCGCGACGAACTCGCGGGCGGCGCGCCGCGACCGATCGTGGACCAGCCGCGCGATCCGCTCCTTGCCGACACCGCTCTCGCCGGTGACGAGCACGGTGGCGTCGACCTGTGCCACCTTGCCGACGAGGTCGAGCACCGCCGCCATGGCCCGGCTGCGGGTGACCAGCGCCGCGCCGTCGCCGTCGCCGTCGCGCAGGGCCTGCAGCTCGACCTCGCGCCGCCGCAGCTGCGACGCGGTCTGGCGCAGCTCCTCCTCGCGCGCTTCTAGCTCCCGCGCCAGCGCCGGCGCCTTGTACTCGGCGGCGATGCGGGCGGCCTCGGGGCCCCACGCGCGCCGGGTCTTGCCGACCACGCGACACGCCGCGTGGCCCATCGCCCGGCACTCCTGCTCGACCACGAACACCTCCTCGCCCATGACCGCGCTCGAGAACCCCGACGCGTAGCCCGCCAGCGTCCAGCACACCGGCGCGCCCGGCGGCCCGTCGACGCGCACGTGCTGATCCGCCTCGTACGAGTTGTCCCAGTGGACCTCGAGCGCGAAGTGGCCGGCCGCGCGATCGATCTCGAGCGCGCCGACCCGCGGCCGGACCTTGCCCTGGTGAGCCTGGAGCGCCGGGCAGGTCAGCCACCACTCCGCGTCGCTCGGCCACTCGGCCATGGTGCGGGTCGACAGCGCGTCGCGGTAGCCATTGGCGAAGCCGAAGCGCCGGAGGATGCCGCGCGCCGCCTCGAGCCCGAGGTTCTCGATCAGCTCGCGCCGCAGGTTGCCGAACGCGTCGGCGTCCCACAGCAGCATCCGCTGCTCGCCGAGCCCGATCCGCCCCTCCGCCGGGACGAAGTCGAGGAGCTCCACGATGTCGAGATCTGCCGCGCGCATGTCCCGATCGGTCTCGCGGCCGGGCCGAGCGTTACGCGCGATCGTCCATCCTGGAATGCCGGGCCCGCACCGGGACAGCCACCGGACCGGCGCTCAGCGGACCTGCCACACCCGCGAGTCGCTGACGGCGGCGCCGACCACCGGCAGGCCGTCGAGCGCGGCGCGGGTGGCGACCAGGCCGCGCACCTCGGGATCGGGCGACCAGTACGCGACGTCGGTGAGATCGCCGGCGCGCACCTGATCGCCGGCGCACAGCGCCACCGCGGCGTGGACCACGCACACGAAGCCGACGCGCGGATCGCGATCGGGGCGGGCCTCGAGGGCGGCCGCGACCGCGCGCGCGACCTCGATCGCGCCGGTGCGCGCCAGCGCGTCGTCGCCGTCGATCGCCCGCGCCGCCAGCACCAGGTTGCCGCCGTGCAGCGCCACCGCGAAGCCGGCGGCGGTCAGCCGGGCCTCGGCCAGCGGCAACAGGCCCTCGAGATCGGCGAGCAGCGCGTCGTCGGGATCGGCCAGCGCCTCGTCGTCGGCGCGCACCTCGACCAGCACGCCGACCGCCGGGCGCGGCGCCAGCGCCAGCGCGGCGTCGGGATCGCTGGCCGCGGCGGCCGCCAGCGCCGCGGCGAACGCGGGCGCGTCGGGGTAGCGCTGATCGGGCTCGATCGCCATCGCCCGCGCGATCGCGTCGTCGACCGCGGCCGGCAACGACGCGAACGCCGAGGCGCGCGGCCGGCGCGCGTGGGCGTGGAGGTACTGCACGATGGTCGGCGACTCGTCTTCGAACGGCAGCCGACCGGTGAGCAGGTGGAAGGTCATCACGCCCAGGCCGTAGACGTCGGTGCGCGCGTCGACGGCGCCGCCGCGGATCTGCTCGGGCGCCATCGTGACCGGCGTGCCGACCAGCTGCCGCGACGTGGTGAGCTCGGCGGCGTCGGGCGCGGCCAGCTTGGCGATGCCGAAGTCGATCAAGATCGGCCGCGTCGCGCCGGCGGCGTCGGTGGCGAGGAAGACGTTGGCCGCCTTGACGTCGCGGTGGACGATGGCCTGGGCGTGGGCCGCCGCCAGCGCGCTGGCCACGGGCGCGACGATCGCCAGCGCGTCGGCGACGGGCAGGCGCCCACGAGTCGCCAGCACGCGCCCCAGATCGGTGCCCGTGAGGAACTCCATCGCCAGGTACGGGCGGCCGTCGGCGACGGTGCCCCACGCGACCAGCTCGACCACGTGCGGATGCGAGACCCGCACCATCACCTCGGCCTCGCGCAGGAAGCGCGCCACCGCGGCGGGCGCGCTGCACAGCTCGCCGTGCAGCACCTTGACCGCGACCACCCGGCCGGTGGTCGCGTGGTGCGCGCGGTACACTTGGCCGAAGCCGCCCTGGGCGAGCAGCGCCTCGAGCACGAACTCGCCGACCGCCGCGCCGGCCGGCAGCGCCGTCGCGCCGAGGCCCTGCGCCGGGACGCCGGCCGAGTCGAGGCTGATCACGCGGCCACCGTAGCACGCGCGCGCCGGCGCCCGCCGACCGTTCGCGCGCCGGCGCGGCTACTCGTCGGCGATCGACACGCCGTGGCGGCGCAACAGCTCGCGCAGGTGGTTGCGATCCATGCGCGCCGCCCGGGCCGCGCGCGACAGGTTGCCGTCGTGCCGCCGCACCAGCTCGCGGACGTAGCCGCGCTCCCACGCGGCCACCGCGCGCTCCTTGGCGACGCGGAACGACGCCGCGTCGTCGAAGTCGACCGCGGCGCCGGCGGCCGCGGGCTCGGCGACCTGCAGCGTCGTCGAGATCTCGGCCCAGATCGTCGGATCGTCGAGGAGCACCGCGCGCTCGACCGCGCTGCGCAGCTCACGGACGTTGCCGGGCCAGTCGCGACGCAGCCAGTCGATCAACAGCTCGGCCGGCGGCGCCGCCTGCGGATCGTTGGCGAACTGGGTCCAGAAGTGCCCGGCCAGCACGCCGATGTCGTCGCGGCGCTCGCGCAGCGGCGGCACCCGCAGCCGCACGGTGTTGAGCCGATACAGCAGGTCGGTGCGGAAGCGGCCGCGGTTGACCTCCTGGCGCAGGTCGCGGTTGGTCGCGGCGATCACCCGCACGTCGAGGCGCACCACCTCGTTGCCGCCGACCCGCCGGACGACGCGGTCCTCGAGCGCGCGCAGGAGCTTGGGCTGCATCTCCAGCGGCAGCTCGCCGATCTCGTCGAGGAACACCGTGCCGCCGGCGGCGGCCTCGAAGACGCCGCGCCGCGTGGCGGTGGCGCCAGTGAACGCGCCCTTCTCGTGTCCGAACAGCTCGCTCTCGATGAGCGTCGGCGGGATCGCGCCGCAGTCGACCACGACGAACGGCCCGGCCCGACGCGGCGACGCGTCGTGGATCACCTCGGCCAGCAGCGACTTGCCCGTGCCGGTCTCGCCCTCGAGGAGCAGCGAGGTGTCACCGCCGGCGAGCCGCGGCAACAACGCGAAGATGCGCCGCATCGCCGGGCTGCGCCCCAGCGCGCGCCCCCAGCGCTCCTCGACGGCCAGCGGCTCGCGCACGCGATCGTCGCCGATGTCGAAGCGCAGGCGGGTCTGCCCCACCTCGACCACCGCGCCCGGCTGTACCAGCGCCCGCTCGACACCGATCCCGGCGACGGTGGTGCCGTTGGTCGAGCCGAGATCGGCGAGCTGGTAGCCGCGCGGCACCACCGCGACGACGCAGTGGTGGCGCGACACCGCGGGATCCGTGAGCTGGAGGTGGTTGCCGTCGGCGGTGCCGATCGACAGCTCGCCGCCCTCGGCGACGAACGACCGGCCGAGGTCGGGGCCGCTCACCACCTCGACCTTGATCCGCCGGTAGGATATCTCCCGACCTGCGCGATCGAGGAGCATGGTCCCGTCGCCAGGTTGGGTGAACGAGCCGGCCATCCCGGCGTACTATATCAGGTGCGCGACGCCGCACTGCGGGGGCCAGCCATCAGGTGATGGCGCGCGCCCGCAGGCGCCGGCCCGCAACCCCCGCGATGTTCTCGAGATCACGCCATCGACGAGCGGTACGGGCCGTGCAACAGCGCGGCCTGATGTCCGCCGCGCGTGTCTCGCTCGCGACCGCCGCGCTCGTGGCGAGCGCGCTCGCGGGCGCCGGGTGCGCCGACGATCCAGCGCCGGTGGTGCTCGAGCGCGGCGGCTGGGACCGCAACTCCGGCAACTACAACGGCAACCCCGGCTCGTTCGCGGACGTCACCGGCCTGCGCGGCGCGCCCACCTGGGGCGCGACCGGCGCGGGCACGCTGAACAACGCCACCGTCTACGGCATCCAGTACGACCCGGCGGTCGCGCTCACCTGCGCCACCCCGACCGGCGGCATCACCGCGGTCAACTTCCTCAGCTCCTCGGGCAGCGCCGCGGCCGCGGTCGGCCCCGACGTCCAGGTCGAGCGGGTCGGCGGCCTGCGCGCGCGGCTGGCGATGGGCGAGGAGATCGTCTTCCCCGGCCACGTCTACGACGGCTACCTCGGCGTCGCCGACGTCGCGTTCCGGCTGCGCCGCGTCGACACGCTCGTGCTGCGCAGCGCCCTCTGGTACGAGTGGCCGGTCTTCGCGCTGGAGTCGTGCAACGCCAGCGCACCACCCGGCAGCTGGAGCCACCACGGCTTCGTGTCGTGGGCGCCGATGGTGCGGCTGCCCGAGTTGCCCGGCGAGCACCTCGAGCTGCGCAGCGACATCGTCCAGGCGATCACGACGGTGCCGCGCGCCGAGTACCAGGACAACCCCAACGTGCCCGCGGTGGTGGCCGCGCAGACCGGCGCGCTGTGGTTCAAGTTCGCGTTCTACGCGTCGTTGCCGATCGCGCTGCACGGCGATCCCGACCTCGACTTCACCAGCGACACCGGCGCGACGATCGCCAACGGCCCGTTCCTGTGGCGCGGCGCGCTGGCGCTGGGCAATGCGAGCTGGGTATCGCTGCCGCTCGCCGACGATCCCGCGCAGCACCGGTTCCTGTCGTTCTTCACCAAGGACGGCACCGCGGTCGCGATGTTCGCGCTGGCGCGCGGCGCGGGCGCGAGCCCGAGCAGCCTGCGGCTGCCGTCGACCTGGGGCGGCGGCGTGGCGGCGGCCCTCGAGCTGACCGACGCCGAGCGCGCCAACCCGGCCAGCCTCGACAGCGTGCAGGCGCAGCTGGCGCCGGTGATCGGCCAGCAGATGGCCGCCGAGGCCACCCACCTCGGCTCGGGGCCGTCGCAGTACCGGGCCGGCCTCTACGCCGGCAACTCGTCGAACAACCGGCGCGCCTTCTTCTACTCGCGCTGGCGCGCCAACGCAGCGGCGATGCGCATCGACGGGCTCGGCAGCGGGCGCATCGCGTCGCAGCTCGCGCTCGAGGCGGCCCTGCGCGATCCGGCGACGCCGATCGACTGGCTGGCCGCGTGTGAGTCGCCGCTGCGCGGCGGCATGGCCGCGTTCGAGCAGCCGGGCAACTGGCTGCCGCCGCCGCCCGACGCGCCGGTGGTGACGATGACGGGCGACGCCGCCGTGCCCGACGCCGGCGATGGCGGGCTCGACACCATGCGCGACGCGGCCCCCGACGCGCTGTCGCCCGACGCGCTCGACACCTTCGACGCGACGATGCCGGGCCTGCCCGACGCCGCGGACGCGCCGATGCCGCCCGACGCCGGGCTCGACGCCGACGCGCTCGACGCCGACGCGCCGATGCCGCCCGACGCCGGGCTCGACGCCGACGCGCTCGACGCCGACGCGCCGATGCCGCCCGACGCCGACGCGGCCCCCGCCGACGCGCCGGGCGAAGGCGGGCCCGGCACTGACGCGCTGGTCGCCCCGGATGGTGCGCTCGCGCCGTGCTTCGCGATCTGCAACGACGCCGCGTGACGGCGGGTATCCGCTAGCATCCCTCCGATGCGGTGCCCGCGCTGTTTCCGCAAGCTCGCGCCGGCGATGGCGTGCCCGGTCGACGGCGCGGTGCCGATCGCCGAGGACCACGAGCCCGCGGCGGCGCCGCCGGTGGCGCCCGTCGTGCCGGGCTGGAGCCTGGGCGCGCCGCTCGGCTGGGGCGGCCAGGCCGCGGTGTGGCGCGCGCGAGGCGACGGCGACGGCCGCGAGGTCGACGCGGCGGTGAAGATCGCGCACGCGGGCGGGCCCGAGGTGCTCGCGGCGTTCGCGCGCGAGGCGGCCGCGCTGCGCGCGATCGGTGCGCCGGCGACGCCGACCTACCTGGCCGACGGCGCCCTCGCCGACGGTCGCCCGTACCTCGCGATGACGCGCTTGCCCGGGGCGACGCTGGGCGACGCGCTGGCGTCGACGCCCGGGCCGGTCGCGCTCGACGAGGTGACGGCGTGGCTCGCGGGGGTCGCCACCGCCTTGGTCCAGGTCGCCGCGGCCGGGTACGTGCACGGCGATCTCAAGCCCGACAACATCGTGCGCGACAGCGACGGCCGGGTGCGGCTGATCGATCTCGGCCTGGCGCGGCCGCTCGCCGCCGGGCCTGGCGCGATCGCCGGCACCGCCCTGTACATGGCGCCCGAGCAGCTGCGTGGCGCTGCGCTGACCGCCGCCGCCGACGTCTACGCGCTCGGCGCGGTCGGCTTCGAGCTCGCGACCGGGCGGCCGCCGTTCGTCGGCGACCGCGCGGCGGTCGAGCTGGGCCACCTGAGCTTCCGCGCGCCGCGCGCCCGCACGCTGCGGCCGGTGCCCGCCGCGCTCGACGACGCGCTCGCCGCGTGCCTGGCCAAGGATCCGGCGCAGCGCCCGACCGCCGCGGCGCTCGTCGCCACGCTCGCGGACACCGCGCACGGACCGACGGTCACCGCGGTCGCCACCGCGGCGATCGCAAACCGCTCGACCGTCGCGCTGGTCGCGATCGAGCGCGCGCCGAGCTCGCACAACCTCGACGCGCTGGCCCGCGCCCGCGGCGGCCAGGTGGCCCGCCACGCCAGCGGTCGCGCGCTGGTCGCGTTCGTCCCCGATGACTGCCCGGCGCCCATGCCGGCGGCGCTGGCGGTGGCCCAAGCGCTCGACGCGCTCGGCGCGCGGGTGGTGGTCCACGTCGAGCCGCTGACCGTGCGCCGCGGCAAGGACGGTCGGACGATGCTGTTCGGCGCCGCGCTCGATCGCCCGACGTGGATCCCGGGCGAGCGCCCCGACGGCGTGGTCGTCACCGCCGCGGTCGCCCGCGAACTCGACGCCGCGGAGCTCGAGACGATCGGCGGCGCGACGCGCTTGCGCGCGCGGCCGGTCACCGCCGCCGCACCCGATCCCGCGGCCAGCGCGCTGCTCGGGCGCGACGCCACCCTCGCGGCGGCGCAGGCCAGCGCCGCGGCCGCGCTGCCCGTCGGGCCACCCGCGATCTGGGTGGCGATCGGTGCCGCGGGCGCGGGCAAGTCGCGCTTCCTGGACGAGGTGGCCGCGCGGCTCGGCGACGCCCACCCGGACGCCGCGGTCGTGCGGCTGGCCGGCGCCCGCAGCTTCGGCGCCGGCGCCGCGGCGACCCTCGCGGCGCTGCGCGAGCAACTCGACGCGCTCGCCGCGCCGCCGCCGACCGCCGCGCTGGCGAACCTGCCGCTGCCGGCGATGGTGCGCGCGCTGTGCGACGCGGTGCTGCGCGAACGGCCGCTCGCGATCTTGATCGACGACGCGCAGTGGATCGACGACGCGCTGATGCACGCGCTCGGCGGCGCCGCGCGCACCGCGACCGGGCCGCTGTGGCTGGCGGTCACCGCGACCGACGCGCTGACCGCGACGCAGCCCGCGTGGCTCGATGGCGCCCGCGTCGGCGTCGCGCGGCTCGAACCGCTCGACGACACCGACGCCCAGGTGCTGATGCGCCGGGCCCTGGCGCCGGCGCGGCGCGTCCCCGAGACGCTGGTCGCGCGCCTGGCCGGGCGCTGCGGCGGCGTGCCCGGCGTGATCACCGCGCTGGCGCGCGAGCTGCGCCGCGCCGGCGTGATCCGGCAACACCCGGGCAGCGCGGTGTGGTTCGTCGCCGCCGACGAGCTCGACTTCCTGCCGCCCGCGCCCGGCGTGCAGTGGTTCGTCACGCGCCAGCTCGCCGCGCTGGGTCCCGGCCTGCCCGCGCTGGCCCGCGCGCTCGCCCTCCTCGGCGCCAGCTTCGACGCCGCCGAGGTCGAGGCGATCACCGCCGCCGCCGGCGTGAGCATCGATCCCGGCGTCGGCCTGACCCAGCTCGCCGCCGCCGGCGTGATCGTCGCCGACGCCGCCGGTTGGCGGTTCCGCAGCGAAGCCGAGCAAGCGGCGATCGCCGACACCGTCGCGCCGCCCGCGCGACCGCCGATCCACGCCGCGGCGCTGGCCCACGCGCGCCAGCGCTCCGACGGCCCCGAGGGGTGGGCCAAGATCGCCTTCCACGCCGTGGGCGCCGGCGACCCCACCGCGGCCGTTGCCGCCGCCGAGCGCCTGGCCGCCGCCGCGCAGGCCCGCCACGCCGCGCTCGAGGCCGAGCGCTGGCTGACCCTCGCGCTCGATCAGCTCGGCGAGCGCGACCTCGCCGCGCGCCAGCGCCTCCTCGGCGAGCGCGGCGCCGTCCGGCGATCGCTCACGCACTACGAGGCGGCCCAGGCCGACCTGCGCGCGGCGCGCGAGCTGGCGACGGCCCGCGGCGATCGCGTCGCGGTGATCGAGCTGCAGGTCGAGGACGGAGCCGTCTGCGACTTCACCGAGCGCCTCGGCGAGTCGGCGCGGTTGATCGAGGACGCGGCGGCTCAGGCGCCGGCCGAGCTGCCGCCGCGGGTGCAGGCGCGCCTCGACAACTGGCTGGGCGTCGTGCGGGCGCGGCAGGAGCGCCTGCCCGAGGCCCAGGCGCTGTTGACCGCGGCGATCGCGCGCGCCGACGCGCTCGACGATCACGCCACCGCCACCGGCTCGCGGCTGATGCTCGGCGGCGTGCTGCGCCGGCAGGGGCTGGTCGCCGAGGGCCGCGCCGTGCTCGACCGCGCGATCGACGACTGCGCGCGCGCCGGCGATCACTTCCACCTGGCGATCGGCCTGTTCAACCGGGTCAACGCCTGGCGCCAGCTCGATCGCCCGCGCGAGGCCGAGGCCGACGCCGAGCGGGCGATCGGCGTCGCCAACCGCATGGGCCTCGATCAGGTCGAGCTGTGGGGCTGGTACGACCTGTCGCTCTTGCGCTTCTGGTCGGGCGATCTCGCGGGCGCGCTGGCCGCGAGCGAGGCCTCGCACAAGATCGGCAGCGAGCGCTTCCGCGAGGCGCCGCCGGTCGTCGCGTCGGTGTGGTACGCGCTCCTGCTGGCGGCGGCCGGCGAGCTGGCCACCGCGCGTCGCGAGCTCGCCCACCTGCGCGTCGATGATCTCGGCGACAACCCCTTCCTGGCGCTGACCCGCGACCTGACCGCGCTCACGATCGACGGCGCGCTGGGCCCCGCGTGGGACGCCGTCGTCGAGCAGGCCGGGCGCCCGAGCGCCGATCCCGAGGACGCGGTGTTCGTGTGGTGGCTCTACGCGCGCACCGCGCGCCGCCTCGGCGCCACCGCCGAGGCCACCCGGGGCGCCGCCGCCGCCGCCGCCGCCGCCGCCCGGCTCGGCCGCACCTGCCCGCCGCTCGCCTGGCCTGGAGAGGAGCCGTGACCTACGTCTGTCCGGACTGCGGACGCAGCTGGCCCGACGGCGGGCACTGCGGTGACGACGGCGCCGCGCTGACCGCGTCCCGCGACACGCTGCTGGGCCTGACGATCGGGCGCTGGCGGTTGGCCCGGCTGCTCGGCGAAGGCGGCATGGGGCGCGTGTACCTCGCCGTGCAGCCCGCGATCGGCAGCCGGGTCGCGATCAAGGTCCTGTCGGAGGCCTGCGCGCGCGACCGCGGGCTCGTCGATCGCTTCTTCGCCGAGGCCCGCGCCGTCAACCTCGTGCGCCACGAGCACATCGTCAGCGTGCTCGACCTGGCCTGGCTCGACGACGGCCGTCCGTACATCGTGATGGAGTACGTCGCCGGCGCCACGCTCGGCGCGCTGGTGCCGCGCGGCCCGCTGCCGCTCGGCAGCCTGGCCGCCGTGGTCGGCGAGGTGCTGTCGGCGCTCGCCGCCGCCCACGCGATCGGCATCGTCCACCGCGACCTCAAGCCCGACAACGTGCTGGTCACCGCCGGCGGCCACGCCAAGGTGCTCGACTTCGGCATCGCCAAGCTCGCGCCGCAGCTCCAGCGCGGCGACTCCCCCCAGACCGCCAGCGGCGCGTTGCTCGGGACGCCCGACTACATGGCGCCCGAGCAGGTCGCCGGCGGTGGCATCGACGGCCGCACCGATCTCTACGCGCTCGGCGCGCTGCTCTACGAGTGCGTCACCGGTCGGCGGCCGTTCGCCGGCGGCAACCTATTCGAGGTGCTGCGGGCGCAGGTCGAAGCGCTGCCGCCCGCCCCGACCACGCTGCGCCCCGACCTACCGCCCGCCTTCGCCGCGGTGATCATGCGCGCGCTGGCCAAGCGCCCCGAGGATCGCTTCGCCAGCGCGGCCGACATGGCGACCGCGCTCGCGGCCGCGACCGCCGGCCTGCCCGCGACCGCGTGGACCCCGCTGCCAGTCACCGCGCCGCCGGCCGCGCCCCCGCTGGCCGCCTCGCCATCGCTCGCCCACGGCCACACCCTCCCGGCCGCGCCCCCCACCGCGGCCCGTCGTCGCCGCCGGGGGATCGCCGTCGGGGTCGCCGCTGCCGTCGTCGCCACCGCCGTCATCGCGGCGGTGCTCGGCAACGGCGATCGCGCCCATGCACCCGACGCCGCCCCGCCCGCGCCCGCGCTGCCCGCCGGCCGCGCCACGCCCGCGGCGCCGGCCGCGCCGAACGGCGTCACGATCATCGCCACCGGCGGCCCACCGCAGGTCACGCCACGCGACTTCGACCCAGCGCGCTTCGACGCCATCGGCTATCTCGACCGCGCCACCACGCTGGCGCGCCGGCTGGCGCCCGACGCTGCGTTGACCCGGTTCGACGTCGACGGCGTCGGCGTCGACGGGCTGGCCAACCTGACGTTGTCCGACGAGTTCGACGCCAGCTACGAGTTCCGGTCCCCCGCGCGCTCCGCGCGCCCCGACCTGCCCCACGGCGTGCCCGTCGACATCCCCTGCATGGTCTACGTCGACGTCACGCCCGCGGGCGTCGAAGCGTACGTCGTGACCCGCGAGGCCTGCGACGACCCGCTGCGCCCCGCGCCGCGGTGTCGCCTCGCCGAGGTATGGACGCGCGTGCTCACCGATCGCGTCCCGGCCGGCACCGTCGCGCAGATCGACTACCTGCCCGATGGCTGGTTCGTCCAGGTCGGCGACGACCTCAGCGAGTCGCTCCTCGACGATTGTCGTTGAGCCACCGACGCCTCGCGTGCCGGCCGTCCCGCGGCGGCGCGCAGTTTGCGCGGCGGCTCCGCGAAGTGGCCGCGGTCGACACGCCGCGGTACGCTCCGCGCGTGATCCGCTTCGTCTTCACCCTGCTCATCGTCGGGGTCCTGGTGTTCCTCGGTGCGACGGTGAAGCTCGGCAAGCGCACGTTCTTCGGCCACGTCAGCGCGATCTGGTCGACCGACGAGGCCAAGGACATGCGCGAAGGCGTGAGCGAGAAGGCCGCCCCCGTCGTCGAGAAGGTGAAGCGCGGCGTCGAGGCCGGCTACAAGGAAGCGACCAAAGACGCGCCTGCCGACGCCGGCGTTGCCCCCGCGCCGGCGCGCTAGCCGATCGCGACGATCTCGAACTCGCGGACGCCGCCGGGACGGTGGACCTCGGCGACCTCCCCCACCGCCTTGCCGATCAGCGCGCGGCCGATCGGCGACGTCGGCGTGACCACCGCGATGCCGCCCGCCAGCGTCACCCCCCCGCCCCACGGCGCCAGGTAGTAGCGGGTGACGCTGCCGTCATCGTCGACGGTAGCCACGGCGCCCAGCGCGATCCGCGGCCCCGGCTTGGCCGTCGAAAGGGCCGCGACGCTGACCAGCGCCGCCTCGAGCTCCTCGACCCGCGCCGCGTGACCGCGCGCGAGGTACGACTGCTCGAGGCCACGGGTGTCCTTGTCGTTCTCGGCCTTGGCCTCGCTGTGGGTCGCCCCCTCGACCGCCGCCGCGTGCGCCGCGCGGGCGGTCGCCAGCGCGGCCTCCGCGGCCGCCAGCAAGTCACGGCGCAGATCGCTACGGGTCGCCTTCACGGCGCGATGCTACCCCCGACGCCGCACCCGCGCACGTCTGGCGCGAGTGCGGTACACCCCGCGCGTGCACCTCGACCTCCATCGCCACCTCGAAGGCTCACACAGCGCCGCGGCCCTGGCCGACGTCGCGCGCGAGTTCGACCTGCGCACGGCGCCGTTCTACGACGCCGCGGCCGGGCGCTTCGCCACCGCGACCGAGCTGGCCGCCGCCACCACCGTGACCGCGCCGTCCGACGATCCCGGCGCGTTCTACGGCTGCATCGTCGCCGCGCGCGCGGCCTACGTCAGCGTCGCGACGATCGCGGCGTTGGCCGAGCGCGCGATGCGCGACGCCACGCTCGACGCGCCGGACGGCGTCGAGCTGCGTCTGAGCCTGTTCTCGATGGCGCGGACCCTGATCGAGCACGCGCGCCGGCCCTGGCGCGAGGTCGCGCCCGACGAGTTCGCCGCGACCTACGCGGAGCCGATCCTCGCCGCGGTGGTCGCCGCCCGCGACCGCGTGGTCGCGACGACTGGCGTCCCGCTGCTCCTGCGGCTCGGCCTGTCGCGCACGTTCGAGAGCGCGCCGCACTACCAGGCGCTCGCGGCGTTGGTGCGCGGCCACGCCCAGGCGCTGTGCGGTGTCGACGTGCTGGGGATCGTCGGCGGCGCCGACCGCGAGCCGCTCCCGCTGGAGCTGCGAGCGATCATCGACGCGCTGCGCGCCGATCTACCCGACCTGACGATCCACGCCGGTGAGTTCGCTGGTGCCGACTCGGTCGCGCGTACGCTGGCGCTGGCCCCCCAGGCCATCGGCCATGGCGTGCGCTCGCTGGACGATCCGGAGGTGCTCGAGCGCCTGGGCACGAGCGGCGTCACGCTCGAGGTCTGTCCGACCTCGAACCGCCTCCTCATCCCCAGCGCGGTCGACGCGCTGGTCACGGCCCACCGCGCCGCACCGCTGGTCGCGCTGCAGCGCGCGGGTGTGCGGTGCGTGCTCGGCAGCGACGATCCCGAGCCCCTGGCCACCAGCTACCAGCGCGAACGCGCCATCGCCACCGAGGCCGGCGTCGACCTCGTCAAGCTCGACGCCGACGCCCGCGCTCGCTGGACCGCGCTGGTCGCGGCGGCGTGACCCACCACCCGCCCCTCGCTTCATCCGCGTCGCAGGGTATCCTGCCGGCGTGCCCAAGGTGCCTGAGGTGCCCGACGTGCCCGCTGTGCCCGCGTCGCTGATCGCCGTCCGCGCTCGCCGCGACGAGGTGGTCGCGATCCTGTCCGAGCAGTTCAGCCACGACGCGCTCGAAGTCGACGAACTCGAGCGCCGGCTCGAGCTAGCGCAGCGCGCAGACACCGTCGCGGCGCTCGACGCGCTGGTCGTCGATCTGCCAACCACTACGACCGCGCTGGCGCCACTCCCGCCCCCACCAGTCGAGGGCTGGCCGGCGCGGCGCCGGATCGCAGCCGTGTTCGGCTCGGTGGACAAGGGCGGCACCTGGACCCCGGCGCGCGCGCTTACCGCCATCGCGGTGTTCGGATCGGCCAAGCTCGATCTGCGCGAGGCCAACCTGGCGCCGGGCGTGACCGAGCTTCGGGTTCGCTGCGTCTTTGGATCGCTGGAGCTGATCGTGCCACCGCAGCTTGCGGTCGAGTCCGATGCGACGGCCGTCTTCGGATCATTCGAGGAGCTCCACCGCTCGCCGCAAAAGCCTGATCCAACCCGGCCGGTCTTGCGCATCACCGGGGTGACGTTGTTCGGCTCCGTCGAAGTCGAGACCCGCCTGCCGGGTGAGAGTCGGAAGGACGCACGGCGGCGCAGCAAGCGTGAGGCGCAGGCGCTGCCGGGGCGAAAGGCCGAGCTCCCTGCAGCCACCGCGCGGATCAAAGAGGACTGAGCGGCCGCTGGCTCGCGTGCATCGGTGATCAGGGCGATCGTCGGACGGTCCTGGCGAAACCTCACGTGCCCGCTCCGCGTCGCCGCCGCGCCAGCCGATCGCCGGGCTCGGCGGAAGGCGGTGGCCGCCCCGGCGGCTTGGGCGGCCCACCGCGCGAGGTCCCGTGCCGCCCTTGCGGCGGTGCCGTCGCCGTTGCAGCGTGCGATGCGCTCCCTCGCCGCGCCTTCGTCGGTGGTTTCGCCGTCCGGCGTCCCACGTGGGACGCACGCAGCCCGCCGCGACGCATCGGTGGCACCTTTGCCTTCCCCCGTCCCACGTGAAACGCCGCGCGGGTGCCGCGCATGCGGGGCATGGTCGCCGGGGCGCGCAGCGTCGCGGCGCCCGGCTTCGCAGCACGCAACTGCGCCGCACGCAGCTTCGCAGCACGCGCCTTCGCGGCGCCCGGCTTCGCAGCACGCGCCTTCGCGGCGCCCGGCTTCGCGGCACGCAGCTTCGCAGCTCGCGGCTTCGCGGCGCCCGGCTTCGCAGCACGCGGCTTCGCAGCATGCAGCTTCGCAGCACGCGGCTTCGCGGCGCGCGACTTCGCGGCACGCGGCTTCGTGACACCCGTCTTCACGACGCGATGCGGCGGCGGGCTACCATAGGGGCGGCCGTCGGCGTGCACGACCCGCAGGCGGCCGCGCTTGTCGAGGTCGACCTTGAGCCGGCCGTCGTGGGCGGCCTGGTGATGGGCCGAGCACATCGCGGCGAGGCGGCTCGGCGTGTGGTCGCCGCCCTTGGCCCGCGGCACGACGTGGTGCACGTCGACGAAGCGCGCGTTCGTGCAGCCGGGGACGCGACAACGCCCGCGGTCGCGCCGCAGGACGGCGCGGCGGATCCGCGGCGGGATGGTCTTGGTCGCCCGCGGCGGCGCGTCGCCGTCGACGCGGCCGAGCAGCTCGGCGTCGCAGGACGCCCGCGCGAGCTCGGTGGCGCTGAGCTCGATGGTCTGGCCGGCGGCGTCGGCCCAGGCGCGCGCGCAGTCGGCACAGCGGGTGATCGCGATCTGGTAGGGCGGCGGTCGCGTCGCCGGATCGGCGGCGGCGGGGCCGGCGAGGCTGGCGGCGCACAGCGCCTCCATCACCTCGCTGTCGGTCAGCGAATGCCCGCACGCGGTCTCGAGGCGAGCCCGCGCGGCGACGTACGCGCCGAGCGCCGCGCCGGTCAGCAGGAACCGCCGCTCGTGCAGGCGGGCGGCCGGGTCCGGCGGCGCGTCGGGCGGATCGCCGAGCCTCCGCCCGCGGACCATGTCCTCGATCTCGCGCACGCGCGCGCGCGCGGTGGCCGCGAGCCAGGCCTCCTCGGTGGCACCGGTCGCGACGCGGGTCAACTGGCGCGCGGCGCTGTACGGGACCTCGCCGGCGGTCAGCGCGGCGCGCAGCTTCGGCAGCCCGACGAGCGCGTCGGCCACTCGCATCCGCTCGCGCACGACGCCCGGCGTGTAGCCGAGCACGCGCTCCGCGTACTCGTAGAACGACGCGTACCCGAAGCGCCGATGCAGGCCCTCGGCCCGCGCCCGCCGCAGGCACGCGGCCTCCTCGACGTCGTCCGCGGCGCGCCGCCGCGCCAG
>Ga0075163_10001442_pt1 | contig 32080 bp, 27 predicted proteins | sample JI1023141ADNA_FD_71478 | JGI IMG/M metagenome (GOLD analysis project Ga0075163, IMG submission 71478) | Wastewater effluent complex algal communities from Wisconsin, to seasonally profile nutrient transformation and Carbon sequestration -... | ecosystem: Engineered > WWTP > Effluent > Algae...
TTCGCGCGCGCCGGCGCTGTGCCGCGAACGCGCCTCGCTGCTGCGCATCGTCAAGCCGCGCGACTGGCGGTCGCCCGGTTTCGAGCAATCCGCGAACGACCCGGTGGTCTGCGTGTCCTATGCCGACGCCGCCGCCTATGTGCAATGGCTGCAGAAGCAGACCGGCGAACGCTACCGCCTGCCGCGCAGCGGCGAGCTGGTCGTGTCCGGCGGCACCGGCGGCAAGCGCGTGTCGCAATGGCTGGATGCCTGCAGCGGCGGTTGCGAGCAGCGCATCGCCACCGGCAACAGCTGGCGCGGCGGCGAGACGCGCCCGCTCGAGGCCGACCGCGGCTACGATGACGTCGGCTTCCGCCTCGTCCGCGACGAATGAATCCCACACCCGCGCCTTCGGAACACCGCCTGCGCCGCCTGTTCCTCACCGGGCTGCTCACCTTGCTGCCGGTGTGGCTGACCTGGGTGGTGGTGAAGTTCGTGTTCGTGCTGCTGTCCGGCATCGGTCGCCCGCTGGTCGAACCGGTGCTCAACGGCCTCGCCGCCGGCGCCCCGTCGCTCGCATGGCTGGCGCAACCGTGGGTGATGGCCGCGCTGGCGCTGCTGGCGACGATCGCCGTGATCCTGTTCGCCGGCTGGCTGGCGCGGCGCGTGGTCGGCCAGCGCGCGATCCGCTGGTTCGAATCGCTGGTCGCGCGGGTGCCGCTGGCGAGCACCGTGTACGGCAGCGCGCGGCAACTGCTCGACATCCTGCAGACGCAACCCGACGGCGCGCAGCGCGTGGTGCTGATCGATTTCCCGCACAAGGAAATGAAATCGGTCGGCTTCGTCACCCGCGTGATCCGCGAACAGGGCACCGGCCGCGAGCTCGCCGCGGTGTACGTGCCGACCACGCCCAACCCGACCTCGGGCTACCTCGAGATCGTGCCGGTGGAACTGGTGACGCCGACCGACTGGAGCGTGGACGAGGCGATGCGCTTCATCATCTCCGGCGGCGCGGTGTCGCCCGAATCGATTCCGTTCACGCCGCCGGGATCGAAGGCGTGAGCCTGCCGATACTCGAGGACCGCGCGACCCGCGTGTTCGTGCTGCTCGCCTGCTTCTTCTGCGCGAACGCGGTGCTCGCCGAATTCATCGGCGTCAAGATCTTCGCGCTCGAGGACACGCTCGGCATCGCGCCGCTGCAATGGAACCTGTTCGGCCAGAGCGGCTCGCTGAACTTCACCGCCGGCACCTTGCTGTGGCCGTTCGTGTTCGTGTTCACCGACGTGGTGAACGAATACTTCGGGCGCCGCGGCGTGCGCATGATCTCGTGGACCGCGGCGGCGTTGATCGCCTACGGCTTCGCCTTCGCCTTCGCCGCGATCTGGCTCAAGCCCGCCGGCTGGTGGGTCGGCGCCGCGCAGTCGCAGGGCGTGCCGGATTACCAGAATGCCTTCGCCGCGGTGTTCGGCCAGGGCCTGTGGACCATCGCCGGTTCGCTGGTCGCGTTCATGCTCGGCCAGCTGATCGACATCGCGGTGTTCCATCGCATCCGTCGCGCCACCGGCGAACGCGCGGTGTGGCTGCGCGCGACCGGTTCGACCGCGGTCTCGCAACTGGTCGACAGCTTCGTCGTGCTCTACATCGCCTTCGTCATCGGCCCGCAGCACTGGCCGCTCGGACTGTTCCTCGCGGTGAGCACGGTCAACTACCTGTACAAGATGCTCGCCGCGATCGCGCTGATCCCGGCGATCTACCTGCTGCGCCGCTGGATCCACGACTACCTCGGCCACGCGCGCGCCGCCGAACTGATGCGCGAAGCCGCCGGCGAACACTACGTGGAACCCGCGCCGCCCGGGCCGTGATGACCTTCGGCCCATGCCCGCGCGCGGCATCGCGGCGAGGCTAGCGGTTCTTCCCGTCCCGACCCGGAACCGACATGCCCGCCAAGTCCACCCTCCTCTGCGCCGCACTGGCCGCTGCGCTCGCGTCCTTCGCCACGCCCGCGCTCCGCGCCGCGGATGCGCCCGCGGCGGCCACAGCGCCGGCCGCCGGCAAGGCCGCGCAACTGGACAAGTTCTACGCCGACTACTGGGAGGCGCTGCTCAAGCTCAACCCGCTGCAGGCGACCTTCCAGGGCGACAACCGCTACAACGACCAGATGCCGGATTTCTATTCGGCCGCGTTCCGCAAGCAGTCGCACGACTTCACCCAGCAGTGGCTGGACCGCGCGCAGGCCATCGGCAGCGACGGGCTGCAGGGCCAGGACCTGATCAGCTACGAAATCTTCGTCCACGACGCGAAGGAATCGCTGGAAGGCGAGCAGTACCCCGACTGGATGCTGCCGGTCGACCAGATGGGCAGCATCGCCACCTTCGCCGCGCAGCTGGGCAACGGCACCGGCGCGCAGCCGTTCAAGACGGTGAAGGACTACGACAACTGGCTGGCGCGCGGCAACCGCATCCCGGTGCTGGTCGACAGCATCATCGCCGACATGCAGGCCGGAATCGCCGCCGGCGTGGTGCAGCCGAAGGCGCTGATGGTGAAGGTGGTGCCGCAGTACGACGCGATCATCAAGGACAAGCCCGAGGACAGCCTGTTCTGGGGCCCGATCGCGAACATGCCCAAGGACTTCGGCGCCGCCGACCAGGCGCGCCTCACCGACGCCTACCGCGCGATGATCGGCCAGCAGATGATGCCGGCGTTCCGCAAGCTGCGCGATTTCATCGCCAACGACTACCTGCCGAAGACGCGCGACAGCGTCGGCCTGAACCAGTTGCCGAACGGCGATGCCTGGTACGCGTTCCGCGTGCGCGCGACCACCACCACCGACCTGACCCCGGCGCAGATCCACCAGATCGGCCTGGACGAAGTGGCGCGCATCCACGGCGAGATGCAGGAAGTGATGCAGCAGGTCGGCTTCAAGGGCTCGCTGCAGGATTTCTTCCAGCACATGCGCACCGACAAGCAGTTCGAATTCAAGTCGGAGGACGCGCTGCTGGCGTACTACCGCGGGCTCGAAGCGAAGGTGATGAAGGGCGTGCCGTCGCAGTTCTCGCTGCTGCCCAAGGCCGGTTTCGAAATCCGCCCGGTCGAGGCGTTCCGCGCCAAGTCCGCGGCCGGCGGTGAATACCAGAGCCCGAGCGAGGACGGTTCGCGTCCCGGTATCTTCTATGTCAACACCTACGACCTGCCGACGCGCAAGACCTGGGACGCGGAGGACCTGTTCCTGCACGAGGCGATCCCCGGCCATCACTTCCAGCTCGCGCTGCAGCAGGAGCTGAAGGACATTCCCAACTTCCGGCGCTTCGGCGGCAACACCGCCTACGTCGAGGGCTGGGGCCTGTACGCCGAATCGCTGGGCAAGGACCTCGGTGTGTACGAGACGCCGTACGATCTGTTCGGTTATTACCAGAACGAATTGTGGCGCGCGATCCGCCTGGTGACCGATACCGGCCTGCACAGCAAGGGCTGGACCCGCGAGCAGGTGATCAAGTACATGCTCGACAACTCCGCCGCGTCCGAGACCGACGCCACCGCCGAGGCCGAGCGCTACATCGCCTGGCCGTCGCAGGCGACGGCGTACAAGATCGGCGAGCTGGACATCCAGTCGTTGAAGAAGAAAGCCAAGGCGCAGCTCGGCGACAAGTTCGATCCGCGCGAGTTCCACGCCGAGATCCTCAAGGATGGATCGCTGCCGTTGTCGGTGCTCAACGACAAGGTCGACCGCTGGCTGGCGACGAAGCAGCAGTAAGCGACGCCTCGTCGATGCAAGAAAAAGCCCGCCGGTTAGCGGGCTTTTTCGTTGCGGGCCAAGGAGTTCCGAACGGAATCGCATTCGTTGTTATGGCCGCAAGCCTGCGGCCATATTGGATATGGCCGCCTCCACGCCGGATAACACCCTCAATGTTTCGCCAGCCGGAAATCGGCCGCCGCGGAAAGCGCTTGTATCCAATGGGAAATCCCGTTTGACGACCCCCGACATCCGGGCAGAGAATCCCGGGATACGCCCCACTTTGGGGTCTAATAGTAGTTAGGGCTCATGGGAGAGTTCGTGGCAGATCAAATGACCAAAGCTGAGATCCATGACTTCGGCGTCGAGGTTGTGTTCGGTTTCTTGCAACGCGAGGGTCACGAGATCGTCGCGGTCAATACAGATCCATCGGTCAACCCACAAATTGTGGCTAAGAAAGATGGCCAACTTGAGTTCGTTGTTGTCCGCACCGCTTGCTATCCGGACAAGGGCCTTCTTGATCCTTCCAGCAAAATTAATTGCATAGAGCACGCGGAAAAATCCGGGGCAATTTGTTACTTCGCAAGTGTCGGTATTGCCAATGCGTCCGGTACCAATGACGCTGAGATGGCGTTGCCAGTCAAAGGCGCTGGCTACCACGTCGCGTTCAATGGCATAGAGCTTCTTCATGGGGCGCACTAGGCCATGAGCCCTAACAATTCATTCAAGCCGAAGCCGCTTCGCGGCTCGGCTTAATTCAGGCGTTAGGCTGCGGAGAAGAATTCATGCAATCGGAAGTTGAGAATTCTTGTAATCGGAGATTGCTGGCTCTCTTGCATGCAGGCTACGCGATCAAACTTTCCGGCTGCACATTCGACACCATCGACCTGCGCCACCCAGCACGGCGTAGAACTCCTTCGGGTGAAGCGAATCTTTACCTGCTGCCTGATGGTGCTGTACTAACAACCAAATCGGATGCGGGCGGGTTTCCGGTATCTATCACCGCTGATGATGAGCGATCATTCAATTCACTGCTGTCAAACGTTCCAAAGCCCACTTGGTGGGAAGTGAATCAAGACAAAGTAATTGATAGGTTCGTCCAGGTTGGACTTCTTGCTGTACTACTCACTGTAATGCTCTATAGCCGCACCAATTGATGGAGCCGCAGCCTAACAATTCGTTCAAGCCGACGCGGTAGTTCCTTCGAACCAACATCCTGTCAACGAAAGCCCCGCATCGCGGGGCTTTTTCGTCAATGCGCCAGCAACACGAACCAGCCCAGCGGCTGATGCATGCGCGCGATGCCGACCACCAGCGCGAACGCGACCAGCGCCGCGACGTAGAAACCCGCCTGCATGCCACGATGCCGCGCGCGCATCGTCGCGATGCCCAGCGCGACATAGACGACGACGAAGCACAACTTCACCGTCAGCCAGTGGTTGGCGAACATCGCCGCCGGCAGGATCGTCACCAACATCAGCGCCGCGGTCAGCAGCGTGGTGTCGATCGCGTAACTCGCGTAACGCACCGGCGCGACCCGTGGCCAGCGCATGCCGGCGAGCACGCAGGCGCCGCGCAGCGCGAACAGGCTGCCGCTCAGCGTCGCCGAGAAAATATGCACATCGCGGATCTGCGGATAGAACACCGCCATGTCGTTCATGCGCGGATCAACCCGGCTTGCCGTCGGCGCGTGGCGTCAGGTAGATCCAGCCCGAACGCAACACCCACGGCAGGAACGCGAGCAGCCAGCCGATGGCCGCAAGCGCCTGCCACGCCATCTGGTCGGGCACGAGTTCGGCGACGATGCGCGCCACGCACACGCACTGGATCGCGACGAACGCGAACGTCGCCACGCCGCCGAACACCAACGGCCGGCCCGAATGGCCCTGGGTCACGCGCGTCACCATCGCCACCAGCAGGCTGCCGAAGAAGCCGACGAACAGCGCATGCGCCGGCGCACGGCCGAGCGCATCCCCGCCGCCGAACCGCAGCAACGACTGCGCCGCGTACAACGCCATCGAGATCGGCAGCCACGCATAACCGAGGAACAGCACGCGCAACAGCCGCGGCATCGGACCGCGCGGCCAGTTGCGCCACAGCCACGCACTGGACAGCGCAAGCAGACCGAGGTCGGGCAACCAGGTCCAGCGCAATGCGTGCGTCAGTTCCAGCGCGAGATGCGCGAGCGCGAAGACCCAGAACGCGGCGAGCATCCACTCCGGCCGCCACGGCTTGTAGCCGGGTACGACGTTGCCGGCGAAGAACGGGAACATGCGATGCGCGACGGTGAAATACACCGGCAGCAGCAGTCCGAAGGTGCCGAGCTTGATCGAGGCTTCCATCAGCCGCGCATCCGGAATGTGCAGGAACGCCGCGTACAGCGCGAATCCGCACCAGCCCAGCGACATCGCCGCCGCGCATGAAACCGCGTGCTTGTTGCGCCCGCGATCCCGCCATGCCAGCCGCAACAGCCAGGACAGCCCGACCGCCCAGCCGAGCAAGGTCAGCACCGCGCCGATGTGCAGGCAGCGTTCCGGCCCGAGCGCACCGACCAGGGTCAACAGTTGTCCGCCGAACAATCCGATCCCGACCGGAAGGTAATGCCCGCGGCGCAATTCCCGTTGCCCCATCCAGCGCGGGAACACGGTCAGCAGGAAGCCGAACATGAACGGCGCCAGCACCTGGTACTGCATCACCACCGCATGCAGCCAGCCGGCGTAGACGCGCGGCTGCGGGAACGCGAACACATGCCAGCGCGCATCGACCAGCCACAGCGCCCACCACAGCATCGCCAGCAGCACGTTGCCGGCGCCGACGAAGAACAGCAGCCGATGCGGCGCGTTGGCGAGGAAGCGGGGCGAAGGCAATGTTTCCATCGCTTCAGCCGCTGCAACCACCGCAGCACATCGACGGCAATTGGCGCAGGCGCGACGGTTCCGCGGGCAGTCCCGATTCCCGCATGCACGACAACAGTTCGTCGCGGGTCAGCACGGTGGCCATGCGGATCGTGCGCCCGCCCGCATCCATATCGACCAGCGCGGCCGGATCCAGCCCGACGATGGCACGATCCAGCGGCGACAGGTCGGGCATCGCGCAAGGCAGTTCGAAGGCGTATTCCATGGTCTGCTCCTCAGCCCTGTCCGCGCCGGCCCAGCCACAGCGAGGCCACGAACAGCGACACCAGCAAGGCGCCGACCGCGAACAGCGTGTCGCCGGGAACGCGCATCCATACCAGCATGTGGATCAGCGGCTGGCCCATGAATTCGGCCGAACGCGCGTACCAGTAGCCGTGTTCCAGCGCCGCCTGCAGCTGCAGCACGCCCATCGGCAGCAGCGTCAGCAGCGCCATCAGCACCAGTCCGATATTCAGGCACCAGAAGCCGCCGCGCAGCAGGCCTTCGGGCCACTTCGCTTCCGGCTTCAATCCGCGCAGGCAGAACAGCATCAGGCCGATGCCGAGCATGCCGTACACGCCGAACAGCGCGGTGTGGCCATGCAGCGGCGTGAGGTTCAGGCCCTGCATGTAGTACAGCGCCAGCGGCGTGTTGATCAGGAAACCGAACAGGCCCGCACCGACGAGGTTCCAGAAGCTCACCGCGAGGAAGAACATGATCGGCCAGCGGTAGCGCTGCATCCATTCGGTGGCGCGGCCGTGGCGCCAGGTCTCGTAGGCCTCCATGCCGATCAATGCCAGCGGCACGACCTCCAGCGCGGAGATGCTCGCGCCGAGCGCGATCACGCCGGTGGTGGTGCCGGCGAAGTACAGGTGGTGGAAGGTGCCGAGGATGCCGCCGGCCATGAACACGATGGTCGCGAACAGCACGTTGATGGTCGCGGTGCGCCCGCGCACCAGCCCGAGCTTGACGAACAGGAAGCTCATCACCGCGACCGCGAACACCTCGAAGAAGCCTTCGACCCACAGGTGCACCACCCACCAGCGCCAGTATTCGACGGTGGACATGTGGGTGTTCTCGCCCCACATCAGCCCGGCCGCGTACAGCAGCGCGATGGCGACGGTGGACAGGAACAGCAGGCCGACGATCGAGGAGATCTCGTCCTTGCGCCGCAACGCCGGCCACAGCGCGCGCCCCATCAGCAGCAGCCACAGCAGCAGGCCAACGAACAGGAAGATCTGCCAGAAACGGCCGATGTCGGTGTATTCCCAACCCTGGTGGCCGAACCAGAAGTTGTACTGCAGGCCCATCTTCTGCATCACCGCGAACCATTGCCCGGTGAACGCGCCGACCACGATCACCAGCAGGCACACGAACAGGAAGTTCACGCCCAGGCGCTGGAACTTCGGTTCGTGACCGGACACCGCCGGGCCGATGTACAGGCCGGTGGCGAGCCACGCGGTCGCGATCCACAGCACCGCGAGTTGCGTGTGCCAGCTGCGCGTCAGCGAATACGGCAGGTATTGCGAAATCTCGAAGCCGTAGGCCTGCTGGCCTTCCACCTGGTAGTGCGCGGTGGTCGCACCGAGCAGGATCTGCACCAGGAACAACGCCAGCACCAGCCAGAAATATTTCGCGGTGGCGCGCATCGACGGCGTGACCACGATCGCGGCGAGCGGATCGCGCGCCGGCGGTTCGGTGTGTTCTTCCTTGCGGTGCCAGACCGCGTAGTGCCATGCGAGCAGGCCGATGCCGGCGATCATGAACAGGATGCTGAACATCGTCCACATGAACGCGCTCGAGGTCGGCGCGTTGCCCACCAGCGGTTCGTACGGCCAGTTGCTGGTGTAGGTCTTGGCTTCGTTCGGCCGTTCCGTCGTCGTCGCCCATGCCGACCAGAAGAAGAATGCGGTCAACGCGCGGCGGTGTTCCGGGTCGGGGATCGTGTCCTCGCGCATCGCATAGCCTTCGCGCAGCTTCGCGGTCGCCGGGTCGTTCGAGAACAGGCTTTCGTAGTGCGCCGCCACCTGGGTGACCGCCAGCGCGCGGCGTTCGCCGAGCACCAAGTCGCCGGTGGCCGGATCGTAGGTGTTGGTACGCATGAGCGGCTTGAGCTTGGCCTGCTCCGCGGCCTGTCCGGCCGGGTCGAGCGCGGCATAGACCACGCCGTTGTCGGCACGGCTGCCGAGGTCGAGCATGGTTTCGGCCTCGCGGTGCAGCCAGTCCGCGGACCAGTCGGGCGCGACCAGCGCGCCATGGCCCCAGATCGAGCCCAATTGCTGCCCGCCGATGCTCTGCCAGACGCGACGGCCTTCCTCGATGTCCGCGCGCGTATAGATGACGTCGCCGCGGTCGCTGACGACGCGCTCGGGGACGGGCGGCGCCTGCAGGTGGATGTCCCACCCCATCCAGAGCAATACGCCGAAACCGGCGAGCATCAACGCGGCCAGGCCGAGCCAGAGTCTGCGGGTGGTATCCATGTCGATCCCCAGGGTGGATTGGTCGCATGGTAAGCGGCCCGGCGACGGGGTTTCCTGACCTGGATCAATTCGCGGCGCGATCCGGCCCAGCCCGCTCAATCCCGCAGCATCGCCCCGGCGGCCGCTTCGAGCCCAGGAAGCCCGGTCAACTCCACCTCGCGGCGATCGACACGGACCAGGCCTTCGTCCTGGAAGCGCTTGAGCACGCGGCTCACGGTTTCCGGGGCCAGCCGCAGGTAATTGGCGATGTCGCCGCGCCCCATCGTCAGTTGGAAACGCAGCGGCGAAAACCCGCGCGCGGCCAGCCGTCGCGACATCCCGACCAGGAACGCGGCCATGCGTTCGTCCGCGGACCAGTCCCCGGCCAGCAGCGAGGCGTTGCCGATATCGCGGCTGAGCAGCCGGAACAGCGTCTGCTGCAGGCCCGGCAGGCGCGCCGCCAGCATCGAGATGCGCGGGAACGAGAACCGGCACAGGGTGGCGGTGTCCAACGCGACCGCATTGCAGGGATAGCGGTCGCCGTCGATGGCGTTGAGCCCGATCACCTCGCCCGGCAGGTGGAAGCCGAGCACGTGTTCGCGGCCGTCGCGGTCCACGCTGTAGGTCTTGACCGTGCCGGCGCGCACCGCGGCGATGGCCTCGAACGGATCGCCTTCGCGGAACACGTGGTCGCCGGCGTGCAGCGGGCCGATGTGTTCCACCAGCATGTGCAGGTCGCGCAGCGAGGCCTTGTCCATGCCCTGCGACAGGCAGGCGCGCGAGAACGCGCAGGTGGAGCAGAAGGTGAGCGCGTCGCCGTCGTCGGCGACGATGTTCTTGTCGATCTGCGGGAACGCGGTTTCGCGCATGGCGCGATGGTACGCAAAGAAGCGGCCCGGGCCAACAAAAAAGCCCCGCGCTGCGGACTTTTTGTTGCAACCTGCCGTCACGACAAGCACCTGTTTGCAATGGGAAATGCCGATTTGACGACGTTGATTGCCTGGACAGAGAATCCGGGACACGCCCCTCTTTCGGGGTCTCATGCGTCAGGCCTGCAGAAGCGACTATGCGCCCTTTGATTTACATCCAGGTCCATCGTGGCCATTTCGTCGCAAAACACCTCGGTACTGGCAAGACAGTCCGAATGGAGTGCGCCGGGTTGAATCATCCGCGAACACTCATGGGCGATTTCCATGAGGTTCAAGAGAGCTTTTCGGCCGCCCTAAAAGAGCTGCTCCCCAAGCTCAACTTGCTCAAGCCAAAGGGGCTCGTGCACCTCGTTCCCGTCTTCGATGGCGGCTATACCAATGTTGAGACACGCGCCTTCAAGGAGGCCGGGGAGATGGCCGGAATCGATTTCGCGTTTCTTTCAACGCTGGACCGCCCCCACACCGACTCGGAAGTGCTGGAGGTGTTGCGGTGAGTCGCTGCAGGCCTAACGGTGCGTTCGAGCCCACACCGCTTCGCGGCGTCGGCGATGGCTCGTAAGATTGCGCCGCCGCCGCAAATCGGCGCGGCTTAACTCAGGCGTTAGGCCTGCAAGGAGAGTTCATGGGCGCGTGGGGATTTGGCTCATTCGACAATGATGACGCCGCTGACTTTCTGGCGGATGCAACAGAAAGCGGCGATCTCTCGTTAGTTCGCGGGGCACTGGACAACGTGCTGACATCGACCGAGTACGTCGAGGCGCCAGACGCAAGCCAGGCAATCGCTGCGGCTGAGATTGTTGCTGCAGCCCTTGGCCGTCCCACTCTCGCTGCACAACGGGAAGATGGATTAACCAGCTGGATAGCCCGCATCCGTCCAATCATTGATAGTGAACTTGCCGCCCAGGCCGGGGATGCCCTGACCAGGATCCTCGCCCCCAATTCCGAACTCCGCGAGCTTTGGGAGGAGGCTGGAGAATTCCCGGAATGGCAGTCTGCGGTGAGTGAGCTTGGGCAGCAGCTGCAGGCCTGAGTCACTCCGATTCAACACCCTGCGAAACAAAAAAAGCCCCGCATTGCGGGGCTTTTCGTTCACGCCGACATGGCGGCTCAGCGCTTGCCGATCGCCACGTAATCGCGTTCGGTGGCGCCGGTGTAGACCTGGCGCGGGCGGCCGATCTTGTTCTCCGGGTCGGCCTGCTGCTCCAGCCAGTGGCTGACCCAGCCGGCGGTGCGCGCGATGGCGAACATCACCGTGAACATCTCGGTCGGGATGCCGAGCGCCTTGTAGATGATGCCGCTGTAGAAATCGACGTTCGGGTAGAGCTTGCGCTGGATGAAGTACTCGTCCTTCAGCGCCGCTTCCTCGAGCTTGATCGCCACGTCCAGCATCGGATCGTTGACCCCGAGTTCGTCCAGCACCTTGTAGGTCATCTCGCGGATGATCTTGGCGCGCGGGTCGAAGTTCTTGTACACGCGGTGGCCGAAGCCCATCAGGCGGAAGCCCGATTCCTTGTCCTTGGCCTTGTCGACCGCCGACTGCACGTTCTCCGGGCGGCCGATCTCGCCGAGCATCTTCAGCACGGCTTCGTTCGCGCCGCCGTGCGCGGGGCCCCACAGCGCGGCCACGCCGGCGGCGACGCAGGCGTAGGGATTCGCGCCGGTGGAACCGACCATGCGCACGGTCGAGGTCGACGCGTTCTGCTCATGGTCCGCGTGCAGGATGAACAGCAGGTCCAGCGCCTTGGCCGCGACCGGGTTGAGTTCGAGCGGCTCGCTCGGCACTTCCCGCATCATGTGCAGGAAGCGGGTGACGTATTCGAGGTTGTTGCGCGGGTAGCGCAGCGGCCAGCCGATGGAATAGCGGTAGCAGGCGGCCGCGATGGTCGGCACCTTGGCGATCAGGCGGACCGCGGCGAGGCGGCGCTCCGCCGGGTCCTCGTAATCGAGGTTGTTGTGGTAGAAGCTCGCCATCGAGCCGACCATGCCCATCAGCATGGCCATCGGGTGCGCGTCGTGGCGGAAGCCGCCGAGGAAGTTCTTGAACGCCTCGTGCAGCATCGTGTGGTGGGTGATGTCGCCCTCGAACTTCGCCAGTTCGCCTTGCGTCGGCAATTCGCCGTGCATCAGCAGGTAGGCGACTTCGACGAAGCTCGACTGCTTGGCCAGTTGCTCGATCGGGTAGCCGCGGTACATCAGCACGCCGGCGTCGCCGTCGATGTAGGTGATCGCGGAACGGCAGGACGCGGTGGCGGTGAAACCGTTGTCGTAGGTGAAGCAGCCGGTTTCCTTCGGCAGCTTCGCGATGTCGATGCAGTCGTTGCCGAGCGTGGGCCGGATCACCGGCAAGGCGACGGACTTGTCCCCGGCAGCCAGGGTGACGTCTTTCGGTTCGGACACGGGCGCACTCTCCTCGGCGACGCGGTGGGGGTGCGTCGCGTAAGCCCCGGATTATCGCATAGGCCAAACGCGCGTTTGGAACCGGGGTCCGGACGCGACGACGGCCGCTTTCGCGGCCGTCGGAGGCATTGCCGGTCGAAGCGCCTGGCTTACTTCGAGGCGTAGCGCTTCTTGAACTTGTCGATGCGGCCGGCGGTGTCGAGCACGCGGTTCTGGCCGGTGTAGAACGGATGCGTGGCCGAGGAGATTTCGACCTTGATCAACGGATACTCGTTGCCGTCTTCCCACTTGATCGTCTCCTTGCTGCCAAGGGTCGAGCGGGTCAGGAACTTGAAGTCCGAGGTGACGTCCTGGAACACGACGTCGTGGTACGCGGGATGGATATCGGCCTTCATGGCGGCACCGGAACTGAAGCGGGAAAGCCGGGCATTGTAGGGGCCGGCGCCGGTCAAGGCAAATCCGGCCCATGCCCTTCAGCCGGCGGCGAGCGCCGCCCGGACCCGGGCCTCGAACGCGGCCTGGTCGTAGTCGATCAGGATCCGGGCGTTGTCCGCGGCCCCTCCCCGCCGGTCCCAGTCCACCGCGGTCAGGCCGCGGGCCATGCCGTGGCCGATGTCCACCACCACCGGGCGTTCCTCGACCCGGCGCGCGCCGTCCGGGGTCAGGGCCCAGGCCATCGCCAGCGCATCGGCGGAATGCCAGAGCTCGCCGCGGCGCTGCGCCGCCCAGCGCCGGGTGTGGGCGGAAATCGAGTCGTAGAACCGCGCCCGCGGCGAATCGGCGGCGACCCAGGCATCGATCCCCGCATGGGCGAAGCCATGGCGCATGGTCGCTTCCCAGTCGGCGAGGTCGAAGCGCGGGAAGCCGGAGAACACCAGGTGCGCGGCTTCGGGGTCGAAACCGATGTTGAACTCGGCCGAGGGCGTCATGTTGCCGCGACCGGTGACCGCACCGCCCATCACCACCAGCCGCGCCACCCGCTGCGGCAGGGTCGGATCGAGCGTCAGCGCCAGCGCGACGTTGGTCAGCGGCGCGAGCGCGACCACCAGCAGGCGTCCGGCGTGTTCGTGTGAAAGCCGCAGCAGCGCCAGCGCCGCGTGTTCGGCACCTGCGTCGCGCGCGGCCGGCGCGTAGCCGGTATCGCCGAAACCGTCGTTGCCGTGCACGAACGACGCGTCCAGTGCCGGATGCAGCAATGGCGCGGGACAACCGGCGAACACCGGCACGTCGTTCCGATCCGCGACTTCGCACAACTTGAGCGCGTTGCGCACGGTGTGCTCGAGCCCGACGTTGCCGGCGGCGATGCCGAGCCCGACGACGTCGTGCGCCGGTGAATCGAACGCCATCAGGATCGCCAGCGCGTCGTCCACGCCGGGGTCGGTGTCGATGTAGAGGGGAATGCGATCAGCCATTGGTATTTCGGATTGATGTTGAAACTGCACTCAAGCCGTCGCGAGCGATGGCAGTTCGGGCGCGCACGGAGCGCAGCAACCGGAGTGTACGTAGAGGTACATGAGGATTGCGAGCACCGCGTGCGCCCGAAATGGCGAGCGCAGCAGGCTTGATGCAGTTTCAAGCCGAAGCATACCGTGCAGCGGCACCGACCCACCGCGCGATGATCCGGTCCGCCAGTTCCGGCGAATCCGCCAGCAATCGCTCGGCGATGGCGCGCACCTGCGGCAACAGGTCGGCATCGCGGGCGAGGTCGGCGACGCGGAACGCGGCGAGCCCGGTCTGGCGCGTGCCGAGCAATTCGCCGGGGCCGCGCAATTGCAGGTCCTTTTCCGCGATGCGGAAACCGTCGTTCGTCTCGCGCAGGGTTTCCAGTCGCTGCTTCGCCATCGCCGACAGCGGCGGCTGGTACAGCAGCACGCAGCTCGAACGCGCGCTGCCGCGCCCCACCCGCCCGCGCAGCTGGTGCAGTTGCGCGAGGCCGAGGCGTTCGGCGTTCTCGACGATCATCAGCGAGGCGTTCGGCACGTCGACGCCGACCTCGATCACCGTGGTCGCGACCAGCAGGCCGATCTCGCCCTGCTTGAATGCACGCATCACCATCTGCTTTTCGGCCGGTTTCATGCGCCCGTGCACCAGCCCGATGCGCAACTCCGGCAAGGCGGCGACGAGGCTTTCGTAGGTGCTTTGCGCGGCCTGCGCAACGACTTCCTCGGAATCGTCGATGACGGTGCACACCCAATACGCCTGCCGGCCCTCGGCGCAGGCGGCGCGGATGCGTTCCACCAGTTCCGGCCGGCGTTCGCCGCTGAGCGCCACGGTCTGCACCGGCGTGCGCCCCGGCGGGAGTTCGTCGATGGACGATACGTCGAGGTCGGCGTAGGCGCTCATCGCCAGCGTGCGCGGAATCGGCGTCGCGGTCATCACCAACTGGTGCGGAACACGATTGCCGGCACCGCCCTTGTCGCGCAACGCGAGCCGCTGGTGCACGCCGAAGCGGTGCTGTTCGTCGACGATGGCGAGCGCGAGGTCGTGGAATTCCACGCCCTCCTGCATCAGCGCATGCGTCCCGACCAGCAATTGCGCGGCGCCCGACGCGGCATCGGCGAGCACCTGCGCGCGCGCCTTGCCGCCGACCCTGCCGGCGAGCCAGCCGACATTCACGCCCAGCGGTTCCAGCCACGCCTTCAGGTTGGCGAGATGTTGTTCGGCGAGCAGTTCGGTCGGCGCCATCAGCGCGGCCTGGCGCCCGCATTCGATCGCCTGCAGCGCGGCCATCGCCGCGACCACGGTCTTGCCGCTACCGACGTCGCCCTGCACCAGCCGCAGCATCGGGTGCGCGCGCGACAGATCGTTCCGCACCTCGGCGAACACCCGTTCCTGCGCATTCGTCAGCGCGAACGGCAAGGATTCGCGCATGCGTTCGACCAGCTTTCCCTTGGCGTCGAGTGCGGGCGAGGCGCGGCGCTGCATCGCGATGCGGCGGCGACGCAGGCTGAGCTGGTGCGCGAGCAATTCCTCCAGTGCGAGCCGCCGCTGCGCCGGATGCGTGCCGGCATGCAACGCGAGTACGTCGGCATCGCGCGGCGGGCGATGCAGCGTGAGCAGCGATTCGCGCAATCCCGGCAACCCGAAGCCGGCGAGCAGTTCGGGCGGCAGCAATTCCAGCGCAGCCGCGTCGGGCAGGCGATCCAGCGCGAGCCCGACCAGCTTGCGCAACGTCGCCGGGCCGAGGCCTTCCACCGGCGGATAGACGGGATCGAGCGCCTGGCCCAGCGGATGTTCGTCGGCATCGAGCACGCGATAGCTTGGATGCACCAACTCCAGTCCGTACTTGCCTGGGCGCGGCGTGCCGTAGGCGCGCACCCGAGCGCCTGGCGCGAACTGCGCCAGCTGCCGCGCGTTGTAATGGAAGAAGCTCAGGACCAATGTCGAACGCGAATCGTCGCCGATCGCGACGCGCAGCGGCCGGTAGCGGAAGCCGCGTTCGACCGCTTCGACCTTGCCTTCGACTTGCGCAGCCACGCCGCCCTGCAACGCGCGGATGGGCGTCAGCGCGGTGCGGTCCTCGTACGCGCGCGGCAGCCACAGCCACAGGTCCTGCAGCGTTTCCAGTCCGCGTGCGGCGAGCTTTTCGGCGACGCGCGGGCCGACGCCGGGCAAGGCGGCGAGTGGTTGGCGGTTGAAATCGACGGCGACGCCGCCGGATCGCTTGGGCATGCGCCAAGCATGACCGGAATGCGGCCGCGGCGGAACCGCGGTCGCATCCGGTGGAGGGCGACGCTCAGTAGCGGAGCGTCAGTTCGACGCCATAGGTGCGCGGCTCGCTGACCGTGGCCCCGACCACCCCGAGCACGTCCTTGCCGTAGGTATTCAGCCCGGTGACGTAGCGGTTGTCGAACACGTTGTTGCCATAGGCCGCCACTTCCCATAGTCCATCGACCGAGGTCCACGCCACGCGCAGGTCGGTGCGCTGCTGCGCTTCGCCCACGTCCAGCAGTTCGCTGATGCCGCAATTGCCCTGCAGGCTCGAGCCTTCGTTGCAGCGCGACTTGCCGCGGTAGGCATGGCGCGCGGACAGGCGCAGCGCGCCGCCATCGCCGAGGTCGAAGCGGTAGCTGGCGCCGAGCGACGCCGAGAAACTCGGCTCGCCGGTCGGCTGCCCGTCCAGGTTCACGCCTTCGGGCGTGGTGTAGTCGCGGTAGGTGGAATCGATCCACTCGGCGGCCATGTCCAGGCGGAACGCGTCGGTGACCTTCCACACCGCATCGAAGTCCGCGCCCCAGGCCTTGAGGTTGCCGGTGTCGATCACGAAGCGCGGGATGTCGGTCGGGTTGTTCGGATCCGGGTCGATCAGCCGCACCGACTGGCGGTTGTCGTAGCGGTAGTAGAACAGCGAGGCGTTGTAGGCGAAGGGTCCGAACGACTGCTTGATGCCGGTCTCCAGGTTCCACACTTCCTCGTTGTCGAACGCAGGCCCGATCTGCAGTGCGTTGTAGCCGCCGGCCTTGTAGCCCTTGGCCAGCGAGGCGAAGCCCATGGTGTGGTCGTTGAAGTGGTAGTCGACGACGAAGCGCGGGCTGAGGTCGTTCCATGCCTTCGAGGCGCGGTTGAGCACGCCCTTGTTCGCCATCGCCGGCGGATCGATGAAGGCCATGTCGAAGGTCAGCGTCTGGCGCGTGATCGGCACGCCGGCCTGGTTGATCGCATCGAAGAAGCCGAGCGACTCGAGCAGGTCGAGTTGCGCATCCAGTCCAGCCGCGTCGCGCGGGTTGTTGAGCCAGGTGAAGTCCTTCTGGTCGTGGGTGTAGCGCAGGCCGAAGGTGAGGTTGAGCTTGTCGGTCGCATGCCAGATCACGTCGCCGAACCCCGCGTACGAGCGGGTACGCAAGGTGTTCTGGAATTCCTCGTGCCAGGCCTGGCCGGTCAGGTCGACGGGAATGCCGAAGCTCTGCGCCAGCATCGTGGTGAACCCGAACAGGCTTCCGTCCGGCGTCGGCGCGATGCCCAGGTTGCGCACGATGTTGTCCACCGCCGAGGTGTTGGTGTTGACCTCGCTGGTCTGGTGCGCGTCCTCGTCGAAGTAGCTGGCGCCCGCCACCCAGTCGAAGCGGTCGTTGTGGCCCGCGAACTTGAACTCCTGGTACAGGCTCCTGTTGCCCTCGGTGTTCTGCGAGTCGACGTAGAGGTCGGCGCGGTTGGTGCCGTCCTCCTCGGTGTGGTTGAGCGAATCGTACTGGCGCCACGACGTGGTCGAGGTCAGCGTGCCCCAGTCGAACGCGTGGTCGAGGATCATGGTCACGGCGTCGAAGGTGCGCCACTCGGCGCTGGGCGTGTCGCTGAAGGTCTGCAGCTTGCGCGGGTCGAGGTATTCGTCGGGCGTCGCCGGCGCGGGCGGCCGCAACGGGTATGGCGGCAGCGGCACGATGCCGGTGGTGACGCGCCCGTTCTGGTCCAGGCTCTCGTGGTCCCAGCTCAGCAGCAAGGTGGTCGCATCGCCGAAATGCGTTTGCCAGGCGACGCGCGAGGCCCACGAATTCTCCCCACCCAGCTCCTTGCCGGTGGCGCCGTCGCGGAACCAACCGTCGCTGTGGTTGATCAACGCGTTGATTCGCAGCGCGGAATTGTCGCCGGTGGGGATGTTCCACATCGCGTCCGCGTAGCGCTTGCCGTAATCGCCCACGCGCAGGCGGCCACGAAGTTCGATGTCGTCCTGCGGACGGCGGGTGATGAGCGAGATCGCGCCGGCCGCGGTGTTGCGTCCGAACAAGGTGCCCTGCGGGCCCTTGAGCACTTCGATCCGTTCCACGTCGAGGAACGGCAGCAGCACGCCGCCGCCGCGCCCGCCGTAGACGCCGTCGACGTAGATGCCCACCGCCGGGTCGGTGCCGATGCCGAAGTCGTCGGTACTGATGCCGCGCAGGCCGAAGGTCGGCTGGGTCGGCTGCACGCCATCCACCACCAGGCCGGGCACGAAGGAATCGATGTCGCTCAGGTCTTCCGCCGCGACGTCGTCGAGCAACGCCTTGTTCACCACCTGCAACGCGATCGGGACATCTTGCAACTGCTGTTCGCGGCTTTGCGCGGTGACCACGATGCGATCGAGCGTGTCGGGATCCCGGTCGCCGCCGGCGGCGGTTTGTTCCTGCGCGGCGGGCTGCACGGCGGCCTGCGCCTGCGGTGTCTCGGCCTGCTGCGCCCATGCCACCAGCGGCAATGCGCAGGCGCCCATCAGCGCGCGGCGCAAGCATGTGCTCAGGATCCTTCGCTTCAACGTCATGGTTTTCCCCTTCCCCTCGGTGATGGACGATCCGCGCCACGCGCAAGTCGCCCGTTGTTGACCGGTCAGTTCAGTCCTGCTCGCAATCCCCGTCCATCGCCGCGATCCATTCGCGGACCAGCGCGACCCCTTCGCGATGGACCACGTCGCGCCCCAGCTCCGGCATCATCACCCCGGGATCGTCGCTGTCCATACGGTAGGCGAGGATGGACTCGTCGGGTTGCCCGGGCACGATCCCGAAGCGATGCCCACCCGTCCCCTGCCCGGCCGCGACCGGCGGCTTGCACAGGCCGAGGTGGCGCGGGTCGCGGTCGAACGAATCCAGCCACAGGCCCGAAGTGTCGGCCGGCCCCTCGGGGTTGTGGCAATGGCCGCAGTTGATGTCGAGGTAGGCGCGCGCGCGACCATCGAGGCTGGCGTTCGCGGCATCGCGCCAGTCGGCGTTGCGCGGAACGCCGGTCGCCGGCACGTCGTGCAGGTAGCCGAGCTCCACGAGATGCGCGAGCTGGTTCTCACTGCCGGTCGCGTAGGCGTAATCCTTGTTCAGGTGCCGCGCCTTCGGTCCCAGCGGTTTGATCTCGCGGGTGGTGTTGTTGCTGGCGTGGCAACCGGCGCACTGGTTCTGGTCCGGCACCTGGTAGGTGAATGGTTCGCGGCTGCCGTCGGCGGCGACCAGTTGCAGCGGTACGCTGGCGCCGGTGCGTTCCAGCGTCGCCTCGGTCTGCGCCGCGTTCCAGACGTAGGCCAGCGCGATCCACCCCTGTTGGCGGCGCACCAACAGCCGGGTTTCGACCATGCGCACGTTGCGCAAGTCCAGTCCCTCGCCGGCATGGTCGCGCGAAGTGTCGTCGGTGCGCGCGACACCGTTCTCGCCCGCGGCCACGGGGTAGAAGAAAGTCTTGCTGAGGATGGTGCCGACCGGGAAGTCGAAGGCCTCGCGCGGCTCGTAGCGCGCGGACGTGCCTTCGGGCAGCCACATCGTGCGCAACTTGTGCGCGTAATCGCTGAACAAGGGCGTGTTGAGGTCGAACGGGACCACGCGCTCGTTCAAGGCCAGCCTGTCGCCGTCGCGGTAGACCACGTTCCAGTCGCTGAGCCTGGCCGGATAGCCTTCGGCGTGGAAGACCACCGGCGCGGGCCCGCGCGCGCATCCGGCCAGCAACAACGCCGACAGGGCCAGCGTTGCCCATCCCATCGGGCTTCCGCCCATGCCGGCCCGCCGGCGACGCATCGACACCACCGATGCCCCGCTCATGCCTGCTTCATTGCCACCGCCGGCAACGGATCGAGCTTGCAGTCGAACGGCTTGGCATCGGATTTCGGGCTCTTGTTCTTGTTCGGACCGTCGGCGTCGAGCACGCCCGACGCACCCTGCACGCAGATCTGCGGGCCCTGGGGGCGCTTGGCGTTGGCGTAACCGTCCCACAGCACGTCGGGCAAGCGGCCCTTGAGCCCGAACATCGCCACCTTCAGCGCCTTCAGTTCCAGGCCGTCGGGGGAATCGCCGCCACCGGAGAAGCGGTTGTCGTGGACGTAGATGTACTCGGGATAGGGATCGAACGCCGCCGACGGCTTGTACTTGCTGTCGTAGCCGGCCGAGTAATGGCTGGCGATCAGCACGTTCGCGGTCTGGTTGTCGGCGATCTCGTTGTCGAAGACCTCGACCTCGTCGTTGGACATGATCACCACGCCCGAGCCCGCAGGCACCGCGGACACCGCGCTGCCCTTGCGCCCGAAGTTGTCGGTGTTGTTGGCGAGGATGCGGTTCTTAAACACGCGCGTGGTGTGCCCGGGTTGCGGCAGGTCGGGCATGTTGAACACCAGGATGCCGCCGGTGTTGTGGGTGGCGACGTTGTCGTAGACGTCGGCGCCGATGCAGTTCTCGATCTCGATGCCGGCGACGTTGCGTTCGGCGTGGTTGCGGCGCACGACGACGTCCTTCGACTGGCCGACGTAGATACCAGCGTCCGAGGCGCCGATCACCACCGAATCCTCGATCAGCACGCCACGGGTCTGCACCGGGTACAGGCCGTAGGCGCCATTGCCGGTGTCGGGGCCGTTGGTCCATTCCACGCGCACGCCGCGGATGGCGATGTTCTCGCCCTCGTTCACCTTCAGGCCGTCGCCCTTGGTGTCCTCGATCGCGAGGTTCTCCAGGGTGAAGTCGCTGGCGTTGACGATCAGGCCCTCGGCGCCGCTGGTCTGTCCCTTGAAGCTGAGCACGGTCTTGTCCTTGCCGGCGCCGCGGATGGTCACCCCGTCCACGCGCAGGCTGAGGCTGCGGTCCAGGTGGTAGCGGCCGGCGGGGATGTCGATCACGTCCCCGGGCTTGGCATCGAGCAGGCGCTGCTGCAGCGTCTTCTGGAATTCCGCGTCGGCGGCGGTCGCCGGTTCGCGACGGCCGTCACCACAGGCGGCCAACAGGCCGGACACGGCCAGTACCAGCATGATTCGCATCGTTTTTCCTCTCCCCGGCCCGCGCCAGCCGCGCCGAACCTTCCCTTCCACAGTGTCTGTGCCGGGCGCTCGCGGGCAGAGGGCAGAAACGGCATACTCGCGGGGGGAAAAACGGACAATCTGCCGCAGCGCATGAATCGCCCGATCGCCGATCCGCGCCTGACCACCGCCAACATCTCGACCAATATCCTGGCCGGGTTGTGCCAGATGGCGGACGAACACGGCATCGCCTGCGGACCCTGGTTCGCCGGCCTGCGCGTGGCGAGGTCGCAGATCGACGATGCGAGCCTGCGGGTGTCCTATCGCCAGGCCAGCGGCATCCTGCACCGCGCGTTGCGCGACCTGCCGGTGGCCGACGCTGGCCTGCGCCTGGGCCGGCGCCAGAGCATCGGCAACTTCGGCCTGCTGGGGCTGGCGATGATGACCGCGCGCAGTTTTGGCGACGCGGTCGCGATCGGCCTGCAGTACGCGCCGCTGTCGGGCAGCCTGATGGACCTGGAGCTCGACGCCTCCGACCCGCGCGAACTGGGGGTAGTCGCGCGCCCGCGCGCGGACGAAGCGGAGATCCTGCCGTTCCTGTGCGAGGAGTTGTACGCCAGCGTGCTGATGCTGTGCCGTGGCCTGGTCGGGCCGGCGTTCCGTCCGTTGCGGCTGGAACTGGCCTATCCGGCGCCGGCCTATGCGCGCGAGTACGAGGCCCTGTTCGGCTGCGAGGTGCGCTTCGACATGCCGCGCAACCGCGAAGTGGTCGATCCGGCGTGGATGGACTACCAGTTGCCGACCTGGAACCCGGTGAGCGCGCGCCAGGCGCTGGCCTTGTGCCGCGCGCAGATGCCCGGCGGGGAACGGCCCGGCGAACTCGTCGCGAGCGTCCGCAGCCTGCTGCGCGGGCGCCTGCAGGACAATCCGCGGCTGGCCGACATCGCCGCCGAAATGCATGTCACCGAACGCACCCTGCGCCGGCAACTCGCGGCCGCCGGCACCGGCTTCAAGCAGGTGCACGACCAGGTGCGCCGCGAACGCGCCCGCGACCTGCTGCGCGAACGCGACCTGCCCATCGCGCAGGTCGGCGCCAGCGTGGGATTCCGCGATGCGCGCGAGTTCCGCCGCGCGTTCAAGCGCTGGACGGGGACCACGCCCAGCCAGGCCCGCGATGCCCAGGCCGCGACCGCACGGACGGGCGATGCTCCGCGCTAGCGCAGCACCATCACCGCGTCGACTTCGAACCGCGCGCCCTTCGGCAACGCGGAGACCTCGACGGTCGAGCGCGCCGGATACGGGGTTTCGAAATACCCGGCCATCACCGCGTTGACCTCGGCGAACTGTCCAAGGTCGGTGAGGTACAGGCCCACGCGGACGATATCCTCGAACGAACCGCCCGCGGCTTCGCACACCGCCTTGAGGTTGTCGAACGCGCGTCGCGCCTGCGTCGCGATGTCGCCTTCGACCAGCAATCCGCTGGCCGGATCGAGCGGGGTCTGCCCGGAGAGATAGACGGTGTCGCCGGCGCGCACGGCCTGCGAATACGGGCCGATGGCGGCGGGCGCGTGGTCGGAATGGATGGGCTGGCGGGGCATTTCGAACTCTCCGGATGATGATGCCTATTGTAGGAGCGCTCTCGAGCGCGACTGCTTGCGGAACATCGGGTCGCGCTCAAGCGCGCTCCTACAAACGCTGGACGCCGTGCACCACCGCCAGCCTCCGCACCTTGCGGATCACCTCGGCGAGGTGCCTGCGGTCCCTGACCTCGATCGCGAAGCGGATCGCGGCGATGCGCGCGTCGCGTTCCATGTAATCGACCCGGTCGATGTTCGATTCCGCCTGCGCGATCGCGGCCGCGACCTGCGCCAGCACGCCAGGGTGGTTGTTGACCTCGACCCGCAGCAGCGCCTGGAAATAACCCTCGACGTTGCGGTCCCACCCGATCTGCACCCAGCGCTCCGGCGACTTGCGGTAGTCGGCGACGTTGGGGCAATCCATGCGATGCACGACGATGCCCTTGCCCGCGGTGTGGAAGCCCATGATCTCGTCGCCGGGGATCGGCGTGCAGCAATTGGCGAAGGTGATGACGCCGCGCTCGGCGCCGGTGATCAGGATCTTCTCGCTGCCCGGCGACGCCCGCGGCGCGAGCAGGTCCGCGGTCTCGGGTTCGCTGCGCGCCAGCGACTGCGCGACCTGCGCGGGCATGCGGTTGCCGAGCCCGATGTCGTGCAGCAGCGCCTCGAGCCGTGGATAGCGGTTCTCGGCGAGGTAGCCTTCCAGGCGCGGCGGCGGCAGGCGGTCGAGCGAAGTGCCGAGGCCCTCCAGCGCGCGGTCGAGCATGCGATGACCGAGTTCCACCGCGTCCTCGTGCTGCAGTTGCTTGAGCTGGTGGCGGATCGCGGTGCGCGCCTTGCTGGTGGCGACGAATTCCAGCCATTGTGGCTTCGGCACCGCCGACGGCGCGGTGATGACCTCCACGCGCTGCCCGCTGGCGAGCTTGGTGCGCAACGGCACCAGCTTCTTGTCCACGCGCGCGGCGACCGCGTGATTGCCGACGTCGGTGTGCACGCCGTAGGCGAAGTCGAGCGCGGTGGAATTGCGCGGCAGCGACATGATGTCGCCCTTGGGCGTGAACAGGTAGACCTCGTCCGGGAACAGGTCGACCTTCACGTTCTCGAGGAATTCCAGCGACGAACCGGCCGAACGCTGCGATTCGATCAGGTTCGCGATCCACGCGTGCGCGCGGGTCTGCGCGCTGTTGGCCATGCCGCCGTCGTGCTTGTACGCCCAGTGCGCGGCGATGCCGCGTTCGGCGATCAGGTCCATTTCCGCGGTGCGGATCTGCACCTCGATCGGCGATCCGTAAGGGCCGAACAGCACCGTGTGCAGAGACTGGTAGCCGTTCGCCTTGGGGATCGCGATGAAATCGCGGAAACGCCCGTCCAGCGGCTTGAACGCCGCGTGCACCACGCCGAGCGCGTGGTAGCACTCGGCGACCGAGCCGACCACGATGCGGAAGCCGAACACGTCCATCACCTGGTCGAAGTTCTTGCCCTCGTTGCGCATCTTCGTATAGATGCTCCACGGCGACTTGACCCGGCTCACCAGCCGGTAGTGCAGTCCTTCCTTGGTCAGGCGCTGCGCGAGTTGCGCCTCGATCCTGGCCAGCGCCTCGCGCCGCACCAGCGGCTCGGTGCGGATGCGCCGTTCAAGCACGCGATGCCGCAGCGGGTACAGCGCCTTGAAGCCGAGGTCCTGCAGTTCGGCCTTGATCAGGTTCATGCCCAGCCGCTGCGCGATCGGCGCATGGATCTCCAGCGTCTCGCGCGCGATGCGCGTGCGCGCCTCCGGCGATTGCGCGCCGAGCGTGCGCATGTTGTGCAGCCGGTCGGCGAGTTTGATCAGGATCACGCGCAGGTCGCGCGCCATCGCCAGCAGCATCTTGCGGAAGCTCTCGGCCGCGGCCTCCTGGCGGTCGGCGAAATGCAGCTTGTCCAGCTTGGTGACGCCCTCGACCAGCTCGGCCACGGTTTCGCCGAATTCGCTGGCGATGGACTCGCGCGACAGCGGCGTGTCCTCGATGGTGTCGTGCAGGATCGCCGCGACCAGCGTTTCCACGTCCAGCCCCTGCTCCGCCAGCACCTTCGCCACCTCGACCGGGTGGGTGATGTAGGGCTCGCCGGACTTGCGCGTCTGCCCGGCGTGCGCGGCCGCGCCGACCGCCCATGCACGGCGCAGCAACTGGCGCTGTTCGTCGGTCAGGTAATCGGCGGCGGCTTCGAGCGCGGCGACGTACTCGGGCACCGGATCCTCCGGTGCCGCGGCGGGTGCAATGCGATGGTCGACGGACGCCGGGTCGCTCATGCCCCGAGCCTACGACGGCGCGGGCCGGGCCGGCAAACGAAAACGGCCCCTCGCGGGGCCGTTCGGACGGGTGGGACCGGAGCCGCGACTCAGTCGTCGCCCTTCATGTCGTCGTCGCCGGCGACCACTTCGGCCGCGGCCCATTCCAGCGCCTCGCGTTCCTTGCGCTCGCGCTCGGACTTGTCGACCGCGTCGATGTAGTCCTGGTCGATGGCGCTGGCCGCGATCTCGCGCAGGGCGAGCACGGTCGGCTTGTCGTTGGATTCGCTGTTGTCGATCTGCGGATCGACGCCGTTGGCGAGCTGGCGCGCACGCTTGGCGGCCATCATCACGAGTTCGAAGCGGTTGTCGACCACTTCCAGGCAATCTTCCACGGTAATGCGGGCCATAGCTCTCCCGGCGGCCGGTCGGGCCGTCGACTCTGAAGACAGGGGGACGCGGATGATAGGGATTCCCCGCATCAGGCGCAAGCACGTTCCTGCGAAATCAATGGCTTAGCCGATGTCGTCGGGCATGGGACGCCTGCGATCGTCCTACTCGTCCCTGAGCAACTCCGCGATCAGCGCGGCATGTCGCCGTTGCTGGACCGGGCGCCGTGTCCGGCTGGCGGTGACGATCGCGCAGACCTCGTCCACCGCATCGTCGAAGACCTCGTTCACCACCACATAGTCGAATTCGTCGTAGTGGCTCATCTCCTCGCGCGCTGCGGCGAGGCGCCTGGCGATGACTTCCTCGGAATCCTGCCCGCGCGAACGCATGCGTTGCTCCAGCGCATCGCGCGAGGGCGGCAGGATGAAGACGCCGATCGCGTCCGGCACCTGCAACCGCACCTGGCGCGCGCCCTGCCAGTCGATTTCCAGCACCACGTCCTTGCCGGCGGCGAGTTGCGGCAGCACCGACTGCCGCGCGGTGCCCTTCCAGTCGCCGTGGACCAGCGCGTGTTCGAAGAAATCGCCGGCGGCGACCATCGCCTTGAACTCGTCGGCGGAGATGAAGTGGTAGTGCTCGGCGTGGCGCTCGCCCGGCCGCGGCTGGCGCGAAGTGAACGAGATCGACAGGCACAGGCGCGGGTCGCGCGCCAGCGCCGCGTTGACGATGCTCGACTTCCCGGCGCCCGAGGGCGCAGCGATGATGAACAGGGTCCCGGGCTCGGCTTCGCTCATTCGATGTTCTGGATCTGTTCGCGGATCTGGTCGATCAGCACTTTCAGTTCGACGGCGGCGTTGGTGGTGCGAACGTCGACCGACTTGCTGCCGAGCGTGTTCGCCTCGCGGTTGAATTCCTGCAGCAGGAAATCGAGCCGGCGCCCGACCGGCTCCCGCTGCTTCAGCACGCGCCGGAGTTCGGACAGGTGGCTGTCGAGGCGGTCGAGTTCCTCGTCCACGTCGAGCTTCTGCAGCCAGATCACCAGTTCCTGTTCCAGCCGCCCCGGATCGAGCGAGGAACCGAGTTCGGCCAGCCGCGTTTCCAGCTTCTGCCGCTGGCCGGCGCGGATCAGGGGCACCAGCGTGCGCACGTCGGCCGCGATCCCGGCGATGGCGTCCGCGCGTTCGGAAATGACGGCGGCGAGCTTCGCGCCCTCGCGTTCGCGCGCGGCGACGAAGTCGTCCAGCACCTTGTCGAGCAACGCCAGCGCCGCGGCCTGCAGCGCCTCGGGATCGACCGCATGCGACTGCAGCACGCCCGGCAGTTGCAGCAGCTGCGCGAAATCCACGCGCAGGCCGGGGAAACGCCCGTCCATCCGCCGCGCGAGGTCGCCGAGGCGCTCGACCACCGCGTCGTCGACCTGCAACGCGCCGCTGCCGCTCGTCGTGCGCAGGCGCATGCCGAGGTCGAGCTTGCCGCGCGAGAGTCTTGCCGCGATGCGTTCGCGCAGGGCGGGCTCGGATGCGCGCAGTTCGTCCGGCAGGCGCACGCCGACCTCGAGGAAGCGATGGTTGACCGCGCGTAGCTCGCAACCGAGCGTGCCCCATTCGGTGCTGCGCTCGCCGGAAGCGAAGGCGGTCATGCTGCGGATCGGCATGCGATTCGGCCGGGCCCTTGGGAAGCGAATGGTAATCTAGCGCGCCGTTCCTTTCCGGATTCCCCATGTCCTTCGCTCGTCCCAGCGGCCGCGCGCCCGAGCAGATGCGCGCCGTCTCGATCGCCCGCGGCTTCACCCGGCATGCCGAAGGTTCGGTGCTGGTCGCGTTCGGCGACACCCGCGTGCTGTGCACCGCGAGCGTCGAGAACCGCGTGCCGGCGTTCCTGCGCGGCAAGGGCGAAGGCTGGATCACCGCCGAATACGGCATGCTGCCGCGCGCCACCCACACCCGCGGCGACCGCGAGGCCGCGCGCGGCAAGCAGGGCGGGCGCACGCTGGAAATCCAGCGCCTGATCGGGCGCTCGCTGCGCGCCTGCGTGGATCGCAATGCGCTGGGCGAACGCACCATCACCCTCGACTGCGACGTGCTGCAGGCCGACGGCGGCACCCGCACCGCCGCGATCACCGGCGCCTACGTCGCGCTGGTCGATGCGGTGCGCTGGCTACAGGCGAAGAAGGAGATTTCGAAGAACCCGGTCATCGGCGCGGTCGCGGCGGTGTCGGTCGGCGTGTATCGCGGCGTGCCGGTACTGGACCTCGACTACGCCGAGGACAGCGACTGCGACACCGACATGAACGTGGTGATGAACGATGGCGGCGGCTTCATCGAACTGCAGGGCACCGCCGAAGGCCACGCCTTCCGCCGCGACGAACTCGACGCACTGCTCGCGCTCGCGCAAGGCGGCTGCGACGAACTGTTCGCCGCACAGCAGGCGGCGTTGGCGTTGTAGGAGCGCGCTCGAGCGCGACCCGGCAAAATCGTCGCGGTCCAGCCCGCTCCTACGCTTAACCATGAAACTCGTCCTCGCCTCCTCCAACGCCGGAAAACTCGCCGAACTGCGCGAACTGCTCGGCGACGGTTTCGACCTGCACGCGCAATCCGAATTCGGCGTCGAGGATGCGGACGAAACCGGGCTCTCCTTCGTCGAAAACGCGATCCTCAAGGCGCGGCATGCATCGCGCGCGGCCGGCCTGCCCGCGCTGGGCGACGATTCCGGCCTGTGCGTGGACGCGCTGCGCGGTGCGCCAGGGCTGTATTCGGCGCGCTATGCGGGGGAGCACGGGAACAGCGGGGCGAACATCGACAAGCTGCTGCGCGAACTCGACGGCGTCGCCGATGCGGACCGGACCGCGCGTTTCGCCTGCGTGCTGGCGCTGGTGCGCGACGCGAACGATCCGCAGCCGCTGATCGCGGAAGGCCTCTGGGAAGGCCGCATCCTGGGCGAACGCCGCGGCGGCAACGGCTTCGGCTACGACCCGGTGTTCTTTTCGCCCGCGCATGGCGTGAGCGCGGCGGAATTGCCAGCCGGCGTGAAGAACCGCGATAGCCATCGCGGTAAGGCGCTGGCGGTATTGAAACAACGCTTGCAGGAAATTTGAAGATCGTCATCCCGGCGCCGCTTCTGACGGCCGAATGGCCGCCCAAAGCCGGGATCCAGCTTTTGATCTAACCTTCAAAAAGACACTGGATTCCCGCTTTCGCGGGCATCTTTTCACAGCCGAATGGCTGTGTATGACGGGCAAAAGAAAATGCTGACCACGCCGCCACTCTCGCTGTACGTGCACCTGCCGTGGTGCGTGCGCAAATGCCCGTACTGCGATTTCAACTCGCACGAGGGGCGTGGCGCGTTGCCGTTCGATGCCTACGTCGACGCACTCGTCGCCGACCTCGACCACGACCTGCCGCTGGCCTGGGGCCGCACGGTGCAGACCGTGTTCTTCGGCGGCGGCACGCCCTCGCTGTTCCCGCCGCAGGCCATCGACCGTTTCCTGCAGCAGGCCAGCGCGCGGCTACGCTTCGCGCCGAACGCGGAAATCACCCTGGAAACCAACCCCGGCACGGTCGAGCACGGGCCGTTCGCCGGCTATCGCGCGGCGGGCGTGAACCGGCTCAGCTTCGGCGTGCAGAGTTTCGACGACGGCTGCCTGCAGCGCCTCGGCCGCATCCATTCCAGCGGCGACGCCGGGCGCGCGGTCAAGGCGGCGCAGGACGCCGGCTTCGACAACCTCAACCTCGACCTGATGTACGCGCTTCCCGGACAGACGCTGGCGATGGCCGAACGCGACGTCGAACGCGCGGTGGCCCTGCAACCCGCGCACATCAGCCACTACCAGCTGACGCTGGAGCCGAACACGGTGTTCGCCGCGCGGCCACCCGCGGGCATCCCGGACATGGACTCCGCATGGGACATCCAGGAGGCCTGCCAGGCCCGGCTCGCCGCCGCCGGTTTCGCGCAGTACGAAGTCAGCGCGTGGGCGCGGCCCGGCGGGCAGTGCGCACACAACCTCAATTACTGGCAGTTCGGCGACTACCTCGGCATCGGCGCCGGCGCGCACGGCAAGCTGACCCTGGGCGCGGAACAGCAAGTCCTGCGCCGCTGGAAGGTGAAGCACCCGGCCGAGTACCTGGCCAGGGCCGGGACCGCGGCGGCGATCGGCGGCGACGATGTCCTGGATGCGCGGCGTTTGCCGTTCGACTTCATGTTGAATGCGTTGCGGCTCAATGCGGGCGTGCCGATGGACATGTTCGAGGCACGCACGGGGTTGCCGCGCGCGGCCATCGCGGGGCGACTCGCGGCGGCGAGGGAACGCGGCTGGATCGAGCCGGGCGACGAACGCCTGCAGCCCACCGAGCTGGGCCTGCGCTTCGCCAACGACGCGATCGCCCTGTTCCTCGACGAGGAATGACCCCGGGCATGACCTGCAGGATGCGCCGCCACGCCGCGGTTGTGCCAGTATCCCGACAACCTCCTGCATGCAGAGGCGCATGACCCCAGCCATTCCATCCTCCGGCACCCAGGCACCGCAGCGACTGGCCGAGACCACCCTGCCGCGCCGGGTCCGCGTGATCCTCGATCACGTCATGGACGTCGCGTCGGACGAGCTGGAGCGACTGCTGCAGGCGATGCTGGGCGAACTGGAACAGCAGCTGTTCCGGCTCGCCGACCACGCCCGCAACCCCGGCATCGAATCCGAATACCTGCACACCCTGCGCACCCTGCGGCTCAACCGCTCCGACCTGGTGCCGCGCTTCATGATCGGGCTGGAAGGCAGCCTCGCCAGCCTCGGCCAGTCGACGGGGCCGGTGCAGCATGCCACCGTCGCCTGGAGCGGCGCGCACAACCTCTCGCTCATCGACGACGCGGACATGGACGAGACCACGGTGCTGCGCGACATCGCCTCGCGGCACAGTTCGCGTTCCAGCCTCGCGCTGCACCTGCTCGGGCAACGCTTCGGCGTGCTCGCCGCCTCGCCGGCGATGGACATCGAACGCCTGCCCTGCGGCCCGCATTCGCTGTGCTCGATCCTGCGCGACGCGGTCGAGACGCTGCAGTTGCCGCTCGATGCGCGCCTGCTGCTGTACCGCACCTTCGACCGCCTGGTGATGGTGCAGCACGCGCACCTGGCCGAGATGGTCAACGCCACCATGGCCGCGGACGGCCTGCTGCCGGCGCTGCGCTACGTGCCGACCCGGGTGCGCGCGCCCGCGACCGCCGCCGCGGCTTCCGGCGAAACGTCGCGCGAACCGCGTGAGGAATCCCAGCCGCCCCAGCCCGGGCCGGCGGCGGAAAAGCGCGAGCGCGAATCGACCAAGTCCCAATTCGCGCAGAGGCGCAGGACCGGCGGCGCCAGCGATCCGCAACGGCCGCACACCGCATGGCCGGGGATGGGCGGACCCAGCGGCGCGCAGGCCGACGATTCGGCCGCGTTCGAACTGTTGCAGCAACTGCTCGCCGGGCGCCGCGAACTGCTCGGCAAGTTCCGCACCGGTTCCCCGCAGGCGCCGCTGCAGATGCTCGAGCGCAACGAAGTGCTCGCGGCGCTGCCGCAACAACTCCCCGCCACCGGCCCCGGCGCGCACGCCAGCGTCGGCGACATCAAGCAGGACCTGCTCGCGCGGATGCGCCAGCAGCGCGGCAAGGGCGCATCGCTGTCGGGCGAGGACAACGACGCCTTCGAACTGCTCGGCATGCTGTACGGGCAGATCGAGCGCGAAGTGCATACCGACGCGCCATCGGCGCCGCTGCTGAAGCAGTTGCAGGTGCCGCTGGTGCGGCTGGCGCTGCAGGATCGCGGCTTCTTCGTGCGCGAGGAGCACCCCGCTCGCCTGCTATTGAACACCGTCGCCGAATCCGGCGCGCGCTGGCTCGACCGCGACGACGTCGACCCGCAGATGCTGCCGGCGATGCGCGACGCGGTCGACCACGTGGTCAGGAATTACCGCGACGACGCCGTGGTCTTCGCCAGGGCCAACGACGAACTGCAGTCGCGCCTGCGTACCATCGCCCACAAGGCCGAACTCGCCGAACGCCGCCACATCGAGGCCGCGCGCGGCAAGGAAAAGCTCGAAGTCGCCAAGCGCCGGGCGATCGACACCATCAACGAACTGGTCGGCGACCAGCGCCCGCCGCATTTCGTGCGCGCCCTGCTCAACCAGGCCTGGGCCGACGTCCTGACCCTGTCCCTGCTGCGCCACGGCGCCGAATCGGACGAGTGGAAGCGCAAGCTCGAGACCACCCGGCAGATCGTCGAGAACTGCTGCCGCAGCGGCCAGCACGCGCCGGACCATGCGCTCGCGGAAAGCATCGAGTCCGCGTTGTCGCAGGTCGGCTACCACAGCGAGGAAGCCGCGGCGATCGCGCGCCGCCTCGCCAGCGCCACCGACGACGAGAACGACCCGGCCTCGCGCACCGAACTGGCGATGAAGCTCAAGGCGCGCGCGCGCCTGGGCGAGCAGATCGCGAGCACGAAGAAAAACAAGCTGGCGCCGCGCACGCAGGACGAACAGGCGCGCTACGAATACCTGCGGCAGCTGCCCTACGGCACCTGGATCGAATTCACCACCAACCAGCAGGGCGATACCGTGCGCCGGCGCCTGTCCTGGTACAGCACCGTCACGGACAACGCGCTGTTCGTGAACCAGCGCGGCCAGCGCGTCGCCGAGCAGACCCTCGACAGCCTCGCCCGGCTCCTGGCCGGCGGCCAGGCGCGCGTGGTCACCGCCGAACGCGCGCGCCTGATCGACCGCGCCTGGCATGCCACGCTCAACGCGCTGCGCAGCTTCGCGGGCCGT
>Ga0075163_10001443_pt1 | contig 32077 bp, 25 predicted proteins | sample JI1023141ADNA_FD_71478 | JGI IMG/M metagenome (GOLD analysis project Ga0075163, IMG submission 71478) | Wastewater effluent complex algal communities from Wisconsin, to seasonally profile nutrient transformation and Carbon sequestration -... | ecosystem: Engineered > WWTP > Effluent > Algae...
GGCCAGTTGATCAGCGCCAGCGTGCACGACAGCAGCGCGGTCAGCCCGACCAGCCGCCGCGGGCCGCCGGCCGCCCGCGCGAGGCGCAGCAGCCCGCGACGGACCGGCGGCGCGTCCGCAAGGGCCGAGCCGAGCACGAGCATCAGGCTCGCCTGCATCCCGAACGCGAGCAGGCTCCACAGCCCGGCGTCGCGGTGCCACAGCCCGAGCGTCGCGGCGAACGCGTCGGCGTCGCCGCCGAGCCGCGCCGCGCCGGCGAGCAGGACCACCGCGCTCAGGATCACGGCGATCGCGAACGGCTCCGGCGTGAGCCGCGAGAACCCGCGGCGCGCGGCGACCCCGAGCGCCGCCAGCCCGGACAGCCGGCTCACCGCGGCCTGTCCTCCGGGACAGGTTCTTCTTCTTCGCCCATGAAGCGCTCGATGCGGGCCCGCAGGTCGCCCGGGATCGGCAGCGACTTTCGGAAGCCGGGCGAGGCGGGGTCGAGGTCGAGGACGACGCAGGTGGTCGCGCCGGTCAGGCGCAGCCCGCCGTCCGCGCCGCGCACCGCGTACACGAGGTCGATCGCGCTGCGCCCGAGCCGGGCGACCCGCAGCTCGACGAAGATCGCGTCGCCGAGCGCGCACGGGACCTTGAAGTCGGCCTCGGTGTGGACGGCGGGGAAGCCGATCTTGCGCCCGACGACGACCTCGGCGTAGCGCAGCCCGAGCCGCGCCGAGAACCACGTCTCCATGGCGTCGTGGAACAGCGCGAAGAACCGCGGGAAGTACACGATCCCCGCGGGGTCGCAGTCGCCGAAGCGGACCTCGATCGGATGGACGTGCACGCCGCTCATGCGCCGCGCGAGTGTATGCTCGCGCCATGTCCCACGTCGACTACCACGCCGATGCCGGCATCGCGCAGATCACGCTCAACGTCCCGCCGGCCAACTGCTACTCGTACGAGCTCATGCAGGCGCTCGACGCGGCGGTCCTCCGCGCCCGCTTCGACCCGGCCGTGCACGTGCTGCTGCTGACCGGCGCCGGCGAGAAGTTCTTCTGCGCCGGCGCCGACATCGCGATGCTGCAGACCGCGGACCCCGAGTACAAGTACAACTTCTGCCTCCACGCCAACGAGACGATCGGCCGGCTCGAGCAGACCCCGAAGCTGGTGATCGCGGCCCTCAACGGTCATTGCGTCGGCGGCGGCCTCGAGGTCGCGCTGGCCGCCGACCTCCGCGTGGCCCGCCGCGGCCCCGGCAAGTGCGGGCTGCCGGAGGTCAAGCTCGGCGTGCTGCCCGGCACCGGCGGCACGCAGCGGCTGGTCCGCCTGCTCGGCAAGGCCCGCGCGATCGAGCTGATGGCGACCGGCGAGACCTTCGACTTCGACCGCGCGCACGGCCTCGGCCTCGTCAACCACGTGTGGGACGCCGACAGCGGCGCGGCGTTCCTCGCCCGCGCCCGCGAGTACGCGGCGCAGTTCGTCCCGCCGCGCGCCGCGTCGCGGGCGGTCGGCCTGATCAAGCGCGCCTGCCAGACCGGCGCCGACCTCAGCCTGCAGGACGGCCTCGCCCTCGAGCGCGAGCTGCAGCAGCGGCTGTTCACCGGCGACGACGCGCGCGAGGGCATCGCCGCGTACGTCGAGCGCCGCACGCCGGGCTTCACCGGCCGATGACAGGCCCCCCGCGGCCGCTGCCGGGGCCGCAGATCCGTGGTACGTTGACGCGCATGAGCGGCCACCCACGCGAGGCACCCGGACCGTTTCGCGCCGACCAGATCCGCGACGGCGACCCCTACGAGCTCAGCGACGGCCACGCCATCCGCTGCATGACCGCCGGTGAGCGGCACGCCCGCGCCAACCTCGAGGGCGGCCGCGTCCTCGCCACCGACCCCGCCGTCGACGGCGCCGTCGGCGTCGACGCCGGCTTCAGCTTCAACGACAGCCGCAACCTCCGCGCCCCGGACCTCTCCGTCGGCGTCGGCACCTCCTCCACCTGGATGCGCACCGCACCGCCCCTCGCCGTCGAATACGCCGACACCGGCCAGGACGAGCCCGAGCTCGCCCGCAAGATCGACGAGATGCTCGCCGCCGGCACCCGCATCTTCTGGGTCGTCCGCCTCGTCGGCCCCGTCCGCGTCGAGGTCCACACCCGCGGCGAGCCCGTCCGCGTCGTCGACATCGACGGCACCCTCACCGCCCCGGGCATCCTGCAAAACCCCGTGCCCGTCCGCGCCCTCGTCGACGCCCGCGCCGCCAACGCGGCCACCCTCCGCAACCTCCTCAACGCCGCCGGTTACGACAGCATCGAGGCCATCCGCAGCGAGGGCAAGCGCGAGGGCCGGCAGGAGGGCATGCAGGAGGGCGAGCGCCAGGCCCAGCTGCGCGCCATCGTGACCATCCTCCGCACCCGGGGCCTCCACCTCGGCGACGCCCACTACGCCCGCCTCCAGGCCTGCCGCGACCCGCTGCAGTTGACCCGCTGGCTCAGCCAGTCCGTCACCGCCGCCTCGACCGACGCCGCCCTCGACTGACCTCCCGGACCGGTCGCTTCACTCGCCGAACGGCGCCTCGAGGCTGACCGCGCGCGGCCCGAACACCTCGGCGCCGCTCGCCGTGACCGCGACGATGTCCTCGAGCCGCACGCCGAGCGCGCCCGGGACGTAGATGCCGGGCTCGTTGGACATCGTCATCCCGGGCACGAGCAGCGTCGGCGCGTCGCGCACGAGGTACGGGTCCTCGTGGGTCTCGAGGCCGATGCCGTGGCCGAGGCGGTGGGTGAAGAACCTGTCGTCCGGGCCGTAGCCGGCGGCGACGATCACGGCCCGCGCCGCCGCGTCCGCGGCCCCGCACGGCTGGCCCGGCCGGATCTGCGCCAGCGCGGCGGTCTGCGCCGCGAGCACCGTCGTCCACGCCCGCCGGGCCGCGTCGTCGACCTGTCCGAACGGCCAGGTCCGCGTGATGTCGCTGTGATAGTCGTGCAGCGCGCCGCCGCAGTCGACGAGCACCAGCTCGCCCGCCGCGAGGCGCCGCTCGCCGCGGGTCCCGTGCGGGAACGCGGCGTTGGCCCCGAACAGCACCAGCGCCCACGCGTCGTCCAGGCCCGCCGCGGCCTGGGCCGCGCGCACCTCGGCGGCGAGCTCCGCCTCGAGCATCCCCGCGCGCACGCGGCCGGCCGCGGCCCGCAGCGCCGCCTTGGTCGCCTCGTTGGCGCGGCGCAGCAGCGCCAGCTCGGCGGGGCTCTTGACGGTCCGGCACGCGCGCACGACCGGGCCGCCGTCGACGAGGCTCACCGCGGGCAGCGCGCGGCGCAGGCCCTCGAGCACGAACATCCGCGTCCACGGCTCGACCGCGACCCGGGTCGCGCCGGCCAGCGCCGCGCCGACCGGCGCGTAGGGGCTCGCGTGCTCCGACCACACCTGCAGCGCGGCCGCGCCGATGCGCTCGCGCAGCGTGTGGGTCTCGAACGCGGGGCCGATGAAGGTCGGCGCGCCCTCGGCCGGCAGCACCCACAGCAGCGGCCGCTCGCTGCGGTGCCACGACACCCCGGTGAAGTACAGCAGCGTCGCGCCGGCCTCGGCGATCAGCGCGTGCAGGCCGGCCGCGCGCAGGGCCGCCTGCGCCCGCGCCTGCCGCTCGCCGTGCTCCGCCGGCGCGATCGCCACGGCGCCGTCGCACAGCCCGCGCAGCGTCGAATAGTCCCCTGTCCCTTCGGACATGTCCCCACGGCCACGAGTCCCTTCGGACATGTCCCCCGGGACATCCGGACGCCGCCCGCGACAGCCGGCCAGGACCAGCCCGATCGCCGCGCCGAGCACGTCGCGGCGGCGCGGCCCGGCGCTCAGGGCTTGCCCGGGTGCTCGTTGCGCCACGTCTGGATCGACTCCTGGGTCAGCTCGACGGTCAGGTCGGCGGCGGCGACCTTGACCTGGCAGCCGAGGCGGCTGTAGGGGCGCACGTCGAAGCCCATGTCGAGGCGGTCGGACTCGGCGTCGCTCATCTCGGGCAGGGTCTCGAGGCCCTTGCGGATCCAGCTGTGGCACGACGAGCAGGCGCACACGCCCCCGCAGGCCGAGCCCATCTTGATGTGGTGCTCCTCGGCGACCTCGAGCAGGGACTGGCCCGCCTCGGCGTCGACGATCTGGGTCCCGTCGGGACCGATGAAGGTGATCTTCGGCATTACTCCCCGTGCTCGTCCTCCGGCGCGATCAACTCCGCCGTGTGTCCGCCGCGCCTGGCGTCGAGGCCCTCCGCGGCCAGCGCGGCCTCGATCTCCTCGAGGCTCTTGCCGGTCATCCCGGCGCTCAGCGCCCGCTGCATCCGGCGCGCCGCGAACGGCTCGCTGATCCGCTCCAGGCGCTCGCGCGCGCGGCTGAGCGCCGCCGCGTCGGCGTTCGGGTCGGCCATCACCGCGTCGGCCTCGGACAGGCCCGAGTCGATGCCCATGCGGTCGCCGCGGTTGAGCAGCGACTCGATGTGGCCGACCTCGGCGAGCGCCTGGCGGATCGCCAGGACCACGCGGCCGAGCTCGACGCGGGCCTCCGCGACGCCGCGCGCGTCGTAGTCGGCGGCGGCGTGGTCGAGGCTCTCGATCACCAGGCGGTCGACCTCCTCGGCCGAGAGCCCGTGGGTCGGCTTGACCTCGACCGACTGCTTGACGCCGGTCATCAGCTCGCGCGCGGTCACGGTCAGCAGCGCGTCGGCGTCGAGCTGGAACGTGACCTCGACGCGGGCCATCGACGGCGGCAGGCGCGGGATGCCCTTGAGCTCGAAGCGGGCGAGGCTGCGGTTGTCGCGGGCCAGCTCGCGCTCGCCCTGCAGCACGTGCATGACCATGCCGGTCTGCTGCTCCGAGTAGTTGGTGAACACCTGGCGCGCCGAGATCGGGATCGTCGCGTTGCGCGGGATGATCTTCTCGACGATGCCGCCCATCGTCTCGAGGCCGAGGCTGAGCGGGACGACGTCGAGCAGCGTCACGCCGGGGCGCTCCGAGCCGGACAGGATGTCGGCCTGGATCGCCGCGCCGTGGGCGACGACCTCGTCCGGGTCGATGTCGGTCAGCGGCGGGCGCCCGAACGTCTGCTCGACGAGCTGGCGGATCCGCGGCACGCGGGTCGAGCCGCCGACCAGGACCACGCCGTCGAGCTCGGTCGCGCGCACGCCCGCGTCCTTGAGCGCGGCCCGGCACGCGCGGATCGTCCGCTGCGCCAGCGGCTCGATCAGCGCCTCGAGCTCGGCGCGGGTCACCTGCGCGTCGCGCAGGCCGAGCGCGTCGACCGTGATGCCCGCCGCGTCGACGACGCTGAGCCGCTCCTTGAGCGCCCGCGCGGCGACGCGCGCCGCGTCGACCTCGCGCGCGCTCGCCTCGGCCTTGCCGGCGAGGCCGAGCAGGTGGCGGGCGAGCGCGCGGTCGAAGTCGTCGCCGCCGAGCGCGCTGTCGCCCCCGGTGGCGAGCACCTGGAACACGCCGTCGTGGAGGCGCAGCACGCTGACGTCGAAGGTGCCGCCGCCGAGGTCGTAGACGGCGAACAGGCCGTGCTCGCCGCGGTCGAGGCCGTAGGCCAGCGCGGCCGCGGTCGGCTCGGCGAGCAGGCGATAGACCTTGAGGCCGGCGATGCGGCCGGCGTCGCGGGTCGCCTGGCGCTGGGCGTCGTCGAAGTACGCCGGCACCGTGATCACCGCGCCGTCGACGGGTCCGCCGAGCTCGGCCTCCGCGCGGGCCCGGAGCACGCGCAGGACCTCCGCCGAGACCTCGACCGGCGAGACCGGGCGCGGCCGGTCCTCGGCGCCGACGTCGAGGCGCAGCACCCCGCCCTCGCCCTGCAGGCGGTACGGGTGCGTGAAGTCGATGTCGCCGACGCCGCGGCCCATGAAGCGCTTGACCGAGCTGACCACGCGGTCGGGGTGCGCGCCCTGCTGGGCCAGCGCGTCCGCGCCGACGACGACGCGGTCGCCGACGTAGCTGACGACCGACGGCACCAGGCCCCAGCCGCGCTCGTCGCGGAGGACCCGCGGCGCCGCGCCCTGCGGGGCGATCGCCACCAGGCTGTTGGTCGTGCCGAGGTCGATGCCGACGCCGCGGCCGGGCGCGCGCGGGGCCGCCTGCGGGCCGGTCGGCTCGGCGATCTGAAACAGCGCCCCGGTGTCCTTGATCGTGCTGCTGCTCATGGGTGGCGCTCCTCGATCGCGTCGACCTCGTCGAGGAAGCGCTGGAAGTAGCGGCGGGCGACCAGCTCGCGCGCCGCGTCGGCGACCTCGCCGCGGCCCAGCGCGGCGATCGCCGCGTCGAGGGCTCGATCGGCGCGCGCCTCGATCTCGCCGCGGACCGCCGGGACGTCGCCGTCCGCGAGGCGCTCGCGCAGGTCGATCATCTCCAGCAAGAACTCCTGGCCGGGCTTCGGCGCGCCGGTCCGCGGGTCGCTGCTGTCGAGGTCGACGCCGCCGAGCTTGACGAGGTACTCGGCGCGCAGGACCGGGTCGCGCAGCGTCCGGTACGCCGAGTTGAGCGCGCTGCTGCGCTCCATCGCCGCGCGCTGGGTGGCGCTGTCCTGGCCGACGAACCCGTCCGGGTGCGTCGCCTGCGAGCGCTCGAGGTAGCTGCGCTCGAGCGCGGCGCGGTCGATGTCCCAGCGCCGGTCCTGCCCGAGCAGGCCGAAGTAGTCCGCGTCGGTCATCACGGGGCCCGTCGTCAGAACGTCACGGACTCGCCGCAGCCGCAGGCGTCCTTGACGTTCGGGTTGGTGAACTTGAAGCCGTGCCCGCGGATGCCGGTCTCGAAGTCGACCTCGGTGCCCTTGAGCAGCAGCATGCTCTTGGGGTCGACGACGACGCGGACGCCGTCCTTGACGAGCACGTGGTCGCTGGCGCGGGGCTCGCGGTCCTCGAACTCGAACAGGTACGAGTAGCCGGTGCAGCCGCCGCCGCGGATGCCGAGGCGGATCGCCGCCTGCGGCGTGCCGCGGCGCGCGAGCTGCTCGCGCATCACCTTCGCGGCGCGCGAGGTCACGACCAGCGCGGGCGCGGCGGGGCTCTGTGCGGACGTGGCGGTCTCGGTCATGGCGTGGGCGTGCATGGGGCTCTCACTCGGCGGCGGGGTCGCCGTGCTTCTGCTGGTAGTCGCGGATGGCGGCCTTGATGGCGTCCTCCGCGAGCACCGAGCAGTGGATCTTGACCGGCGGGAGCGACAGCTCCTCGGCGATCTGGCTGTTCTTGATCTCCATCGCCTTGTCGATGCTCATGCCCTTGACCCACTCCGTCACCAGGCTCGAGCTGGCGATCGCCGAGCCGCAGCCGTAGGTCTTGAACTTCGCGTCGGTGATCACGCCGTTCTCGACCTTGATCTGCAGCTTCATGACATCGCCGCAGGCCGGCGCGCCGACGATGCCGGTGCCGACGCTCTCGTCGTTCTTGTCGAGGCTGCCGACGTTGCGCGGGTGCTCGTAGTGGTCGATGACTTTGGTGCTGTACGCCATGGCGTTGGTCTCTCGGTGCGGGGTGCGGATGATAGCGGAGCTGGATGATGCCGTCAGTGCGGTCCGTGCGGCCCGTGCGGTCAGTGCGGCGTCCACTCGATCGTTCTGAGGTCGATGCCCTCCTGGACCATCTCCCACAGCGGGGACATCTCGCGCAGGCGGGCGACCTCGCGCGCGATGAGGTCGGCGATGTGGTCGAGCTCCTCGCGCGTGGTGAACCGGCCGACGCTGATGCGCAGGCTCGAGTGCGCGAGCTCGTCGTCGAGGCCCATCGCCTTGAGCACGTAGCTGGGCTCGAGGCTCGCCGAGGTGCACGCCGAGCCCGACGAGATGGCGACGTCCTTGAGGCCCATCAGCAGGCTCTCGCCCTCGACGTACGCGAAGCTGATGTTGAGGATGCCGGGCAGGCGGTGCTCCGCCGAGCCGTTGAGGGTCGCGTGCGGGATCTCGGTCATCAGGCGCGTACGCAGGTGCTCGCGCAGCGCGAGGATATGCGCCGACTCCTCCGCGAGCGACTCGCGGGCGACCTTGGCGGCGAAGCCGAAGCCGACGATGCCGGGGACGTTGAGGGTGCCGGAGCGGTTGCCGCGCTCGTGGCCGCCGCCGTGGATCTGCGGCGCGAGGCGCACGCGCGGGCGCCGGCGCCGGACGTACAGCGCCCCGACGCCCTTGGGCCCGTAGATCTTGTGGGCGCTGAGGCTCATCAGGTCGACGTTGAGGGCCTCGACGTCGACGGCGATCTTGCCGAAGGCCTGGACCGCGTCGGTGTGCATCAGCACCCCGTGCTTGCGGCACACCGCGCCGATCTCGGCGATCGGCTGGAGCACGCCGGTCTCGTTGTTGGCCAGCATGATCGAGCAGATCGCGGTGTCGGGGCGGATCGCGGCCTCGACCTGCGCGGGGGTCACGAGGCCGTCGCGGTCGACCGGCAGGTACGTGACCTCGACGCCGTTTCGCTCGAGGTGCTTGCAGGTGTCGAGGACCGCCTTGTGCTCGGTGACGGCGGTGATGACGTGCTTCTTGCCCGACTCGCGCAGGAACTCGACGGCGCCCTTGATCGCGAGGTTGTTGCCCTCGGTCGCGCCGGAGGTCCACGTGATCTCCTTCGGGTCGCAGTTGATCGTCGCCGCGATCTCGCGGCGCGCGGCCTCCACGGCCTCCTCCGCCTGCCACCCGAACACGTGGGTGCGGCTGGCCGCGTTGCCGAACATCGTCGTGAAGTACGGCAGCATCGCGTCGACGACGCGCGGGTCGGTCGGCGTGGTCGCGGCGTAATCGAGGTAGATCGGCGTCTTTATCACGGCGTGGCTCCTTCGGGCTTGCGGGCGTGCGGGCTCAGGTGGATCCCGACGACGAGGCTCGGCGCGGTGTCGCTGCGCCGCTCGCTCGTGCAGGTGTTGCAGATCTCGGGCGTCGCCGGCTCGCGGCACACGCGGCAGCCCTCGAGGTAGGCGAGGCTCTCCGACAGGTCGCGCTCGAGCTGCAGCAGGCGCATCACCTGCGCGCGCGTCTCGTCGAGCTTGGCCCGGAACAGCTCGCGCACGCTGGTCATCGCCTCCGGCGCGGTCTCCGAGGCGTGCACCGTCGACAGCAGGCCCTGGATCTGCGGCAGGCTGAAGCCCATGTCCTGCAGCTTGCAGATCCAGTAGACCCGCGCGACCTCGTCGGGCCCGTACAGGCGAAACCCGCCCTCGGTCCGCGACGGCGGCTGCAGCAGCCCCATCTCCTCGTAGAGATGCAGCGCGCGCGGCGTCTTGCCGGTCTTGCGCGCGAGCTCCCCGATCTTCATCCGCGCGGGCGGCGAACTGGCAGACTGGGAGTGGTTCATGGCGGCCTCGGCGGCGGATCCAACCCTTACGTGCACGTCAGGTTGGCCGCGACTGGGGAGGGTTTGCCACCGCTCCTCCACGGTGTCAAGGCCAGCCCCGTCCCGCCGGCCCGGGGCAACCCTCCCGTGCACGTGAGGGTTGTCCCACGGCCCGTCAGGGCCCGTCGGCGGCCGTCGGGGCGACATCGAGCTGTCCCTCGGGCCAGGTCAGCCGGAAGGCCAGCGGGTGCGCCGCGCCGAGCCGGTCGACGACCTCGATCCGCGCGACGAACGGACCCGGGCCGGCGTAGGCGAACGGGCCGGCCACCCGGCCGAGGCTCCGCTGGCCGCGCGTGCGAAAGTGGCGGGTGTCAGCGCGCAGCGGGCCGCCGGTCGCCGCGAACTCGACCGACCAGCCCTCGACCAGCTCGCTCCACTCGGCGAGCGCGGCGCGCAGGCCGGGGTCGAGGCGCTCGGGTCGCCGCAGCGTCGCCCCGCACAGCTCGAGCGCGACGACCCGCGGCGCCGGCTCGCGCCACGCGAACGCGAACGCCGGGCGCTCGCCGAGCGCGGCGCCCTCGCGGGCGAGCGCCCGCTCGTCGAGCAGGTCGCGGCGGATCTGCAGGCAGGTCAGCGCGAGGCCGGTCCCGGGCGCCAGATCCTCGTCGGCCGCGAACGACCACGACCACGCGAGCACGTCGACGCCCGCGAGCCGCCGCTCCGCAGCCTCGGCCAGCGCGGCGCGCACGGCGTCGCGGCCGACCGGCGCGTCCCAGGGGCCGACGAGCACGCCGAGCTCGCCGCGCACGCCGTGCAGCGCGCGAGGGTCCGCGAGCGCCGCGGCGCCGTGGTGCCGCAGCAGCCGCGCGGTGTGCTCGCCGGCCCCGCCGTCGCCGAGCCACACCCGCCGCTCGGCGAGCCCGAGCCCGCAGCGGTCGAAGGCGACGCGCGCGGCGGCGGCCGGCGCCCCGGACGTGTCCGCCCCGCCGTCCGGGCCTGGTCCCCCGGACATGTCCTGCGGGTCATGCCCCGCTGTCCCTTCGGACATGTCCGTCGGGACAGCCACTGCCATCCCTTCGGACATGTCTTGCAGGGCAGGCGCCGCTGTCCCTCCGGACATGTCCGCCGGGACAGTCGTCGCTGCTCCATCGGCCGTGGTGGTCGGTCGGTCGGTCGCCTCTCCGGCGCGCAGCGCGAGCAGGCGGGCGTGCGCGAGCTCGATCGCCGGCAGCGCGCAGTCGCAGCCGATGAAGCGCCGGCCGAGCTCGGCCGCGGCGACCAGCGTGGTGCCGGAGCCGCAGAAGAAGTCCGCGACGAGGTCGCCGGGCCGCGAGCTCGCGGCGACGATCCGGCGCAGCAGGCTCGCGTTCTTCTGCGTCGCCCACCCGGTCTTCTCGCGCGAGAAGCTCTTGATCTGGATCGAGTCGAGCGAGTCGCGCCCACGCAGCGCGAACTCGGCGCTGTTGGCGTTCCACACGTCCTCCATCGGCGTCCCGGGCCCCTCGGCGGGCTTGCCGTCGCGGCGGCGATAACCCGCGGGGTGCGCAACGTACTGCTTGTTGAAGACGAAGCGCGTCGGGTCCTTCGTGTAGAAGAAGATGAGGTCGTGGTTGCGGATCCAGTTGTTCGCGCGGGTCTTGAAGCCCGACAGCCAGCCGATCCGCCACACGATCTCGCGCTGAAAGCAGCCGGGCCCGAACACCTCGTCGAGCATGACCTTCGCGTAGTGGCCGACCGTCGGGTCGACGTGCAGGTACAGGCTGCCGTGCGCCGCGAGCAGGCGGTGGCACAGGCGCAGGCGCGGCTCGAGCATGCGCAGGAACGCCGCGAGCCCGCCGGGCCAGCGGTCGTGGTAGGCGTGCGCCCGCAGCTCGCCGCGGCCCTCGCCGTCCGGGCCGGTGAAGCTGGTGCGCACGAAGTCGTGGCCGGTGGCGAACGGCGGGTCGAGGTACACGAGGTCGACCGCGCCGGCGTGCGTGGCGAGCAGGGCCTGCATCGCCAGCAGGTTGTCGGCGCAGATCAGGAGGTCGCGCGGGCCGTCGTCGCCGACGCGCTGCTCGACCTCGAGGGCGAGCGTGGGGACCGCCGGCGCCCCGGCGCCGCGCTTGCCCGGCCAGCGCAGCTCGACCCGATCCTCGCGGCTCATGGCGCGGGCGACGGGGCCGGCGGCGTCGGCTGCGACAGCTGCCGCACGTACGCGACCAGCACCTTGAGCGACGGCTCGGCGAAGTGCGAGAAGGCCGGCATCGTCGGCGGCTTGCCCATCCGGATCGTCTGCTTGATGCGGTCGTCGTTGAGCAGGCCCATCAGGTTGGCGTCGGTCAGGTCGCGCACGCCCGGGACCTCCGCCTTCAAGCCCTTGCCGTCGGGCCCGTGGCAGCGCGCGCAGTGCTGCGCGTACAGGCGCGGGCCGTCGATCGGCTTCTCCGGCCCGGTCGGCTCGCTGCAGCCCGCCCACAACGCGAGCGCGAGCGCCAGCCCACCTGTCCCATGGGACCTGTTCCGAAGTTGCGAGCCGCGCATCCGCCCGACTCTATCCGAAGCCGCCCGCTAGCGCTGCGGCAACAGGGTGAGCGCACCCACGGGCGCGTCGCGCCGCGGAGCCAGCTGCGGCGAGGCAGGGGGGCCCGACGGCGCCGAACGCTGCACGTGGCGCGGCGCCGGCACGATCGGCCCGGGCTGCGCGGCCGGGACCACGGGGGCCGGCGCTGCCACGGGCGGCGCTGCCACGGGCGGCGCTGCCACGGGCGGCGCTGCCACGGGCGGCGCTGCCACGGGCGGCGTTGTGTCGGGCTGCGCCGCGCCGGGCTGCGTCAGGCCGGGCTGCGCCGCGCTGGGCTGCGCCGCGCCGGGCTGCGCCGCGCCGGGCCGGGTCGCGGGCTGGCCGAGCGGGGCCATACGCGCGGGTCCCTCCGTGCCGGGCGGGAGACGGTCCTCCGTGATGATGTAGCCCTCGCTGTCGACCATCACGTCGGCGGGCGGGATGTACTCGCCGCCGGGGGTCATGACGCCGAGGCGGACGCCGAGGCTGTCGTTGTAGACGTCGACGGCGCGGTCGTAGCCCTTGCTCGCGCGGCGAAACAGCACGCCGGCGATCACGGCGAAGGCGACCGAGCCGAGGGCGCCGCCGAGCAGCGTCGCGTTGCCGGCGCTCGGCTTCTTGAAGTCGAAGCCCTCGCGCGCGGTCGCGGCGACGCCGGCGACGAACAGGATCGACGACGCGATCGCCAGGGCCGTGAACACCCGCGAGCGCCGCAGCTGTTTGGCCGGCAGCGCGGCCGAGCTGTTCTGGTCGGAGCGGAGGATCGCGTCGAGCGACTGCCAGCTGCGCTTCGGCGCCGCGTCGAGGTTGCCCTTGGTGTACCGGGTGCCCTGCGGCTCCTGGTGGCGGTAGATCGTGTTGTCCTTGAACGCCTGCTCGCGGTCGCGGCGGCTCTGCGTCTGTTCGAGGCGCACGAAGTCGGTCGGCTCGAGCTGCGGCGTCAACGACATGCAGCCGCCGAGCGTCAGGCACAGCGTCGCGCGCGCGACGTTCGCCATGCCGCGACCGGCGCGGCGAACGGCGCGGACGGATACCCGGGGTGTGCGGGAGCGGAGCACGTCCCCAGACGCTAACAGGACAGGTGTCCAGGGCGCAACGGACCGGGAACGGACCTGGGGCTGGCCAATTTGCGGCGCAGCCGGGCCACCCGCCGGGGACACGGGGCCGCCGAGGCCGACGCGACCTCGAGGGCCCGCGCCAGGTCGCCGGCGTGGTGCTCGAGGTGCTTGGCGAGGGCCTCGTGGGCGGCCGGGTCGCCCGGGCAGATCCGGCAGACCTCGGCCCACAGCTCGGCCGCCCGCCCGCGCGAGGCGACGTCCCGGCGGAGCAGATCCGCCGCCAGCAGCAGCGCGCGCCGGCGCTGGGCCGGCGCCGCCGCGCGCGACTGCCACGCGTCGAGCACGGCCAGCGCCTCGCCGCGTCGCCCGGCCGCGAGCGCGTGCTCGGCCGCCCGCACCGCCATGTCGAGGTCGGCCGGGGCCTCCAGGCACGCGCCCAGCGCCGCGCTCAGCGCCGGCAGGGTCAGGAGGTCGGCGAGGTTGTGGTCGGCGACGCGGGTCATCACCGCGTGGACCTCGGGGTCGCCCGGGGCGCGCAACCAGGCCCAGAACACGGCGGGGATCTCGTGCCCTTCGATGTCGTGGACCCGGCGGACCCCGAGCTGCGTGCGCTCGAGCGTGACGAGGCGGCAGTCCGGGCCGCGGCCGCGATACATCCGCCGCGAGACCGGGAGCAGATCGAGGTGCTGCCGCTCCAGCGCGCCCGGCTGGAGCCCGGCGCGGCGCAGCCGCGTGCGCAGCAGCGGGACGTCGAAGCTCGCGCCGTTGAAGCTCGCCAGCACCGCCCGCGGGCCCGCGAGCGCGGCGACCCGCGCGAGCACCTCCGCCAGCATCGCCGCCTCCGAGGACAGGCGCGTCAAGATCCACTGCTCGACCCGCAGCGCGCCGTCGACGTGCGCCGCGATCCCGACCATGAACGCCAGCGCCCCGGCCCCGCGGTCGAGCGCGGTCGTCTCGACGTCGAGGAACACCGCCGGCGCGCCCGCCTCGCCCGGATCGCCGCCCGCGAGCAGCCGTGGCACGAGCGCGCGCAGGCGGACCGCGTCGGGCAGGCCGAGCCGCGCGAGCGCACCGCCCAGCAGCGGCGGGCGATCGCCGGGCAGCAGCGGCCAGTCGACGACCCGGCGCACGAAGCCGCCGAGATCCGGGCCGAGCGCGAGCTCCGGACGCGCATGCGGCGGGGCCTGCGGGGCGGCGACCGGGCGCGCCGGCGTCGGCTCGCTGCGCGCGAGCACCTGCGGCGCCGCGACGGCGCGCGTCATCGCCGGCGCCGGCGCATCCGCGCGCATCGTCGGCGCCGCGACGGGACGCGTCATCGCCGGCGCCGGCGCATCCGCGCGCATCGTCGGCGCCGCGACGGGACGCGTCATCGCCGGCGCCGGCGCATCCGCGCGCACGCGCATCGCCGGCGCCGCGACGGCGCGTGTCATCGCCACCGCCGGAGCCTCGGCCTGGCGGGCGGTCGCGCCCACGGCCGCGCGCCCGCGCACGAACAGGCGATAGGCGCCCTGCACATACGCCCCGCCGCGCACCCGCGACACGTCGGGCGCGGGCATCGGCACATCCCCCGAGGCGCCCCCCCACTCGCCTGCCCGTTCGGACGGCGCACCGCCCTCCCCTGGCCTCTCGGACGGCGCACCGCCCTCCGAGACCGCGCGCGCATGAGCCCGGCTGACATGCGCGGGGCCCTCGACCGTCTCGGACGGCGCACCGCCCTCCGAGACCGCGCGCGCCCCCGCTGCCATCGGCGCGACGCGCTCGGCCGTCTCACCCTCACCTGTCCTTACGGACAGCTCCTGCGCCGCCTCCGCGCCCGCGAGCGTCTCCGCCATCCCGCGCTCCCACGCCGCGGCGCGCCGCCCGGGCGCCCAGTCGGCCTCCGGCTCGGGCCGGCGCTGGCCCGCGTGCAGGGCCACCCGCGCGCGCAGCGTCACGCGCTCGCCTCCCGCAGCGCGCGCAGCAGGTTCAGCGCGTCGATCCGGACCTCCGCCCGCAGATCCGTCGGCCGCAGCATCGGCGCCTGCGGTGCCGGCGGTCGGACCACCTGGGCCGCGCGCAGGCGCCCGAGCAGCCCGAACTTCGGAGATGCCTCGCTCACGGCCTCGCTCGCGACCTCCGAAACCACCTCCGGCGCGGCCGCCCCGGGCACGCGCGGGACCCCGAGGCAGGTCGGGCACCCGCCGCGGCACGTGCAGCCCTCGATGATGCGGATCACCTGCTCGAACAGCTTCCCGCCGAGCGCGTACGCCTGCGTCGCGAGGCCCGCCCCGCCCGACAGGTTGTCGTAGAGGTACACGCACGGCAGCGCCGACGCCTGCGCGAGCACCTCCTGGCTGACGCGCCCGCGCCCGCCGACGACCGGCGCCCACTGCCCCGGCGCCCCGCGCCCCGGGCTGGCCGCGACGGCGTGGCCGAGGTCGTGCACGTCGCACATCAGCAGCATCGCCGCGCTGTGGTGCAGCGCGTGCCCGACCGCCAGCGCCGCCGCGGCGCGCCGCCCGGGGTCGACCACGTGCGTCAGCACCTGCGCGCTCAGGGTCCAGTACGCCGCGACCGTGTGCAGCTCGAGGTCCGGGAGGTTGATCGGCCCGAAGCCCACGTTCTCGTGGCTGCGAAACTTGAGCTTTTTGAAGCCAGGCACGCTGCGGACCAGGTGGGCGTAGCCGACGCCGCGGCCGCGCGGCTCGTCGACCGCGATCGGCGAGACCACCCGGACCTTGAGCTGGCAGACGGCCTCCGTGTAGTAGGTCGCCTGGACGTCGCGGACGTAGGCCTTGCGCTCCTTCCAGTCGAGGCGCTGGACCTCGAAGGTCTGGCCCTCGATCGGGTAGATCGCGCCCGGGTGCAGGTACAGCGGCCCGTCCTCGAAGTCGACCTCCGCCAACAATCGTCCGTCCGTGCTCAGCCCCGGGGCGACCTCGAGCACGGTGAAGTTCTCCTCCATGCTGCTGCGCAGGTCGACCTTGTCGGCCGGGAACGCGTCGCCGATGGCGTAGAACCGGCGCCGCCCGTCGGGGTCGACCTCGCGGTGCAGCACGCCCGAGGCCGCGAGGTCCTCGAGCACCGGCGCGAGCTCCTCCGCCGCGATCCCGGCCAGACCCTCCTCCGCGCACAGCGGCAGCTCGTAGGCCGCGCAGCGCAGGTGCGGGACCAGCAGCTCGGGGTTGTCCGGGTCGACCCGCGCGTGCTCCGGCGGCTCGTCGAACAAAAACCCCGGGTCCGCCGCGATGCACTGGTCGAGCGGGTCCGACGACAGCACCATCGCCGTCAGCGCCGCCGACTGCCGCCGCCCCGCCCGCCCCGAGCGCTGCAGCGTCGCCGCGCGCGTGCCCGGGTAGCCCGCCAGCACCACCGCGTCGAGCCCCCCGATGTCCATGCCCAGCTCGAGCGCGTGCGTCGTCGCGACCACCTGGGCCTCGCCGCTGTGCAGCGCCTGCTCGACCTCGCGGCGGTGCTCCGGCAAGTACCCGCCGCGGTAGCCGCGGATGCGCTTCTCGGCGCGGGCCAGCGCCGCCGCGTCGACGCCCCCGGCCTGCCCCGGATGGATGCCGGCCTCGTCCTCGCGCAGGTAGCGGGTCAGCAGCTCGACCGCCTTGCGCGTGCGACAAAACGCCAGCGTCGCCACCTGCGCGCGGCGAAACGCCCCGGTCGCCGCGCGCGTGACCTTCAAGTAGTCGCGGCGCACCCCCGTCAGCGGGTCGACGACCGCCGGGTTCATGACCACGAAGGTGCGCGGGCCCGCGGGCGCCGCGTCGCGGTCGATCAGCGCGAAGTCCGTGCGCCCGGTCAGCGCCTCCGCGAGCCCGCGCGGGTTGGCGATCGTCGCCGAGCAGGCGATGATCGTCGGCCGCGAACCGTGGTACGCGCACACCCGCCACAGCCGCCGCAGCACGTTGGCGACGTGGCTGCCGAACACCCCGCGGTACGAGTGCAGCTCGTCGATGACCACGTAGCGCAGGTTCGCCAGCAGCTCCGACCAGCGGTCGTGGTGCGGCAGGACCCCGCGGTGCAGCATGTCCGGGTTGGTCGCCACCGCGTGGGCCCGCGCCCGCGCCGCGCGGCGCTCGTCCGGCGGCGTGTCGCCGTCGTAGGCCCCGCAGCCGAGCAGCCCGTCGCCGAGCTCCCGCAGGCTGCGCACCTGATCGCGGGCCAGCGCCTTGGTCGGGAACAACATCAGCGCCCGCGCCCGCGGGTCGGCCAGCACCGCCTGCACGATCGGGACCTGAAAGCACAGCGACTTGCCCGACGCCGTCGCCGTCGCCAGCACCACGTCGCGGCCCGCCAGCGCCGCCCCGAGCGCCGCGGCCTGGTGCGCGTACGGCCGCACGATGCCCCGCTGCTCGAGCGCCGCCTGAAGCCTCGGGTCGATCGGCGCCGGCCAGTCGACCAGCTCGCCCGCCCGCGCCGCGACGCGATGGACCGCGACGACCTCGGCCGCGCCGTTGAGCCCGGCGAGCAGCTCCGCCTCGACCGTGGCGAGCCGCGAGTCGGTCGTCCCACCATCATTTGCCGGCCGACCATTTGCAGCCGGCCGAAGATCACGAAAAGACATCAGGCTCCCCCGCGGCGGATGAGACACGCCCTGGTCGCGGACCGCCTGGACCTGCCTCGGTTTGAAGGAGGGATCGCGCGCGGGGAAAGCCTGCGAAGTGCTCTAGCATCGTTGCCCGGAGACGTTCACACTGAACACTTGCAGCGTGACGTACACCCGTTCAGCAGCCCCCGTCAAGATCGTTGCAGGCACATTTGGATCCGTTTCGCGGAAGGCGCACCGCGACCCCGAGGACCCGGACCGACCTCCCGCCGCGGCTGCGCAGGACCCGCACGCCAGATCGCGCAGTAAGCGCAGCTCACATTGACCCGCCAGGGCCCCCCTTCGGCCGCGTCTACAGGTGGTCCAGATCGAGGCCGCCGACCACCCAGTAGCTGCCGAAGTCCTGGATGCCGTAGACGCTGATGCCGACGCGGTCGCTCGCGGTCAGCGTGTGCGCGCCGGTGCCGTCCTTCGCGAGCAGCACGTGGGCGACCGAATACTCCGTGCCGCCAATTTTGATAAAGCCGGCGACCGCCTTGCCGTCGACGTTCACCGTCGTGCCGCTCTTGAGGATGATGTCGACGTAGTTGGCGTCCCACGAGTTGGGCGCCTGGAACAGGTAGTCCTTGCGGTACTGCTCGGTGGCGACGGCGAGCAGCATCGACGGGTCCTGGGCCCCGTAGCCGCCGCCCTGCCCGACCATGTACTGCGCGACGAGGATCTTCTTGGTCGCCGCGACCTTGAACTTCGCGACCGTCTTGACGATCTCGACGAAGTCGCCGGCCTTGGCCAGCTTGGTCGCCACGCCCTGGTCGGGCGAGAAGGTCAGCTCGGTGTCGGCCTCGCTGGCGATGACGCGGACGACCTGGCCCTGCTCGAGCTTGTCGTTGGGCGACTGCACCGGCGGGACGACGATGTACTCCTGGGCCAGCGCCTCGAGCGGGAACATCGCCTCCTCGAGGTGGTCGCACTGCTCGACGTCCTGCGGCACCTTGCTGCACTTGTGGCCGGCGATCACCTGGACCGGGCGGTCGGCGCTGATGCGCGTGCCGGTCAGGTCGCCGCCGGCCGCGGTCACGACCTGCAGCACGTCGTCGGCGTCGAGCGTGACCTGCCCGGTGCCGTCGGCCAGCACCCCGGCGCCGGCCTGGACCTTGTTGCCGGTCGCCGACGGCGCGAGCGTGACCGTCGTGCCGTCGTGGCGGGCCACGATCGCGTAGAAGCCCGGGTAGTTGTTGGCCGCCGCGTGCGGGTACGAGGCGACCACGTACTCGCCGGTCCACGCGTTGACCGGCAGCAGCAGCGACGCGTCGTTGCTCGCGTCGGCGTACAGCAGGTTGTACTGGTAGACCGTGACCGGGTGGTTGGAGCGCACGCGGTAGGCCCCGTCGACCGTCAGCTTGCTCGGCCCGAGGCCCTTGGTCAGCTCGGGCACCCACTTGAGCGGCACCTCCTTGACGTCGCCGGCCTTGACCACGAACTGCTCGATCATCATCGCCCCGCGGGAGATCGTGATCTGCGCGTCCTGCCCGGCCGTGTTGGCGATCACCGCCGCGAACACCTTGGTGCCCGAGTTGTAGCTGTCGTGCTGCATCGTGATCGTCGGGTAGTAGTCGCAGCCGATGTAGCTAAACTGCAGGTTCTCGAGCGCGCACTCGCCGTCGCACGCGCCGACGTCCGGGTTGCAGACCATGCCCTGCAGCTCGTCGCAGGTCTCGACCAGCTCGAAGCTCTGGCCGTCGTCCGCGCACAGCATCGACGAGTTGCCGTCGCACACCGTCTCGCCCGGCGCGCACAGCAGGCAGCCCTTGCCCGGCGCGCACACCCCCTCGCACATCGTCTCCTCGGAGTAGCCCCCCATCCCGTCGCAGACCTTGGCGACGTCGCCCTCGCACTCGATCTCCCCCTGCGGGCAGTCCGGCGCGGTATCGGTCCCGGTGCTGCTGCCGCCGGTGCTGGTGTCGCCGGTCGTGGTGATGACCGGGTTCGTCGTGGTCGGCTCGCCCGTGGTCGTCGTCTCGCCCTGCGTGTCCGACCCGGAGCCCGACCCCGTCGTCGTCGTCGCGTCCGGGCCCGCGGTCGTCGGGACGACGTTCGTCGTGCTGTCCTCGGCGGTCGTCGACGACACCGAGGTGATGCTCGGCCCGGTGCTGTCCATGGTCGCCGAGGCGCCGCCGTCATCCCCGCCACACCCCGCCAGCAGCGGACCCACGCACAGAAAGGTCAAGGTCAAGCGCGACATGCGGCGACCATAACATGCGGCTCCAGGACCGGACACCACGTTCCGGCCCGTGCTTGCACGCACGTACAAGATTCTGCTGGACGCGCTTACACGCCTGTGCAAATAATCGAGTTACAGCTGTGGCAACGACGATCCCGGAGTCCCGTATCGACGGCCGCGAGGAACGCGGCGACCGCACCGCGCAGTCGCTGTTGACCGCAGGCCGCAACGCGTTCTCGAAGGTCGGCTACGCGGCCGCATCGGTGCGAGACATCGCGCGTGCGGCCGGCGTCAACCCGGCGCTGGTGCGCTACCACTTCGGCTCGAAGGAGGGCCTGTACCGCCAGGTGATCGACGCCGCGATGAGCGGCCTGCGGGCCCGGCTGTTGACCGCCTTCCAGAGCTCGGGCACCCCGCGCGAGCGCATCCACCGGGTCATCGGCGCGTACATCGACCACCTCGCGCAGGAGCGCGACTTCCCGCGCCTGATCCAGCGCGCGCTGCTCAACAACGACCCGCACCTGCGCCGCGTCGCCCACGAGTACCTCCACCCGCTGGTCGACATCCTGCGCCCCTTCGTCGGTCGCCGCAGCACCACCCCGCTCGGCAACCTCGAGGAGATCATCGTCTCCGTGTTCGGGGCGATCATCGCCCCCTTCCTGTACGAGCCGCTGCTCGCCGACCTCTTCCGACGCGACGTGCTCTCGCCCGCCGCCCTCAAGCGTCGCCGCCGCCACATCGAGGCGCTGGTCGAGCTCACCCTCGCCCAGATCCTCCCGCCCGAAGCCTGAAAGCCCCATGCCTGCCTCGCCCGTCCGCCTCGTCGACCCGATCACCATCGGCACCATCCGCCTCCCCAACCGCCTGTACCGCGCCCCCGTGCTCGAGGGCGCCGGCAGCACCAGCGACCCCGCCGCGGCGTACGCCCAGCACTTCGTGCCCAACGTCGCCGCCGGCCTCGGCCTCGTCATCCAGGGCAACACGATCGTGCTCCCGGAGGGCAAGACCTCGCCCGGCATGTCGGCGATCGGCGAGCGCGAGCGCATGCTGGCCCTCGCCCCGCTGACCCGCGACGTCCACGCCGCCGGCGGCAAGATCGTCATCCAGCTCGGCCACGGCGGGCTGTTCGCGCTCGAGGGCTGGCACAGCCAGTACGCCCCCGCGCGCAGCGCCCCGCCGCTGGCCCCGAGCACCCCGCGGCTGTGGCTGCGCGCCGTCCAGCGCAGCGACACCACGATCCTCGCCACCCGCGAGGTCGAGGCCCTCGCCCTGCGCTTCGGCCTCGTCGCCGCGTGGGCCCGCGAGGCCGGCTACGACGGCGTGCAGCTCGCCGGCAGCAACGCCAAGCTGCTGCACCAATTCCTGAGCCCGACCTTCAACCGCCGCAAGGACCGCTACGGCGGCGACGTCTACGGGCGCACGACCTTCATCCGCGAGATCCGGGCGGCGATCGCCCGCGAGGCCGGCGCGGACTTCCCGGTCCTGCTCAAGTTCACCGCCGTCGAGGAGACCCCGTTCGGCCGCGGCATCGACCTCGAGGAGGGCGTGCAGGTCGCCCGCATCGCCGAGGAGGCCGGCTTCTGCGCCGTCACCCCGGTGGTCGCCGACGCCCTGCCCAACACCTCGATCTGCCGCGGCGAGTTCCCGCGCGCCTCGTTCGACAACCCGGGCATGCGCCGGCGCCTGCTGTTCGCCACCGGCAGCCGCCTGCGCTCCGCGGCCGTGTTCGCGGGCATGTGGCTGGCGGCGCGCAAGTACCCGTTCAAGCCGGTGTGGAACCGCGACGTGTTCGCCGCGATCAAGGCCGCGGTGAACATCCCGGTGTTCGCGGTCGGCGGCATCCGCACCCCGCAGGAGGCCGCGGAGATCCTCGCCCGCGGTCAGGCCGACATGATCGGCATCGGCCGCCCGTTCTACGCCGAGCCCGAGCTCGCCCGCCGGTTCCTCGACGAGTCGCTGCTGCCGACCGGCACCACCGCCGCGTGCGAGAGCTGCAACCGCTGCATCGTCCCGCAGATGCTCGGCATGCCCGGCGTCTGCTACAACCCGGAGATCCACAAGATCCGCCGCCGCAACCCGCAGCCGCAGCGTCCGCGCACCCCGGCCAAGAAGGTCGCCTGAAGCGGCCCTCCGGCGCGCCCGAACCCCGGCGCGCCAGAACTCCGGCGCGCCCGAACCCCGGCTCGACGCGCCCGCCTCCCCCACGGGTTCGCGCGCTCGAACGTCGCGCCGTGACCGCGGTCCCGTGATAAGCCTCGGGCCGCATGCTCGAGGCCGACCTCTACGCCCGTCTTCTCGCCGGCATCTTCGTATGCGCGGCGCTCACCGCCGTCGCGCTGCTGGTCCTGCCCGCCCCGTACGGCCGCCACGCGCGCGCCGGCTGGGGCCCGACGATGTCGACGCGGCTCGCGTGGGTCGTCATGGAGTCGCCGGCGGTGCTCGCCTTCCTCGGCGTCTACCTCGCGGGCGCCCACGCGCTCGAGGCGGCCCCGCTGGCGCTGCTCGCGATGTGGCAGGCGCACTACGTCCAGCGCGCCTTCGTGTTCCCGTTCACGCTGCGGCCGGGCGGGCGCACGCCGGTCAGCGTCGTGGCGATGGGCTTCGTCTTCAACCTCGCGAACGCCTACCTGAACGCGCGCTGGCTGTCGCACCTGGGCGAGTACCCGGTCGCGTGGCTGTGGAGCCCGGGCTTCATCGTCGGCCTGATCCTGTTCGTGACCGGCTACCGCATCAACCGCTGGGCCGACCGCGTGCTTGCGAACCTTCGCGCCCCCGGCGAGACCGGCTACAAGATCCCGCGCGGCGGCCTCTACGAGCTGATCTCCTGCCCCAATTACTTCGGCGAGCTGCTCGAGTGGATCGGCTTCGCGCTCGCCGCCGGCTCGCTCGCCGGGTGGAGCTTCGCGGTCTTCACCGCCGCCAACCTGATCCCGCGGGCCCTGACCCATCACCGCTGGTATCGGGCCCAGTTCCCCGACTATCCGCGGACACGGCGCGCCGTGCTGCCCTTCCTCCTCTGACAGCGCTGCCGGCCGCCGACGTTTCGCGCTAACTTCCGGCGCGCATGGCCGACGCAGTCGTCCTCGAGCGCCCCCGCCTCGGTCGCCTGCACCTGCGGGTGCGCGAACCGCTCGACACCGCCGTCGGGTCGCTGTTGCTCGCCGCAATTCGCGACGGCCTCGCCGGCGGCGCGACCGAGGTCGTGCTCGACCTGCGCGCCGTCGTCGACCACGACCCCGCCGGCCACGGCGCGCTGCAGGCCGCCCAGGCCCTGATCGCCGCGGCCGGGGCCCGCAGCGCCCACCTCGTCGCGCGCCCGCGGCTCCGCGGCCTGGTCCTGCGCGTGTGTCACGAGCTGCAGGACCCCGGCGCGCGCCCGGTCGCGTGCGAGGCGATGGCCGACGCCTGGCTCGCCCACGCCGACCCGCGCGCCGCCATCGACCTCTCCTTCGCCCAGGCCGAGCAGCTGCTCGCGCGCGTCCGCGAGGGTCAGGCATGAGCGTCCGACCCGCGCTCGGCCTCGGTCAGCGGCTCGCGCTGCGCGGCCTGCACGCTGCGAGCCGCCTGCTGGCCGGCTACGCCGCGCCGCTGGTCGACGAGGTCGTGCGCCGCCACGGCCTGCGCGGCGCGACGGCGCGGCTGCGTCAGCTCCAGGCGATCGTCGACGCGATCGAGGCCCGCATCGGCGAGCGCGACGCCCACCTCGTGATCGGCTGGGCCTCGCTGTGGAACGGCTGCCGCTTCTGCGCCCTCGGCCACGTCCACGCCGCCAACCTCGCCCACTTCCGCGACACCGGCGAGCTGTTCCCGCTCGACGAGGACGACCTCGCCCGCCGCCTGCACACCGACAGCGACGCGCAGCTGCTCGCCCACCTGCGCGCCGCGCTCGGCGAGCGCCACCCGGCGACCCTCGCCCGGCTCGAGCGCCTGTACCAGCTCAAGGCCGGGCACGTCCCGCACCCCGCGCTGGTCCCCGACGCCCCGCCGACCCACGACCGCGACGACGACGTGCTCGCCCTCGCGATCACCACCTACGACTGGCTCAACCCCTACTCGCTGGCCGCCGACGAGGGCCCGCCCGAGCTCATCGCCCTCTCGCCGCTGCAGCGCGACCGCGACCTGCGTCGCCGCCACGCGGCCGCCCGCGCCGCCGCCCGCGTCTGACGGCCGCGCTCGACTCACGCGTCCGACGCCCGCAAGACCACCGTCAGCGTCGTCTGCACCCCGCGGCGCACCGGCGTCCCGGTGTACGCCGCCGCGGGGTCGTCACGGCCATCGGCCAGGCGGCGAAACCATAACAACAGCTGCCCCGGGCTCGTGCGCAGCGCCAGCGACACCGGCTCCGCGGACAGGAACTGCAGCCCGCCGCCCTCGTCCGCGCGGGTCAGGCACACCAGCCCGACCGCGATCGGCCCGTCCGCCTCGCCCTCGCCGTCCGCGCGGGGCAGCGCCTCGCCGACGCCGCAGCGACGCAGCCGCAGCGCGTGCGCCGGCTCCCCGCCGTGCCCCGCCGCCGCGCGGATGCGCAGCGCCAGCCGGGCGATCCGCCCGTCGCTGGCGACCGGCACGTCGAACCACGACCCGCCCGCGTCGCGGCGCTCCACGATGCCATGCGCGGCCCGCCACGCCTCATCGTCGACGAGCGCGAGCAGCCCCGCGACCTCCTCCGCGTCGACGCAGACATCGGCGACATACAGCCGCGGAGCGGCGCAGATCCTCACCAGACGGGGGGCGCGTTCGAGGACGTCGTGGGTCATGTTCGCCAGGCTGGCCGCCAGCCTAGCAGGCCCGCGGCGCCCCGCGACCGCACATTCTTCGCGCCGCCCGCAGCCGCTCGCCCCGCCCCGCCGACTGCAGCGGCTCCGCGACCCCGGCCTCACGCGAGCGCCGACACGCGTGAGCACGTCATCGCGTCAGCGCGTCCCGACCGTCACGACCACCGCCAGCGAGCCCGCGTTCTTGCCGTCCTTGACCTGCGCGAGGCCGAGACCGACCGCGCCGGGGATGCGCTGCTTCCACAGCGCGAGCCCGTCGAGCGCCGCGAAGCTCGGCGCCAGGACCTCGTGGTGTTGCACCGTCTGGTACGGCAGCGCCGCGAGCTTCGCGTCGTAGGCCCGCTCGGCCGCCTGCTTCTTGCCGGCCGCGATCCCCTCCGCGAGCCCCTGCGACGGCCCGAACAGCGCCTCGTCCCACTGCACCGGCGGCGCCCCGCTCGCCCGACGCAGCTCGTCGACGCGGGCCCGCAGCGCCGCCACGGGGTCCGCGGGCAGGTCCTCGCCGATCTTCGCGTAGAAGTTCTGCGTCAGAAAGATCGGTCGCGGGGCCGACGCCGCGTCGGTCTCCGGCGGGCCGATCACCGCGCCGATGCCGACGTGCGTCACGTCCGGCGCCAGCATGTTCGCGCGGTGTCCCGGGCTCGCCATCAGGCTCTCGTGGATCCCGCGCGGCCCGTAGCCGCGCGCCACGTTCTCGCGCAGCACCGCCATCGCCACGCCCGCGCGCTTGAACCGGGCCTCGACGTCGCCGGTCCGCGGCGAGTTGTGGCCGACGAAGTTGTGCGTCGCCATGTCCGCGCTGTGCCCCGCCGCGACCCCGGCCGCCGCGTTGTCCCACAGCAGCGGCCTCAGGCCCTGGCGCTCGCGCGTCGCGTTGAGCGCGGCGAAGTTGGAGCGCGCCACGTCGGCCGCGTCGACCCGCGCGTCGACCCGCTCGATCTCCACCCGCAGCGAGCGCGGCGCCGTCGTCCCGCAGTACACCGGGAAGTTCGCGACCACCTCGGGCCCGTACGCCCCCTCGGCGAGGACCTCGACCTGATACGCCCCGCGCCCGCGCCCGCACGCGACCTCCGCCGTGAACTCGTTCTTGCTGACGCGCGCCGGCACCGTCGTCCACCGCCCGTCCGCGTCGACGACCTCGACCGACGGCTTGCTGCGCTTGCCGACGAGCCGTCCGTGCAGGCGCACGCGCCCGCCCGCCGCGACCTGGCTGGCGATCGGGTCGAGGACCACCGCGCGCTCGAGCACCGCGACGACCAGGCGGACCGAGCCGTCGCCCTGAACCGCCGTACCGGCCCCGAGCCAGCGCGGCCCGCCGTCGCCGAGCAGACCATTCTTGGTCGCCGCGACCAGCGAGCGCACCGCCTCGCGGCACGACTCGCTGACCTCCGCGCCGCACGGCGCACCGCCCGCGGGCAGCTCGACGACTCCGAGCCGCGGCGCCGGGTCGACGAGCCCGACCCACGCCATCACCCCGTCGATCAGCCCCGACGGGATGTTGCTGCCCTCCGGCGCCGTGCGGGCCAGCTCGCGCGCCGCCCGGCTCAGCCCCGGCTCGTGGCGCAGGTCCCCGCCGACCAGGCCGTCGATCAGCGCCTGCTCCGCCGGCGTCAGCGCGTGCGCCACCGGCGACCCGTAGCGGTCGACCGGCGGCGCCGAGAACTGCACCTCCGCGACGTCCACCCGCACCCCCGCGACCACCGGCGCCGTCGTCGCGCCGTCCGCCAGCGCCTCGCCGCCGCCGCTCGCCGACCGCCCCGGACGCTCGCCGCCCGGCCCGCCCGCACAACCTGTCCCGAGAGACAGCCCCAGCGTCACCACCAGCGCGGGCAGCCCGCGCACGCTCCTCCGCCTCGAGCTTCGCGCCACGGACGACAGTATGCGGACATTATCGTTCGCGTGCATCACTGCAGCTCCAGCTCGGCGGCGTTGGCCCACGCGTGGAAATCGGGCGCGCGCGTCGGGCTCAGGGCCAGCGCCTGCGTGCGCTTTCGGTCCGGACGCTCGAGCCGAAACGCGTTGATGCGCAGCCGCATTCCCGGCCGCGGCGGGCACGCCAGCGCCGCCTCCACGCACAGCTCGTCCCACGGGATCGCCGCCTCCACCGACCACCCGCGGTCGCGATCGCCGGCCGCGAGCGTCCCGTACACCGCCACCGCCGCGCGCCAGCTCGAGTCCCACGCCTCGTCGCCGGCGCGGTAGCGCGAGAACCGGGCGTCGAAGGTCACCCCGCGCGCCGACACCTCGTACTCGAGGTAGCGCGTCCCCTCGCCCGTCGCCGCCACGAACAATTCGAACGCCTCCTGTTTGTACAGCGGCTCGTCCTGCGCCGTGTAGTCCGACCACAGGTCCGCGTCCGGCAGGCTCGCCGCGACGTACAGCGCCGCCTCGTCCCACGCGACCCGCAGCAGCGTGCCGCGACCGACGAGCAGCGCGTCCTCGCCGAGCGCCCCGACGTCGACCGCCGTCGCCGTCGGATCCGGCTCGCCCTCGAGGCTGTCGACCAGCACCGCCGCGTCGCGCTCCGCCCACGCCGCCTCGTCGACGCGCCCGTCGATCGTCAGCGCCCCCGCGGCGACCCGCGTCGCCGTCACCCGCGTCGGCCGCGCCTCGACCGGCACGACCGCGAGCACCCCCGGCCCGCGATCGTGCCGCGGCCCCGCGCGCGCCGGCACCGACGTCCCCGCGACCCGCGGGTCGATCACGAGCACCGCGTGCCGCGGGTGCCACGGCGCCGGCAGCTCGAGCGTCGCCGTCAAGATCCCGCCCGCGACCGTCGCCTCGATCCAGCGGTCGCGCGGATCGTCGCTCGCGACCTGCGCACGTCGCGACTGCCCCGCGACCTCCTGGCGCCCCGCGGCCCGCGGCGGCCGCAGCCCGACCCACAGCGCCGTCCCGTCCGGCAGCCCGCGCACCGGCGCCTGCACCTGCACCGAACTGCCCGGGCGCGCGCGCGCGGGCGAAACCACCCGCGCCCCGACCACGGCCCCGTCCGCGAAGGTGATGTCGCCGACGACCCGCACGCCGCCCGCGGGGTCGCCCTCGTCCGCCCACGCGGTCGGCTCCGGCGGCGGCTCGGCCAGCGCCGCCACGTCGTCGCCGCACCCGACCACCAGACCGAACAGCGCGACGACCTCGGTGCGGATCCGCGGCGACAAGCTCGCGCAGGACAGCACGCGCGCGGGCCCGTGTCCAGGCCGCCGACGCCGGCTCCGCCGACCGGGTGTACGCTGCCAAGGGGCGGGGCGGATGGCGGCGGCGGACTACGAGATCGAGGCGGTGCTCGACGAGGGTCGGATCACCCGGGTCCTGCGCGCCCGTCGGCGCCGCGACGGTCTGCCGGTGGTCCTCAAGCAGCTGCGCCCCGAGGCCGCCGAGCTCGCCCCGCGGGTCGTCCGGGAGCACGCGCTGCTGCGCCGGATCTGCGCCCCCGAGGTCGTCCAGGCCGTCGCGCTCGACGACTGGCAGGGCCTGCCGGTGCTCGTCCTCGCCGCCGTCCCCGGCACCCCGCTCGGCGCGTGGATCCGGCGCCCGCGCGGCGCCGCCGACATCCTCGAGCGCATCCACCTCGCCCTCGGGCTCGCCCGCGCCCTCGCGCTCGTCCACGCCGCCGGCGTGCTGCACCGCGACATCAAGCCGAGCAACATCCTCGTCACCCCCGACAGCCGCGTCGTCGTCATCGACTTCTCCGCCGCCACCCTCGCCGCCGACCACGACGACGGCAGCGACGGCGACGGCACCCTGCAGTACATGGCGCCCGAGCAGACCGGCCGCACCGGCCGCGGCGTCGACGCCCGCAGCGACCACTACGCCCTCGGCGTCACCCTCTACGAGCTGTTCACCGGGCGCCTGCCCTTCCTCGACGACGACCCGCTCGGCCTCGTGCACAGCCACCTCGCCCGCGTCCCGCCGCCGCCGCAGTCGGTCTGCCCCGAGCTGCCCGCCGCGCTCGCCGACATCGTCCTCAAGCTGCTGGAGAAGGGCCCCGACGCCCGCTACCAGAGCATGCACGGCCTGCGCAGCGACCTCCAGCGCTGCCACGACGAGCTGCGCAGGCACGGCCGCGTCGAGCCGTTCACACCTGGCCTTTCGGACATCTCGCCGCGCCTGCGCCTGCCCGACGCGCTGCCCGGGCGCGAGCGCGAGCGCGAGCGCCTGCTCGCCGCGCTGACCCGCGTCCGCAACGGCGAGCCCGGCCTCGCCCTGCTCACCGGCCCCGCCGGCGCCGGCAAGTCGGCGCTGATCCGCGGCCTCCTGCCCGACGCGACCGCGACCGGCGCGACCTTCGCGATCGGGAAGTTCGAGCAGCTCACGCAGGGCACCCCCTACGCCGCCCTCGCCGCCGCGCTCGAGCAGATCGTGCGCCGCCGCCTCGCCGAGCCCGAGGCCTCGCTGCTGGCCTGGCGCGTGCGCCTGCGCGCCGCCCTCGGCCCCGCCGCGCGCCTCGTCTGCGACCTCGTGCCCGCGCTCGCGGCCCTCCTCGGCCCGCAAGACCCGGTCCCGGAGATGCCCCCCGCCGAGTCCGCCCAGCGCTTCCATGCCCTGGTCCTGCGCCTCGTCCGCGCCCTGGCGATCCCCGGCCGCCCGCTCGTGCTCGTGCTCGAGGACCTGCACTGGGCCGACGCGGCCACCATCGACCTCTTGCTGCGCCTGCTCGGCGGCAAGGAGGTCCCGCAACTGCTCGTCGTCGCCAGCGCCCGCGACGAGGCGCTCGTCGACGGCCACCCGGTCCAGCGCCTGTGCGCCGCCCTGCGCGCGGCCCTCGTCCCCGTCGACCACGTCGCCCTGGGCCCGCTCGGCCCCGCCGACACCGCCGCCTTCATCGCCGCCGCCCTCTCCTGGCCCTTGGGACAGACAGAGGAGCTCGCCCGCCTCGTCCACGAGCGCACCGACGGCAACCCGCTGTTCATCCGCGCGCTCCTGCGCTCGCTCCACGAGCAGGGTCTGCTGCGCTTCGACCCCGACGCCGGCGTGTGGCGCTGCGACGCCGCCCAGGCCGCCTTCGCCGGCCAGGACGACGACCTCGGCGCGCTCCTCGGCCGCAAGCTCGCCGACATGTCCCCCGCCGCCCGCGCCGCGCTCGAGCTCGCCGCCTGCATCGGCGGCCGCTTCACCGACCGCAAGCTCGCGGCTGTCCTCGGGGACAGCCCCGAGGCCGTCGCCCGCGCCCTCGGCGAGGCGCTCGAGCGCGGCCTCGTCCAGCCCGTCGGCGTCGAGGACCTCGCCGACCAGGACGCCGCCGAGGTCGTCCTCGAGTTCGCCCACGACCGCATCCAGCAGGCCGCCTACGCCCTCGCCGACGAGCCCCGCCGCCGCGCCCTCCACCTCCGCATCGGCCGCGCCGCCCTCGAGCCCGGCCCCCCCGTCGGCGACGCCGTGTTCGCCGTCGTCGCCCACCTGAACCTCGCCCTCGCCGACATCACCGACCCCGCCGAGCGCCTGCGCCTCGCCGAGCTCGACCTCGCCGCCGCCCTCCGGGCCAAGCACAGCACCGCCTACGCCGCCGCCGCCGCGCACGCCCGCCACGGCATCGCCGCGCTGCCCCAGGACGCGTGGACGAGGCACTACGCGCTGACCTTCGCGCTGCACTGCGAGCGCATGGAGTGCGAGCACGTCGCCGGCGACATCGACGCCGCCCTCGCCCTGTTCGCCCCGCTGCTGCGCGGCGCTCGCGACGACCTCGACCGCGCCGAGGTCCACGACCTGCGCGTCCGCCTCGACATCACCCGCGAGCGCTTCGCCGAGGCCGCCCGGACCGGCCGCGCCGGCCTGCGCCTGCTCGGCGTCGACCTCGCGGAGGACCCGTCGCGCGCCGTCGTGCTCAAGGAGCTGGCCGCGATCCGCTGGCGCCGCGGCCTGCGCTCGCGGGCCGACCTCGCCGATCTGCCTCCGGCGACCGACCCGAAGATCCGCCTCGCCATGCGCCTGCTCGCGCGCCTCGCCGTGCCGACCTACTACGTCGACGAGCTCGCGCTCACCCAGGTCGCCCTGCGCAGCGTCGCCCTGGCGATCCGCCACGGCGTCACCGGCGACAGCGCGATCGGCTTCGCCGTCTACGCCACGCTGACGCTCAACCGCCTCGACGACCCCGACGGCGCCCGCGACCTGCTCGCCGCCGCCGACGCGATCGTCGCCCGCTTCCCGAGCGTCGCCCTCGGCGTCAAGATGGCCAACTTCGGCGGCATCTACGTGCACACCTGGGTCCACCCCTTCGCCGCCGCCGCCCCGCACATCGAGCCCTTCATCGACCACGCGATCGCGCTCGGCGACTACTCCTTCGCCTGCTTCGCCCACGGCGGCCGCATCAACCTGCTGTGGCTCGGCCGCGGCACCGTCGGCGAGGTCGAGCGCGCCGCCGCGGCCGTCCACCCCGTCGCCCGCCGCCTCCACGGCTACGACCACACCCACTGGTTCATCCCCGCCGAGCGCGCCTGCCTCGCCCTGCGCGGCCGCACCGAGGCCCTCCACAGCATGGACGACGCCGACTGGCACGAGCGCTCCATGCTCGAGCACCTCGGCCCCGACCACGTCGCCCCGACCCACTACTACGTCACCTTCAAGTCGGTCCTCCTGTGCCACGCCGGCCGCTTCCGCGAGGCCGAGGACCTGTGCCAGCGCCACCGCGTCCGCCTCGAGGGCCACCCCCTCCTCGCCGAGCTCATGCTCGTGCGCCTGCTCGCCCGCGCCGCCCAGGCCCCCGCCAGACCGCTCACGCCCGCCGACCGACCCCACCTCCAGCGCTGGCTGAGGCGCCTCCAGCTGTGGGCCCGCGCCTGCCCCGACAACTTCGCCGCCCGCGCCCGCCTCGCCGAGGCCGAGCTCGCCCGCGCCGAGGGCCAGCCCGACGACGCGACCCTCCTCTACCACCGCGCCGTCGAGGCCGCCCGCGCCAGCGGCCAGCTGCGCCTCGAGGGCCTCGCGCTCGAGCGCGCCGCCCGGCACCTCCAGGCCCGCGACTCACCTGTCCTCTCGGACATGTACTTGCAGGCAGCCCGCGACGTCTACCAGCGCTGGGGCGCCGACGCGCTGGTCGCCGCGATCGACCGCGAGCGCCCGCCGCCGCCGCGGCCCCCGCCCGCGCCGCTGGTGTCCGTGCGCGCGACGACCACCAGCAACCCCGGCGCCCTCGACGTCGAGGCCCTGCTGCGCGCCTCGCAGGCGATCTCCGGCGAGATCGAGCTCGAGCGCCTGCTCCACGCGCTGGTCCGCATCCTGCTCGAGATCGCCGGCGCCCGCCGCTGCGCCGTGCTGCTCGCGCGCGGCGACGGCGAGCTGCGCGTCGAGGCCCTCGCCGACCTCGACGGCGTCCAGGTCCTGCAGGCGCTGCCGCTGGCAGACTCGCCGCTGCCCGCCGCGATCGTCCACCTCGTCGCCCACACCCGCCGCGACGTGATCCTCGACGACGCCCGCGCCGGCGAGCTCGCCGGCGACCCCGCGATCGCCGGCCTGCGCTCGGTGCTGTGCGCCCCGATCGTCCACCAGAGCGCGCTCGTCGGCGTGCTCTACCTCGACAACGAGCTCGCCCCCGACACCTTCACCGCCGCCCGCACCGCGCTGCTGCGCCAGCTCGCCGGCCAGATCGCCATCTCCGTCGAGAACGCCCGGCTCTACCGCGGCCTCGCCCAGGCCCGCGACGCGGCCGTCTCGGCCGACCGGACCAAGACCCGCTTCCTGATGAACATGAGCCACGAG
>Ga0075163_10001444_pt1 | contig 32058 bp, 22 predicted proteins | sample JI1023141ADNA_FD_71478 | JGI IMG/M metagenome (GOLD analysis project Ga0075163, IMG submission 71478) | Wastewater effluent complex algal communities from Wisconsin, to seasonally profile nutrient transformation and Carbon sequestration -... | ecosystem: Engineered > WWTP > Effluent > Algae...
TCGATCGGGATCGAGGCCAAGTCGGCGCGCCTGCGCTTCCTGCGCGATCGCTGGGCGATCCCGGCGCGCCAGGTCGCTGGAGTCGACATTCTCACCCCCGACGACCCGCGCATGGTCGGGTCGCTCACCGCCTTCCGCCTCAAAGGGCGCGGCGATCGGGAGTTCAACCAGGGGATCGCCCGCACGCTGCTCGACGACTTCGGGATCTTCACCTTCCCGCGGACGGGGCTGGCGAAGGGCGATTGCGTGCGCGTCACGCCGGCGCTGTACAACGCCCCGGCCGATGCGGACCGGTTGGTCGCGGCGCTGCGAGTGCTCGCCGCACGATGAGGGCTCGCTGTACGCGTGCCACCGGCGGTGCGTTGCTGCCCGTCATCGCCAGTTGCAACGCCGTGGGAGAATCGACGCTGGGGAACGACGCGATCACAGACCACATGACCCACGTCCCCAGCCCCGGGCGCTTCTCCCTCGTCACGGGGCTTCCGGCCGTCCGGCAGGCGGCGGACACCGGCATCACCGAGTTTTCCTTTCGCGATGTGGCCACGACGTTCCGCGGGCACCACGGAGAGCCGGTCGCCATCCGCGAGTGACGAGGTGACCTCCCCGTGACCGGGCGCTGACGTCACCGAGACAACCGAGAGGGAGCATTCGCGATTCGGAGGGTCCCGAGTCGCGACGCGACGACGGACGCCGAACGCGTCTCACCCCCCTCTCCGTCTCGCCATGCCCCCCCGCTTCGCCACCGCCACGCGCGCCCTGTTGCTCACACTGCTCGCGGTGAGCGCCGCGGCGTGCGGCGACGACGAGCCGGGCGCTCCCGTCGCCCCGACATCCCCCACGCTCACAACGCTCTCCGTCGTGGTGACTGCGGCCTCCATGGAAGCGGGCCAGACCGCGACGGCATCCGTTGTGGGGCTCGACCAATCGGGCAACCAACTGACGGTGGGGACCGTCACGTGGACGTCGAGCAGCGCGACGGTCGCCACGATCACCTCCAACGGTGTCGTGACGGCGACCGGCGGCGGCACCACGCAGATCACCGCGACGGTCGACGGAAAGACCGCGCAGCAGCCGCTCACCGTCACCGTCGCGCCAGCGGTGCGGATCAACGAGGTCGAGTCCAACGGCGGCATCCCGGGTGACTGGGTGGAACTCTACAATCCCACCGCCGCCTCGGTGAACATCGGGGGCTGGCGTCTGCGCGACAACGACTCCACGCGCACCTTTCGTTTCCCCGAAGGGACGGTGATCCCGCCCGGCGGCTACTTCGTCGCCGAGGAAGCGCTGTTCGACTTCGGGCTCGGCGCGGCCGACGAGGTGCGCCTGCTGTCAAGATTTGGAGTCCCCGTCGACCAGTACAGCTGGACCAGTCACGCGACCTCGACCTACGGGCGCTGCCCCACGGCGAGCAGCGGCTTCGTGACGACCACCAGCGTCACCAAGGGCGAGGCCAACGATTGTCGCCCGATGGTGAAGGTCAACGAAGTCGAGTCCAACGGCGGGACGCCGGGCGACTGGATCGAGCTGTACAACGCCGGGACGACGGTCATCGACCTCTCGAACTTCCTCGTCAAGGACAACGACGACACGCGGACCACGCGCCTTCCCGCGGGCTCGACGATCGCCCCCGGGGCCTTCTTCCTCATCGAGGAGGCGACGCTCGGCTTCGGCTTGGGCGCTGCCGATGCCGCCCGCCTGTACGATGCCTCCGGCGTCCTGATCGACAGCTACAACTGGACGGCGCACGCGACGACCAGCTACGGACGGTGTCCCGACGGGTCGGGTGGTTTCACCACCACCACGGCCGTCACCAAGGGGAGCGCCAACGACTGCCGGGCCGCCGTGAAGATCAACGAGGTGGAGTCGAGCGGCGGCGTTCCCGGTGATTGGATCGAGTTGTACAACACCGGGCTCACGCCGCTCGACCTGTCGGGCTTCCTGGTGAAGGACAACGACGACACGCGGACGACAACGCTCCCTGCCGGGACGACGATTGCACCTGGCGGCATCTACGTCATCGAGGAGACGGTGCTCGGCTTTGGCCTGGGTGCCGCCGACGCCGCGCGCCTGTACGACCGCAACGGGGCGCTGCTCGACAGCTACACCTGGACCGCGCACGCCACCACGACGTACGGGCGCTGCCCCGACGGGACCGGCACCTTCACCACCACATCGGCCCCGACCAAGGGAGTACCGAACGATTGCGGGGGCGGCGGTGGGGGCGGCGGCGGAACGCCGGCCGCCACCTGGCCGGGGAGCGACGACGTGCGCACCGTCGACGGGACGAGCGTCTTCGGCGGGAACATGAGCGGGCTGACGTACGAGCCCGCCGCGGGCGCGCAGCCGGCGGTGCTGTGGGCGGCACGGAACGGTCCGGGGACGCTCTTCCGCCTCGTGTCGCGCGGCGGGACCTGGACGCCCGACACCGCCAACGGGTGGGGGAGTGGAAAGGGGCTGCGCTACACCGACAACACGGGCGACGCCGACGCCGAAGGCGTCACGTTCGCGGGCACCGGCTCGACCGGTGGCCTCTATGTCGCGAGTGAGCGCAACAACGCCGCCAACTCCGTCAGCCGCAACAGCATCCTTCGCTTCGACCCCGCCCAGGCAGGCGCGACGCTGCGAGCCACCAACGATTGGAACATCACCGGCGACCTCCCGGCCGTCGGCGCCAACCTCGGGATCGAGGCGATCACCTGGATCCCCGACTCCATGCTCGTCGCGCGCGGCTTCCGCGACGAGGCCAAGGGACGCGCGTACGCGCCGTCCGACTACCCGGACCACGGCACGGGCCTCTTCTTCGTCGGCGTCGAAGCCAACGGGACGATCTATGCCTACGCGCTCAATCACGTCACCAACGGCTTCACGCGCGTCGCCACCATCACCACCGGCTACCCGGGAGTGATGGGGCTCGAGTACGACCGCGAAACCGGGTACCTGTGGGCCACCTGCGATGACGGGTGCGGCAACATCGCCGGCGTGCTGGAGCTCGATGTCGCGGCCGGATCATCCACGCGCGGGACCTTCCTCGCACCGCGTCGATTCGCCCGTCCAACCACGATGCCGAATATCAACAACGAGGGCTTTGCCTTCGCCCCCGGGGCGGAGTGCGTCGCGGGACGAAAGCCCGTCTTCTGGGCCGACGATAGCGAGACCGGTGGGCATGCAATCCGCGCCGCCTCCATACCGTGCGGTGCGATTTCGTCATCGCTCCTGTCACCCTTCACGGTGCCGAGGCGACTACCGTAATCACGGCGCACTGGCGGGCGGTCGCCTTCGCTCGCCACGGGGAGTAGCAGAGGCAGTTGCACAGGCAGTGACGGAGCGGGCGCACGCGTGCAGATTGAGCGCGTGCCCCGCTTCCGCCCCCTCGCTCAATTCCGTGCGCGCGCGCGCATAGGCGTCCGGGTGCTGTCGATCGGGCGCCTTCCGCCCACGCCAGTCCCGTCATGACCGCTCCCCGCGCACACTACCACATTGCCGCCATCCCCGGCGACGGGATCGGCGTCGAAGTCCTCCCCGAGGGAATTCGTGTCGTCGATGCCGTGGCCCGGCGCCACGGCATCACCATCGACTGGCAGCACAAGGCGTGGGCCAGCTGCAACTGGTACCTCGAGCACGGCGCGATGATGCCCGACGACTGGCACGCGCAACTGGCCCCGCTCGACGCGATCTTCTTCGGTGCCGTCGGCTGGCCCGCCACCGTTCCCGACCACATCTCGCTCTGGGGCTCGCTCCTCAAGTTCCGCCGCGCCTTCGACCAGTACGTGAACCTGCGCCCGTGCCGCCTCATGCCGGGCGTCCCGTCGCCGCTGGCCAATCGTGCACCTGGCGACATCGACTTCTACGTGGTGCGGGAGAACACCGAAGGCGAGTACTCCAGCATCGGCGGCCGCATCTTCGAGGGGACGGATCGCGAGATGGTGATGCAGGAGACGGTGATGACGCGCACCGGCGTCGACCGCGTGCTGCGTTACGCCTTCGACCTCGCCCAGCGCCGCCCCAAGCGCCACCTCACCTCGGCGACCAAGAGCAACGGCATCGCCATCACCATGCCGTACTGGGACGAGCGGGTGGTCGCGATGGCGGCGGACTTCCCCAACGTGCGCGTAGACAAGTACCACATCGACATCCTCACGGCCCACTTCGTCCTGCACCCCGACTGGTTCGATGTCGTCGTGGCCAGCAACCTCTTTGGCGACATCCTCTCCGACCTCGGGCCCGCGTGCACGGGGACGATCGGGATTGCGCCCAGCGGCAACATCAATCCCGAGCATCGCTTTCCGTCGTTGTTCGAACCCGTGCACGGCTCGGCTCCCGACATCGCCGGCCAGGGGATTGCCAACCCGATCGGGATGATCTGGTCGGGGGCGCTCATGTTCGACCACCTGGGGCACGCCGAGGCGGCGGCAGAGATCGTCGCAGCGATCGAGCGCGTGCTCGCCGATCCCGCGGCGCCGCGCACGCGCGACATGGGAGGGACAGCGTCGACGGTGGAGATGGGGAAGGCCATCGCCGCCGCCATCTAGCACGCGTGCCTGACGAGTCGGCACGGCCAGCGCCGAACGACGACTGGCTCTGGGGGTGGGACCCGACGCCGGGGATCGTTTCGGTGTGGGGCGACGCGAGCGGGCGCGTGGCGATCTGGCGCCGGCTCCCAGACACCGGGATGCTCGTGCGCGAGAACGTGCGCTTTCGCCCGTGGCTCCTGCTCGCGCGACTCGACGACTTGCGCCACCTGGGCGACCATCTCGTCCCCGCAGGGCGTGGCGCGGCGCGCGGGGCCGGGCACGTGACCTGGCGAGAGCTCGAGGGGAACGGCGAATTGCGCTACTTGGTCCGCGCCCACGACCTCCCCACGCTCACCAACGCCGTGCTGCAGGGAGCGTCGCGCCGGCTGGGGCAGCGCGTGCGCCACGTGCGCGACCTGGGCGACGCCGAGGTGCTCGCCCTCTCACCCGAGGAGCAGTACCTGGTCGCCACCGGGCGCACCTACTTCCGCAACCTCACCTTCGACCAGCTGCACCGGTTGCAGTTCGACCTCGAGACGACGGGGCTCGATGCGTCGCGCGACCGGATCTTCATGGTCGCGGTGCGGCATCCGTCAGGTGCAGTCGAGGTGCTGGAGGCGCCGAGCGTCGACGACGCGGGCGAGGCGTCGCTCATCCGTACGCTCGTGGCGACGATTGCCCACGCCGATCCCGACGTGATCGAGAACCACAACCTGCACGGTTTCGACCTCCCCTTCCTGCACCAGCGCGCCCGGCGCCTCAAGGTCCCGCTCGCGCTCGGGCGCATCGGGTCGCCCGGTTTTCGCGAGCGTGGGGCCATGCGCGGCGTGGCGCGCGAGGACGACGCGTCGCGACGCATCCGCTATGTCATTCCTGGCCGTGAGCTAGTCGACACGCTCGACGCCGTGCGCCGCCACGACTTCTCGGCGCGCGACCTCCCCGGCCACGGGCTCAAGGCGGTCGCGCGCCACTTCGGCCTCGCGCGCGACGACCGCGTCGAGATCCGCGGCGAGCGCATCTTCACCGTCTATCAGAGCGACCCCGATCGCGTTCGTCGGTATGCAACATCTGACGTGGAGGAGGTGGCGGGGTTGTCGCAGTTGTTGGGCGGTGCCTCCTTCGCGCTCGCGCGCATGGCGCCACGCCGCTACGAGCGCCTGGCCGACGCCGGCGCCGCCACGGGGGTGATCGATCCCTTGCTGGTGCGCGCGTACCTGCGCGCGGGGGTCGCACTCCCCGCCCATGCCCCCGCCCCCGCCATCGAGCACACCGGCGCCGCGCTCCACCTGTTTGCCGCCGGCGTGGCGAAGCGCGTGGTCAAGGCCGATGTTGCCTCGCTGTATCCGTCGCTCATGCGCGCCTATCGCATCGGCCCCGCGCGCGACCACCTGCAGGCGCTGCTCGCCCTCGTCGATGGACTCGTCAGGCAGCGGCTCGATGCCAAGGCGCTGGCCCGGCGCTTCCCCGCCGGTTCGCCCGAGCGCTTCACGCAGGAGGCCATCTCGGCGGCAATGAAGATCGTCGTCAACTCAGCCTATGGATACCTTGCGGCTGGCGGAGGGCTCACTCGCTTTGCCGATGTGGGGGCGGCCAACGAGGTCACGCGACGCGGGCGTGAGCTGCTCGACTTCCTTTGTCGCGACCTCGCGGCGCGCGGCGTCACCCTCCTCGAGGCCGACACAGACGGCGTCTACTTCGCGGTCCCCGAAGCGTGGACCGAAGCGGATGAGCGACGGGTGGTGGCGGAAGTCGCTGCGCTCCTCCCGGCGCTGGTGCAGCTCGAGTTTGAGGGACGCTACGCGGCAATGCTGTCGCACGAGCCGAAGAACTATGCGCTGCTTGCCTACGACGGCAAGCTCCTGCTGCGCGGCGTGGCGCTGCGCTCGAGTCGCGCCGAGCCGTTCGCCAATGACTTCCTGGCGCGTGCGGTGGGGGCCCTGCTGCGCGGCGATGTCGAGCGGGTGCGCGCCGAGTACGTGGCGACGGTGGTGAAGTTGCGGGAGCGAGGCTACTCGACGTACGAGGTCTCGTCGCGCGTGCGGCTGACCAAGACTCCGGACGCGTACGCCGACATTCGCGACAAGCGGCGCGAGCTCACCTACGAAGCGCTGCTGGCGAGCGGGCGCACGCGGTGGAGCGTGGGTGAGCGCGTGCGCGTGTATCGCACGGCGACGGGATACGGCGGCGTGGTACGCGAGTACGATGACGACGAAGTGCCGCCGCACGATGCCCGCGACTACGATGTGACGCACTACCTGCGCGTGCTGCGCGAGACCTACGCGGCGCGGTTGCAGCGCGCCTTCGCGCCGGGAGACTTCGCCGCAGTCTTCGCCGATCCCGAGCAGCCCTCGCTCTGGAGCACATCGCTGGCGGGAGTGCAGGCGGTGCTCACGCCGATGCGTTAGGCGTCGCCGGCCTCGCGCGCGGCCATCAGGTGCTTGCGTTCGTCGGTGTAGGCCCACCACACACGCGGCGGATCCCCATCCATGAAGCGCGTGATGCTCATGAGCGTGTCGAGGACGCACGGATCCTGGCGGGTGCGCGTGAGCTCACTCAACCGATCGTAGAGCTGCACCGGATCCTGCCCCTTGAGCTGCGCGGGGGCCGTGAAGCCGAGCAGCTCGAGATCCTTGGCGAAGGCCTTCCCGACATTGGGGAGGTCGGTGAACTGGTGCAGGCGTCGGCGGTCGACCTTGGTGGGGTGCACGGGAAGCGCTCGAACGAAGGAGGTCCTGACTACCGTACGCGCGCCACGCCGATCGTACTCGGTGCGCCCTTGGCAGGGTGGCGTACCCACGCCATCAGCGTCCCGCCGGGCGTGGTGGCGATCGTCGGGTGATGGCCCTCTCCCTCCTCGGGCGAGGGGACGGGGATCAGGCGCGTTGCGCCATTCGGGTCGACGGCCACGCGCGCCACGAGCACACGCCGCGTCCCCTGGCCGATCTCGTCCCATGCGAGGAGCAGGTTACCGTTAGGCTCGGTGACGACCTGCGCGTGCCCGGGGAGTCCCTTGGTCGTGATGCGCTGGCGCGGTGAGAACGCGCGCCCGTCGGGCGAGACGGCGTGGTACATCACCATCTGCGAGACGTCTCCACCCTCTTGCGGGGTCACCCAGAAGACATGCGCGCGCCGCTGGCGGTCGATCGCCACCGTCGGTCCGTTGTCGGGGCAACCGTCGAACTTCCATCGATCGTTGCTCACTCGCGCGGGCGCGGAGAAACGCTGTCCTCCGTCGCGCGAGGTCGCGATCGCAATGTCGCGCTCGTTGCCGGGAAAGACGTGTCGCCACACCACGTGGACGTCGTTCCCGACGGCGACCAGCGACGTCTTGCAGCAATAGCAGACGCTGCGGGCAATCTCCCTCGGCGCGTTGGCGCCGAGCGTCGTCACGAGGAGCGTTGAGAGGCCGGCCTTCTCTTCGGAGTCCGACATCTCGTGCGTCGCGTGGGACGCCGGCTGCTTCGCCGACTTGGCCGTCGCGCTCCCGGGCTCCCACTCGCGATGGTCGACCCACGCCACCACGACGCGCCCGCGCGGATCGACGGCGACCGACTCCCATCCGCGCGTCCCCGGTCCATCCGTCCCCGGAACTGCCGATGTCGCCCCAAAGCTGCGCGCCCCATCGGTGGAGCGCGCCATCAGCAGGCGCCAGGTTTTCCCCGCCGCTGTCGTCCAGATCACGGTGATCTCAGGTTCACCGTTCGAGCGAGGGATGAGGGCAATGCGCGGCGGCATCTCGCCATCCACCCGCGCCTGACCCGCCACGCCGTTCACTCGCGCTGGAGGCGAGAAGGAGACACCGCCGTCGCGGCTCGCCGCGGCGTAGATGTCCGTGACGCCGGTCGTCGCCGCAGACCACGCCACGACCACGAAGTTGCCGCTGGCGGCGATGGAGACGTTATCGCTGGAGCGACCCTCCACCGAGAGCGTGGTCGGGCGCTCCTGCGCGCGAGCGGCAGCGCTCCAGGTGAAGACGACGACCGCGAACGATCGGCCGATCGCTGAAAGCCATCGAGAATCAGGAACCATGGCGTAAGCTCTTGGTGACGGCCCGGTGTGCGACCAGAGAGAGTCGGACGCGTGCGCAATGGAGCCGAGGAGCGGCGCCTACGGCGGCCGAGCGGGTGTCCCTGCAGTACAGGATTGGTGAATATGCGCCGAAGGCGCGCGGCAGGAAGGTCGCGGGGATGCCTCGGACGCCTAGTGCGGCGGGTCCGGCGTGAAGAGCGCCTCGATGCGCTCGCCGAACAGCGACGCGATGCGAAAGGCCAGCGTGAGGCTTGGCTCGTAGCGCTCCGTCTCGATCGAATTCACCGTCTGGCGAGAGACGCCGAGCCGTTCGGCGAGCTCGGCCTGCGACCACCCGCGTTGGGCGCGCATGGTGCGAAGCACGTTCTTCATTGATAGCGGCGGCGAGCGATCGTGAGCCCCGTCGCATAGAAGATCGTGAGGAAGGGCCAGATGTGTCGGTAGCTCCAGTTGGCCGGATCGAGCGGGAGCGCGATCTCGAGCAGGGCGAGCGTCATGAACAGCACCAGCGACAGCGGGAAGGCCACGGCCAGTGCCTCGAGCTGGATGCGGCGCTCGAGTTCGTCCATCACACGCAGGGCGCGAATGAGCTCCACGAGGAGCCAGAGGAAGAAGGGGAGCGGGACGAGCGCGAGTGCGGCCCGCCAGCCCCCAGCGACCGGGGTGTCGAGGAGGAGTCGAACGCCGACGTACGTGGCGCCCCACAGAGAAAAGCTGGTGACGATCCGCCAGCGGTTCGCGATGGAGTGGAAAGGGCGAGGGTGCGACATGCCGTGCTCTCGTGGGAGGGTCGAGGAGTATAGTAAAGCATGCTTTACTTTCTGTCAAGCATGCTTGTCCTCTACTCCCTCCCGGGTTGAGCGTTACGGCCGGATCCCCGCGTTCACCTTGGGCGCCTCCTGCCGCCACGGCTGCGCAGGGAGCGCGCGCTGCCGCGGCCACTGCTCGTCGAGCGTGCTGCCGTCGAACAGGCGGCCGTTCATCATCACGTGACGCACCGTGTTGGTGTTGCGGATGTTGGCCAGCGGGTCGGCGTCGAGGACGATGAGGTCGGCGAGCTTTCCCGGCTCGAGCGACCCGAGGTCCTTCTCCAGCCCCAGCGCCTCGGCCCCCATGAGGGTGGCGACGCGCAGGGCGTCGTGGTTGGTGAGGCCGCCCGACGCCACGGTCCACAGCTCCCAGTGGTAGCCGAGCCCTTGCAGCTGGCCGTGACTTCCGATGCCGGCCTTGCCGCCAGCCGCAACCAGGTCACGGATGACGCCGGCGTGCGCCTTGGCGTTGTACTCCTCGTCCAGGAACCACCCGGCCGGCCCCGGCGATCCGCCCGCCCCCTGCCCACGGCGACGCGTCTTGGAGTCGAGGTCGTCGTCGGGGGTGAAGCGGCGCAGCTTGGCGTCCTTGTTGGGGTTCTCCTTCGTGTAGTAGTAGTTCTCCATCCACGGCCCGCCATAGGACACGAGGAGCGTGGGGGTGGAGACCGTCCCCGACGTGGCGAAGAGCTTGATGACGTCGTCGAAGAGCGGGGTGATCGGCAGGTTGTGCTCGACGCCGGAGTAGCCGTCGATTGCCATCGTGACGTTGGTGCGGAAGGCGAGCCCCGCCTCGGTGGTGGGCATGAGGCGCAGCTCGCGCGCCGCCATCATGATCCACTGCCGCACCTGGCGATTGCCGGCGCCATACATCTTGATGGTCTTGGTGTCGTAGTACTCGCTGTAGCGCTTGAGGACGTTGCGCGCCTGCTCCAACGAGCGAATGCGCTCACCCGCGAAGATGCCGGGCCCCGTGGAGTAGATGCGCGGGCCCACGATGTCGCCGGTCGACACGCGGTCGGCGTAGCTGAGCACGTCGGTGGAGCCGGTCTGCGGATCGCGCGTGGTGGTGACGCCGTACGCAAGGTTGGCCAGCAGCGCCCACGGCTGCGTGGTGTGGATGTCGGGCGAGTGGCGGAAGTGCGCGTGCGTGTCGACGAAGCCGGGGATGATCACCTTGCCTGTCACGTCGACGATACGTGCCCCCGCTGGTACCTCGACGGAGCCGCGCATGCCGACGGCGACGATGCGGTTGTCGCGCACCACCACGTCGGCATTCTCGATCACTTCGTTGCCCTTCATCGTGATCGCCTTGGCACCGCGCAGCACGACCGCGCCACGCGGAATGTCACGCGTGCCGCTCACGCGGATGCGAAGTTCTGTCGGCTTGTAGGTCGCCGTCGTGGTGTCGCGCGCTGCCGGGCGGCGCGCCGTGTCGCCGGGGGCAGCCGGCGCCGGGGGCTGCGCCGCCGCGGCACGCCGCGCCACACGCACCGAATCGTCGAAGGCCTTGGCCCGGTCCAGATCGTACGTCACGAGGGCATTGCCGATCGACCAGTGCACCACGCGCCCGCTCGACTGCCACACCGGGAACTCGCCGCCGATGTCCGAGAGGCGGCGCACCGGCGTCGGCGCGCTCTCCGGCGTCGCCACCGAGATGACCGGGACCGGTCCTCCCACCAGGGGGACGGTCACGACGTAGAAGTCCGACCCCACCTGGGCGAGCGCGAGGTCCCCCTTGGGCGCCATGCGCACGGTGCCGGCGCTAGGCGGGGTGTTGGCTCCGGACTGCGCGGCTCCCGTCACCCGCACGTGCTGCCGCTGGTCGGTCCCGTCCCACCGGAACGAGACGAGCCCTTCGCTCCCGCCGTAGGCGAAGATGCGCCCAGGGTCGCTGGTGAAGTGCGGATCGGCCAACCCGCCAGCTGCACGGATGCGCGTCACGGCGCCCCCCTCCGCCGGCACCCAGACGAAGCGCGCCGCCTGCCCGCCGCCAAAGCGCTGCACGGTTTCCTTGAGCTCGCGCGCGTCGGCCTGCATGGCGACGATGCGCGTCCCGTCGGGGGACCACTGCGTGCCGTAGTACGTGGCGATCTCGCGCGTGAGGCGCACCGGCTGCCCGCGCCCGTCGGCGCGCACCTTGTGGAGGTGTCCTCCGTCGTTCCCCCACGTCACGTAGGCGACCCACGCACCGTCGGGCGACCACGAGGGATGGAACTCCCCCTCGGCGCTCGACGCGATGCGGCGCGGCTCACCCCCCGGCAGCTCCATCACGTACAGGTCGCCTAACGCCGAGAAGGCGATGCGCGTGCCATCGGGCGACGGGACCGCATCGCGAATCTGGCGGGCGACGATCGTCGGCGTGTCCTCAATGGGATACTGGAACTTCACCTCCGGCCCGATGGCCACGTCGACGTCGATGCTGAATGGGATCTTCGCGGGCGCGCTCCCGTCCACCGGGACGCGCCAGATCTCGCCGCCATAGCTGATGACAATCGCCTTGCTGTCCGGCGTGAAGTCGTACCCCGGCAAGGCATCGGTCTCGAGCATCGCCTCCTGGTTGTCGCGCTGGATGGGATAGGCGAGCCAGCGTTCGTCGCCGGTGGCGAGCTCGCGCACGCGCAGCCCGGTCTTCTCTTCGTAGCGGCTCCCGTAGGCGAGCCACTTTCCGTCAGGTGAAACCGCGGGACGAAAGCCGGAGCCGTAGCGCGCCGTCATCGTCGTCGTCGTCCCGAGCTCGCGGTCGTACGAGGCGAGCTGGAACTGCGGGAAGATCGCGTTGTAGGTCCACGTGGCCTGGCGCGTGCCGTACCATAGGTAGCGCCCATCGGGCGAGAAGGTGGCCCCGATCGCCGACAGCGGCGCCGGCTCGCGGATCACCTGGATCCCGGCCCCTCCATCCACGTGATAGAGGAAGATCTTCGGCGCCCCCTGCACCGAGCGCGTCACGGCGATGTACTTCCCGTCCGGCGTCCATTCCGGCGAGACGAACATGTCATCGGTCGTCTTCGACAGCTGCAGCGTGTCGCTCCCGTCGGCCGCCATCACCCAGAGGTTGTTCCCCCCGCTGCGGTCGCTGATGAAGGCGATGCGCCGGCCATCAGGGCTCCAGCGCGGCTGCGCATCGTGCGCCATCCCGCTCGTCAGGCGCGTCGCCGAGCCGCCGGTGGCCGGTATTGTATAGATGTCGCCCAACAGGTCGACGACCAGCCGCGCCCCGTCGGGACTCACGTCCACCGACATCCACGACCCCTTGGTCGCCGTGAAGCGCAGGTGGCGCGCCCCCTCCAGCGGGAGCGCCGCTCGCCCCGCCGGGCGCGCCGGAGCCTGGGCCCACGCGGCGTCGACGCTCCCCGCCAAGGCGACGAGCGAGATGATCGGGACGAGCCTCCGGGCGGCAGCGGCAGACTGCGCCAGTCGGAGCGTTCGAAGAATTGGGCGCCGCGTCATCGATCGGTTCTCCTGAAGGTGTTCCCCACCCTCGGTTGGGCAGGCTCGCTCACCCGACGCCCGGCGGGGCGGCTCGCCAGGCGTTGGGCGGAGTTGCTCGCCCGTCCGTCGGCGGGCGACCTCGCCCGGCGTTGGGCGAAGCGCACAGAACATCGCCACCAGTACCGTCCCCTGCCACAGCGCCCCGCTCTTCTCTTGACACCGGACCCAGTGAACACAACTTTGTTCTGCATTCGAACAAAGTCTGGAACGGACCCCCCTCTCCCTTGGTCCGCCGTCCAGTCCGCCCCCAAGAAGAGGCTCGCATGGGTCCGACTCGCACTCCCGTCGTCCGGCGTCTGGGCCGGCGCTGGTTCGCCACGGCACTCGCCGCCGCGCTGACCGCCCTCCCCTTCCAGGCACCGCTCGCCCAACGCGTCCAGGTCGTCTCGGACGCCGCCGGATCACGCCTGCAGGTCGACGGGCGCGACTTCATGGTCCTGGGGATGAACTGGGACTACTTCCCCATCGGGACCAACTACGCCTACAACTTCTGGGGGCAGCCCGACGACTTCATCAAGGGGGCGCTCGACCGGGAGATGTCGCTCCTCAAGAGCATGGGGGTGAACGCGATCCGGCAGTACGCCGGCGTCCCCCCGAAATGGGTGCGCTACATCTACGAGACCTACGGGATCTTCACCGTCCTCAACCACCCGCTCGGCCGCTACGGCTTCACCGCCAACGGCGTCTACCAGGCGCAGACCGACTATTCCGACCCGCGCGTCCGCAGCGCGATCATCGGCGAGGTGACCGCCCTGGTCGAGCAGTTCAAGGGGACGCCCGGCGTGCTGATGTGGCTCCTGGGGAACGAGAACAACTACGGGCTGGTCTGGAAGTCGGCCGAGACCGAACAACTCCCCGCGGGAGAGCGCGACGCCGCCAAGGCGCGCTACCTCTATTCGCTCTTCGGCGAGACGATCCGCGCCATCAAGGCGATCGACACCGCCCACCCGGTCGCCATGGCCAACGGCGACCTGCAGTACCTCGACATCATTGCCGAGGAAGCCAAGGGGCTCGACGTCTTCGGCTCCAACGTCTATCGCGGACTCTCCTTTGGCGACGCCTTCCAGCGCGTGAAGGACAAGCTCGGGATCCCGATCATGTTCACCGAGTTCGGCGCCGACGCCTACAACGCGCGCGAAATGCGCGAGGATCAGGCCACCCAGGCGCGCTACCTCCTGTCGCAGTGGGAGGAGATCTACGCGCAGTCGGCCGGCAAGGGGCGCGTGGGGAACGCCATCGGCGGCCTCACCTTCCAGTGGACCGACGGATGGTGGAAGGTGAAGCAGGAGGAGCGCCTCGACATCCACGACACCGACGCCGGCTGGGCCAACGCCGCATACGCCGAGGACCATACCCCCGGCGAGAACAACATGAACGAGGAGTGGTGGGGGATCGTGGCCAAGGGGCCGACCGACTTCCGCGGCAACTTCCAGCTCTTCCCGCGCGCCGCCTTCTACGCCCTGCAGCGCGCCTACACGCTGGCCCCGTACGGCGCGGCGACCGACGTGGCCGCCATTCGTGCCCACTTTGCCGGCATCAATTCGCAGGAGATGGTGCTGCGCGCGCGCGGTGACGGCGCCGCTTTAGGCTCCAACGCTACCGAGCGCGTGCGGCTGAGCGGGATGCGGCTCGAGTTCTCGACCTTCAGCACCGGTGGGAGCCGCCTCTCGACCCCGTCGTCGCGTACGCCGAGCGCCACCGCGCGTCCCGCCTCCACCGGCTTCGACCGGATGGAGTCGTACTTCGCCGAGTTGACCGCGAACCCCGCGCAGAACGTCACGGCGACGCTCTCGCTCAACATGCTGGGCAAGGTCCCGGACAACCCGATCGACGAGATCTTCTACGAGAACCGCGGCCGTTCGCGCACGCTGCTGCAGGCCGACGGGTCGAGCTACAAGGACAACAGCATCGAGCGCCTCAAGGTGTACCGGGCGAGCATCGGCTGGGACGAGCGCAACTTCCGCCTCGACGGCTTCTATCGCACCGGGCATTACCACTGGGGCTACGAAGGCGACTTCTTCGGGCTGTACCGCGAGGCCAACTACGGCCCCAACATCGACATCTACAACGGCGAGGCCCCGTTAGGCTTCGAGTTCACCGGCAAGCGTAAGCTCGACGGGCTCAAGATCGCGGCGGGGCCGGAGCTGTGGTGGGGAGCCAACCCGGCGGTGCTGGCCAAGTATCGCCGGCAGGTGGGAGCCTTCCAAGTGACGGGGGTCTACCAGGAGGACATCGCGCGGCAGGGACAGACGGCGTCGTCGTTCGCGATCCCGCAGCCGCAGGTGCGCACCGGGACCTTGCACCTGGCCACCACCCGCGGCGCCGCCGGCTTCGAGCTGGGCGGCATCTGGGGGGGGAACACGAGGGTGGGACGCGTCTTCCAGATCGCCGACGGCGGCCCCGGCTCCTACCGCATGCTGCAGGACCAGATCAAGGACTCGGACGCCCTCGGCGCCAAGGCCAAGGTCACCTGGTCGCGCGGGCGGTGGAACTGGTACGCGCAGGGTGCCGCGATGGGGATTGTGGCTGACGGCGGCCCCACGCAGACCATGACGTTCACCGGCTGGGGGCTCAAGGACAGCGGGAGCGGCAACAACTGGAACGCGCTCACCGGCTTCACCTATGCCGTGGGCAAGTTCCAGATCGCCCCCAACTTCCTCTGGCAGAAGCCGATCGTCGGCCCCATCCCGGCCGACGTCCCGGCGCCCGGACGCCCGCGCAACATCCTCGACGACCCGTTCGTCGTGCGTGGCAACCGCGAGCAGACGGCGGGGGAGATCCTCATCTCGTTCGACCCGACCCCCGCAACCTTCATGTACGCATGGGATAGCGACAACCGGGAAGATGCGCGCCTCGCCTTCAACCTAGGCTACATCTATCGCCACTATCCCACCACGCAGGACGCCGCCATCGGCATCCTCGCCGACGGGCGCACGCTCTTCGCCTTCCCTGGCGCCCCGCCGGCCAAGGATCTCTGGGAAGTTCGCAGCCGCGTCGTCTCGCGCGTGTCGCCGTCGCTCCGCCTCATCGCCAACGGCTTCTGGGGGACAGCCCAGCCTAACGGGAACAGCGCGCGCCTCATCAAGCGCTACGGTGGCGACTTGCGCCTGGCCACCGGGCAGATGAAGGTGTCCGCCGCCGCCAAGTTCAACGACTGGGGGCCGTTCGACTACCACCGCGACTTCAACCTCACGTATCCCACGCAGCTCATGGGCGACCTCTCGTACTTCCTGGGGCTGCCGAGCTGGTTCAACGTCCCGGGGACGCGCTTCGGACTGCGCGGCACGTGGCGCACGCTCGACCGCTTCTCGCCGCGCTACTGCCCCGAGCGCGTGGCCGACGCCACGGGGTCGCTCGCGTGCGACCCGACCGCCCCCGCCAAGACGGGGCGCGAGTGGGAAATCCGTTCGTACGTGACCGTTGGGTGGTGACGCGATGATCGAGCGGCGAGTGCGCGAGCTGCTGGCGCGCATGACGCTCGAGGAGAAGATCGGGCAGCTGGCGCAGGTGCAATCCGGGGGCGGACACGTCCCCGACCACCTGCGCCAGTCGCTGCGTGACGGACGCGTGGGCTCGGTGATCAACGAGGTGCACGCCGCCACGGTCAACGAGCTGCAGCGCATCGCCGTGGAGGAGAGCCGGCTCGGCATCCCGCTCCTCATCGGGCGCGACGTGATCCACGGCTTTCGCACCGTCTTCCCGATCCCGCTGGGCCAGGCGGCGAGCTGGAACCCCGCGCTCGTGCGGGAGGGAGCGCGCGTCGCCGCGCGCGAGGCGGCGTCGGCAGGCGTCAACTGGACCTTCGCCCCCATGCTCGACATCGCCCGCGACCCCCGCTGGGGGCGTGTCGCCGAGTCGTTAGGCGAGGACCCGTATCTCTCCGGGGTGCTGGGTGCCGCCATGGTGCGGGGCTTCCAGGGCGAGGACGAATCCGGCGCGCCGGCACCTCGCGGACGCCTGGCGGCCTGTGCCAAGCACTTCGCCGGCTACGGCGCCAGCGAGAGCGGGCGCGACTACGCGACCACGAGCATCCCCGAGCACGACCTGCGCAACGTGCACCTCCCGCCGTTCAAGGCGGCGATCGACTCAGGGGCGATGACGATCATGACGTCGTTCAGCGACCTCAATGGCGTCCCCGCCACCGGCAACGCCTGGCTCCTCACACAGGTGCTGCGCGAGGAGTGGGGGTTCGACGGCTTCGTGGTGAGCGATTGGGACTCCATTCGCCAGCTCGCCGTGCACGGCCTCACCGAGGACGATCGCGGCTCGGCGCGCGAGGCCGCCAACGCCGGCGTCGACATGGAGATGGCGAGCCACACCTACGCCCATCACATGGCCGCGCTCGTGCACGACGGCGAAGTGCCGCTGGCGCGGGTGGATGCGATGGTCGCCAACATCCTGCGCATCAAGTTCCGGCTGGGGCTCTTCGAGCAGCCCTACACGGATCCGGCGCAGTTTCCACCGCCCGGTGCCGATGTGCACCTGGCGGCGGCACGCGCCGCGGCGATCGAATCGGCGGTCCTGCTCAAGAACGACTACCAAGCGCTCCCGCTCTCCCGCGAGTCGCTCCGCACCATCGCGGTCATCGGCCCCCTGGCCGACGATCCGTACGAGCAGCTCGGGACCTGGATCTTCGACGGCGACGCCCAGCTCAGCCGCCCGCTCCTCCCCGCCATTCGCGCCCTGGCCGGCGACCAGATCGCCGTGCACTACGCCCGCGGGGTGGAGACGACGCGCAGTCACGGCACCGCCGGCTTCGCCGAAGCGGTTGCAGCTGCCGAGTCGTCCGATGTGGTCGTCCTCGTCCTGGGAGAGGAGGCCATCCTCTCCGGCGAGGCGCACTGCCGCGCCGACGTCGCACTCCCGGGCGCGCAGGAAGCGCTCATCGAGGCCGTCGCCGCCACCGGAAAGCCGATCGTGCTCGTCCTCATGACCGGGCGCGCGCTCGCCCTGGAGCGCGTCGCGCACCACTGTCACGCCATCCTCTGCGCGTGGCACCCCGGCTGCATGGGAGGCGAGGCCATCGCCGACCTCCTCTTCGGCGTCGCCTCGCCGTCGGGCAAGCTCCCGGTGACCTTCCCCCGCGTCACCGGGCAGCTCCCCATCTATTACGCGCAGAAGCATGGCGGCAAGCCGGCGACGCCGGCCACGTACATTCACATCGACGATATCCAGCCGCGCGCCCCGCAGCTCTCCGTCGGCAACACGTCGTTCCATCTCGATGTGCACTGGACGCCGCTCTTTCCCTTCGGGCACGGGCTGTCGTACACCACCTTCGCGTACGAACATCTCCGCGCCAGCACCGCCGAACTGCCCATGGACGGCACCCTCACGTTGAGCGTCGACGTCATCAACGTGGGCCATCGAGAGGGCGACGAAGTCGTGCAGCTGTACGTGCGCGACCTGGTCGGGAGCGTCACGCGCCCCGTGCGCGAGCTCAAGGGCTTCCAGAAGCTTCGCCTCGCTCCCGGGGAGCGTCGTACGGTCTCCTTCACGCTTGCGGCGCACGACCTCGCGTTCCATGGTCGCGGCATGCAGCTGGCGGCCGAGCCCGGGCGTTTCCATGCCGGGATCGGCGGTGACTCCAACGCCGCGCTCCACCTCGAGTTCGTCCTGCTGGCACCGACCACGCCGTGAACCCTCACGAGTCCCGCATATGACCGCTTCGACCGACCCGCAGACGCTCGGTGCCCGCGCCGACGCCATCCTCGAGCGCATGACGCTGGCACAGAAGCTCGGGCAGATGATGCAGCCCGAGCGCCAGGCCGCCACGCCCGACGACGTGAAGGCCTACCACCTCGGCTCGATCCTGAGCGGGGGCGGCTCGTGCCCGGGTGACAATCGCCCCGCGGACTGGATCGCCATGAACGACGCGTACTGGGCCGCGTCGATGAGCGACGAGGATGGGCGCACGCCCATTCCGCTCCTGTACGGCGTCGACGCCATCCACGGCCATGCGAACGTCCTGGGCGCCACCGTCTTCCCCCACAACATCGGGCTCGGCGCCACCAACGATCCAGACCTGCTCGAGCGCATCGCGCAGGCCACCGCCCGCGAAATCCTCGCCACCGGCGTGGAGTGGACCTTTGCTCCCACGCTCGCCGTCGCGCGCGACCTGCGCTGGGGACGCACGTACGAGAGCTACTCCGAGGATCCGGCGCGCGTCGCGAGCTACGCCGCACGCTTCGTTCGGGGGCTGCAGGGCGACCTGGGTCGCGACGGCGTGATCGCCTGCGCCAAGCACTGGGTGGGCGACGGCGGGACCGATCAGGGCTTCGACCAGGGAAACACCCTCGTCGACGAGGACGAGCTCACCCGCACGCACATCGCCCCGTACCTCCCGGCCCTCGCCGAAGGGGTGCTGACGGTCATGGCGTCGTTCAATAGCTGGAACGGCGACAAGTGCCACGGCCACCGCTACCTGCTCACCGACGTCCTCAAGGGGCGGCTTGGCTTTTCCGGCTTTGTCATCTCGGACTGGGACGGGGTCGACTACCTCGACCCCGACTATGCGACCGCCATCGGCAAGGCGGTGAACGCCGGCGTCGACATGCTCATGGTCTCGGTGGAGTGGCGCGCCTGCCTCGCGCACCTCACGCGCCTGGTCGCCGATGGCACGATCCCCATGTCGCGCATCGACGACGCCGTGCGGCGCATCCTCGTGGTGAAGCACCGGTACGGGCTCTTCGAGCGCCCGCGCCCGGCGGACCGTCACTGGTCGCAGCACGACTGCCTTGGCGCCGCCGAGCATCGCGCGGTGGCGCGTGAGGCGGTGCGGAAGTCACTCGTCCTGCTCAAGAACGAGGGTGGACTCCTCCCCCTCACCCCCAGCGACCGCATCCTCGTCGCCGGGCGCAACGCCGACAACCGTGGGCACCAGTGCGGCGGCTTCACCGTGGCCTGGCAGGGGACCACGGGGAACGACTTCATCCACGGCGGGACGTCGATCTGGGAAGCAATCCGCGACGTTGCACCTGGGGCGACGCTCAGCGTCGACGGCTCGGCCGCCGACGCGAGCGCGCACGACGTCGCCCTCGTGGTCATCGGCGAGAAGCCGTACGCCGAGGGGATGGGCGACCTGCGCGGCGTGGAGACGATCGGCGCGGGGTCGGCCTTTGGCGGCAAGAACCTGCGACTGCCGCCCTACGGCGACTCGCTCGAACTGGCGACGCTCCACCCGGAGGAGCTGGCGACGATTCGTGCCATCCGCGCCAAGGGGATCCCGGTGGTGACGGTCCTCGTGTCAGGGCGCCCGCTGGTGGTGAACGACGAACTCGCCGAGTCGGCGGCCTTCGTCGCGGCCTGGCTCCCCGGGTCGGAGGGAGGCGGAGTCGCCGACGTCCTGTTCGGCGGCGACGGCTTCCAGGGGACGCTTCCGTTCGCCTGGCCGGCCACGGCCGACGGCGCGACGGCGGAGGCCCGCGACCGCGAGGCGCTGTATCCTCGCGGCCACGGACTCACCGTGGGACGTACGCGTTAGGCAACCACCGGTGCCGCTGGCGCCGCCGCCCCGCGGCGGCGCTCGAGCTCGGCGCGCACTTCATGGGCGCGCTCCTCGGTGATGTGATAGCTGGTGAAGATCCACATCGCGATCGCCGAGGCAACCGCCGGAATCCCCGCGTCAAAGAGGCGGAGCAACGTGATGGTGCTGGCCCCCTGCTCCCCGGCGCGGGCCACGTCGAACCCGGTCGCATTGAGCAGGTACCCACCGCCCGCCAGCGCCGCCGCCATGCCGAGCTTCACGACCCACCAGTAGATCGCCCCGAAGATCCCCTCGCGGCGCTGCCGCGTCTCGAGCTCGTCCACGTCGACCACGTCGGCGATCATCGACCCCATGAGGGTGAAGAGCCCGCCGAGTCCGAACGCGAGCAGCGGGACCGGGACGAGCAGGAGCAGCGGATGCTCCGGGCTGTAGCAGAACCACTTGAGGACGTACCCGACGACCGAGATCCCGGTCGAGATGAAGAAGGCGCGCCGCTTCCCGATCTTCGTCGCCAGCCACGTGACGAAAAAGATGACGCCGAAGGTGGAGACCGCGCCTAACGTGCCCGCATACCCGGCGTACTTCGCCCCCAGCTCCTGGTCACCCTTGAAGACGTAGTAGATGATCACGTACAGCTGGAACGACGAGATCATGATGAAGCTGTTGAAGACCAGGAAGGTCGCCGTACACAGCTTGAGGAACGGACGCGACTTGAGCGTCGTGGCGAAGCCGTGGAAGAACTCGGCCAGGTTGTGCCGAATGGCCGCCATCCCTCGCAGCTTGGGCTTCCCCTCTTCCGCCGGTTCGGCGGCGTGCTGAAAGCGCTCTCGCAAGACCAGCGCGGGGACGATGCCCACGGCAATGGTGAGGACGCCGATCGCGATCGCCAGCCCCTTGGCCCCCTCCATCGTGCTCGGGAACCACTCCTTCCGGTTCATGATCCAGAGGAACCACGGCGACACCACGTAGGCGAGCTGCCCGATGAAGTTCTGCACCCCCATCAGGCGCGTGCGCTCGTGGTAGTCGGGGGTGAGCTCGTAGCCTAACGCGACCCACGGCGCGGCGAAGATCGTGTAGCCCACGTAGAACACGATCGAGCCGATGAGGAAGTACACCGCGTAGAACGTCTCGCTGCGCCCCGCCGGCAGCTGCCAGAGGAGGGCATAGGTGATCCCCGAGAGGATCGCTCCGATGAAGATGTACGGGCGCCGACGCCCCCACCGCGACCGGGTGTTGTCGGAGATGTACCCCATCAGCGGGTCGATCAGCGCGTCCGTGAGGCGCGGGAGCGCCCCGAGGAGCCCGACCAACGCCGGGTTCATCCCCAGCCCGAGGTTGAGGACGACGATCATCCCCCCGATCGCCGCCGCCAGCAGGTTGTTCACGAACGCCCCCATCCCGTACGCCACCTTCTTCGGGAAGGAGATGCGGTCCTCGGGCTTGGTTTCGAACGTCGTGAACGGCTTCGCCGCTTCCTTCGACCCCAGGCGCGCATGCCAGGCCGCGATGGCCGTCTTGATCAGCGCGCCGACCCGCGAGTTGGCGCTCATCAGCGCCGGTACACGCGAACCCAGTCCACCAGCATCGACTGCGGGAAGATGGTCGAGCCATCCGGCGGCCCAACGTATCCCCCACCGACCGCCACGTTCAGGATGATGTAGAACGGATGGTCGTAGACCCAGGCGCCGGGGACGTAGCTGCGCTTGATCTCATGGTAGGTCTGTCCGTCGACCTTCCACTTGATCTGGTCCTCGTCCCACTCGACGGTGAAGTCGTGGTAGTCGGCGTCGAAACGCGCGCCGTCCAGGAGGTAGCGCCGCGTGAAGCCGTTGATCCCCGAGTAGCCGGGGCCGTGCAGCGTCCCATTCACGACGCTGGGCTCCTGCCCCCGGTACTCCATGATGTCGATCTCCCCCGCCTGCGGCCACCCGACCACGTCCTCGTTGGCCCCTAACAGCCAGAAGGCGGGCCAGATCCCGCGCCCCGACGGCATCTTGATGCGCGCCTCGATGCGCCCGTACTTGAACTCCTGCTTCCCCTGCGTCGTCAGGCGCGCCGAGGTGTAACCACTCCCGCGGAACGACTCCTGGCGCGCCGTGATCACCAGGTGCCCGGAACCGTCGAGCGAGGCGTTGCTCGCCCGGTCGGTGTCGAACTCGAGCTGGGCGTTCCCCCAGTCGGTCCCGACGTCGAAGCGCCAGTTGGACTGGTTAGGCAGCGCCCCCACGGCGCCGCTGAAGTCGTCCTCCCACGCCAGGACCCACGGTCCATCCGGTTCGGTGCATCCGACGAGGCCGGCCAATGAAAGGGAGAGCAGCGCGATACGTCTGTTCATGGGCCAGCCGGGTGAGGGGCGCGCTATCGCGCGCCGATGGTTGGAAAGAGCCGCGGGTCGCCCAGCGCGGCCTCGAGCACGATCGTCGCCGCGCCGATGGCGATGGAGCGCGGCCCAAGGGCACTGGTCATGATCTCCGATGCGGCCACCGAACTCACGAAGGTCCGGCGCAGCACCGTCTCGCGCAGGGGGACAAGCAGGCGTTCACCCAGGCGCGCAATGCCGCCGCCGATGATCACCGCCCCCGGGTTCATCAGGTTCAACACGCCCGCCACCGCGATCCCCAGGTAATCGGCCGCCGTGCTGATCACGTGAATCGCCAGCGGATCGTCGGCGAGCGCAGCGTTCTCGATGGCGTCGATCGTCAGCGCCCCCTGGTGCAGGACGCTTGTGGGGTATTCGGGGAGGAGCTGGCGCGCGCGCTTCACCAGCGAGCTCGCCCCAACGAAGGTCTGCAGGCAGCCACGGTTGCCGCAGTCACACGGGTCGCCGGAGAGATCGATGGCCATGTGCCCGATCTCGCCCGCCACCCCGCTGGCGCCACGGGCGATGCGCCCGCCCACCATGTGACCGGCGCCGACGCCGGTGGCCACCTTGATGTACGTGAAGTCGTCGAAGCCGCGCCCCGCCCCCCACCACCGCTCGGCCACGGCGCCCAGGTTGGCGTCGTTGTCGATGAAGATCGGGGCACCGAAACGAGCGCCTAACGCCTCGAAGCCCGCGCGCCCCTTCCACGCGGGAAGGACGTGCGTGGAGAATCGACCCTGGTGGCGCGGGTCGACCGGACAGGGCACGGCGATACCGATCCCCACCAGGCGCGCCGGATCGCCGCCCCAGCTCCGCAGGCACTCCGCGCAAAACTCGGCGATGAGGGCGCGCGTCCCCTCGGGATCGCTGCGCACCGGGAAGGGGCGATTCTCCCACGCCAGCACGCGCCCGCGCAGGTCGGTGAGCGCCACGGAGACGTGCGTCGCCCCCATGTCGACGCCGAGGATGACGCACGCGTCGTCCTGGAACTCGAGCACGATGGGGCGACGCCCGCCGCTCGACGCCCCTTCGCCGGCTTCGTCCACCAGCCGCGTGGCCAGGAGCTCCGTGACCACCTCGGACACCGTGGAGCGCGAGAGCCCGGTGCGCCGCGCGATGTCGGCTCGGGAGATCGCCCGCTCGTCCCAGATGAGCCGCAGCACCGAGTCGGCGAGCGAGGGCGGACGTGTCACATCGGCGCGCCACGGCGCCACTTCAGGCTGGACTACCCCCGTCACCTTCGATTTCCACGGCTCGTCGAGCATGCCGCCCTCCAGGTCGATGTCACTTGTGCAGGAGCACATTGTCGACATAGACCGTAGGGAGATCACCCGCGATGATCAACTGTGCCAGGTGCCCCTTTGTCGTCAGGCCAGCGAAAACGGAGAGGGGGATGTCAAAGCGGACCCAGCTCCCGGAGGTGAGGGAGGGGGTGGTGGTGCGGCTGAAGACCGGCTCGTGCTCCACGTCGTCGCCGCCACCGAAGACCCCGTTCGCCCCGAAATCAACGAGCTTGACCTTGAAGACCTTGGGCGCGTCGGTCGGGGAGGGGGTCCACAGGTCGAACGAGAAGTGGGTCATCGCCGAGGCGTTGACCGGCGCCGAGGTGAACTCGATCCCGGCGAAGACGAGGTTCGTGTACTTCTTCACGTCGTCGCCCGCGATCTTCACGTCGGCCAGGTCGGCCTGGTCCCAGCCAGCCGACCACGTGTCGACGGTGACGTTGGGATAGGCGTTGCTGAAGAGCGAGATGACGTCGGCCGCGGCCCACGTCGGGGCCGGAGCCGCCGTAACCGGCGCGGTGAGCGTGCCCGACGCCGAGAAGTAGATGTTGTCGACGAAGAAGGTCTTGAGGTCGCCCACCAGGATCATCTGGGCCAGGTGCGCCCGCGCCTTGAGCCCCGTGAAGGCCGCCAGCGGGATGTCGATCCCCACCCAGCTCCCCGTCGCCAGCGGCGGCGTGGACGACGCGGTGACCGAGTACTCGTGCTCCGAGTCGTCGCCGCCATCGAACGTCCCGTTCGGCCCGAAGTCGACCAGCTTGATGCGGAACGACTTGGGCAGCGCCGTCGGGTCGGGGGTCCACAGGTCCATGTGGAGCGTCGTCATCGCCGTCGCATCAATCGGCTTCGAGGTGAACTCGATCCCGACGAAGACGACGTTGCTGTACTTCCTGGTGTCATTGCCGCCGATCTTCACGTCCTCGACGTCGGCCACGTCCCACGGCGCCGACCAGGTGTCGACCTGCGCGTTGGGATATGCGTTGCTGTACAGCGAGATGACGTTCCCTGCCGGGGCGGCCGGCGTCGGCGCCGCGGTGGGCGGCGACGTGGGAATCGGGACGCGGAAGAAGTAGACGTTGTCGATGTAGATCGTCGGGCTCGACCCGGAGATGATCATCTGCGCGAGGTGCCCCTTCCCCGTGAGTCCGGTGAAGGCTGCCAGCGGGATGTCGAGCGAGTTCCACGCCCCGGTTCCGACCGCGGGGGTCGAGGTGCGCGACAGCGTGATCTCGTGCTCGGAATCGTCACCACCACCGAAGACGCCGTTGGCGCCGAAGTCGACCAGCTTGACCTTGAACGCCCCCGCATCCTGCGTCCACAGGTCGATATGGAGCAGCGTGCTCGCCGCGGCGTTCACCGTCTTCGAGGTGAACTCGATGCCGGCGTAGGCGAGCTTGCTGTACTTCTTGGCCGCATTCCCTCCCACTTGGACGTCGGCCACGTCGGCCACGTCCCAGCTGGCCGACCAGGTGTCGACCTGCGCGTTGGGATAGGCATCGCTGAAGAGCGAGATGACGTCGGCCGCCGGACGCGTGGGCGTCGGCGCGGCCGCGGTGGGTGGTGCCGCCGCGGTGAGGGCAACCGAGCCGCTGGCGGTGGTCGCGCCGAGGGTGGCGCTCACCGTCGACGTCCCCGCACCGACCACCTGGATCGAGCCGTCAGCCGCAACCTTGGCCACCGACTCGTTGGACGACTTGAAGGTGAAGTACGCCGGCGACGCGTCGACCGTGACGTCGCTGCCGCCGACGTCGAAGGTGACCGTGGTCCCGGAGATCTTGAAGCTCGCCCCGACCTCGTCGTTCAGCGTCTGCGAGGCGATGGCCGGGCGCGGGTTGCGCAGGGTCGCGACGTTCTCGTACTGGATTTCATCGAACCAGATGGTGTAGCCGGCGCCGTTCTCCGCTCCTTCGGCAAAGAAAAAGGCGCCGCGCTCGCGCTCGAGCTTGGACGCCAGGGGGATGGGAATGACGTACTTCTTCCAGGCGGTCGTGAGCTGCAACCCCGCCACCTGCGCCGTGAACTGCGACGTCCCGGAGTTGTCGTTCCCGAGCCCGACCACGTCGATCTTGCCGGCGATGCTCCCCTTGGCCCAGAAGGTCAGGGCGTTGTAGCCGGTGAGGTCGCGCGCCACGTTGGCCACGAAGGCCCCGCCCGCATATCCCCCCGACGCGTCGCCGGGAGCCGGGACGGTCACCTTGAGCGCGGCACTCCCGCGAAGGCGCGTCTCGGGATCGATCTGGACCGCATCGAGCTTGGAGCCCCCGAAGGCCTGGAACGAGGCGGCGACGTAGGTATCGGAGAAGACCGCGCTCTGCGTCGGGAACGACGCCGGCTCTAGCGTATCGAGGTCACGGCTGCAGGCGGAGGCCGAGAGGGCGGCCCCAACGAAAGCCACGATCGAGCGGGCGGAGGTTCGCGAAAGCCGCGGAAGCCGCAGAAGCAGCGCAGACATCTGATCGCTCCGATGGGAAGCGGAGATCCCGGGCCGAGGAAAGTCCCCTCATGGGCGGCGGCGCCCGGGCTTTGTTTGCCGCGCGAACAAAGTATGCGGACGACGGGACGATGTGTCAAGAAGATCTGTCGCGCCCCCCTCGGCCGAAACGCCGCGGCGCTGGAGAAACAACGAGGGGCGCCTCGACGGCGCCCCTCGTTCGTCATCCCGCGACGGCCACGTCGCGGAGCACCCTCGCGCGTGGCCCGAGCCTCGCCCGAGCGCGCTACTTCGGCCACCCTCCCTGCGGAAGCCCACCGGTGATGCGCAGGGCGTTCCCGAAGTAGACCTTCTTCAGCACTGCATCCGGCAGGTCGATCCCGTACAGCTTCCAGAAGGCGTGGTACGGACGGTAGTAGTCGAAGTAGTCGTCGCGCGTCTCGAAGACGCGCCAGTAGTACGGGTACTCCTCGGGCTGGAACGAGTCCTTCCCGAAGAGGATGCGATCCTGGTACTTGATGAAGAAGTCGTGCGCGGCGCGCGGCTGGCGGCCGATGTCGTAGAGCACCGCGCCCACTTCGGTGTGCAGGTTGGGGTTGGCGTCGAACATCTTCCCCAGTCTCGCCAAGTCGTTGGCGTGCCACCCCATGTGCGCGATCACGAAGGTTGTCTTGGGGTTCCGCTTGACCAGGTTGTCACGCTCGGTCATCAGCGTCTCGAACGACGGATACTGCTCGGCCGGATACCGCCGCCCGGGAAACAGCGCGAGCTCGAGCCAGCGCTCGTTCTTGTAGTCGATCGTCTCCCAGAACTCCTGCGGGTCGGCGGTGTGGATGAAGACCGGGAGCTTGAGGCGCGCCGCCGCCTGCCAGACGGGGTCGAGCTCGGGGTCGTCGATCGTGAGGCGCGAGCCGTCGCCCTTCTTCGTGGAGAGGCCGAGCCCCTTGCCGATCTCGCCGATGCCGACCGCACCAGCTGCAACGTCGGCCTCGAGCTGCGCCACCGCCTTCTCAGCCCACCCGGGCCCGACGTTGCGAAAGTCGATTCCGGTGAGGAAGCGCACGCGATCCTTCATGCGCGGCGACCCCTGCACGAGCGCCACCTGCCGCTTGAGCGATTCGCCCGAGACGTTGTTGGCTGCCACCATCACCCGCACGTTGAGCGCGTCGAGCGCGTCGGCGAGTTCGTTGAGCCCTTCGGCGGAGCCGAGCTGCGACGTGGGGTGACCGTGATAGTCGATCGCCGGGAACTTCGCCTTGGGCACCGTGTGCGCCGGCGCCTTAAGCGTGTTGCGCGGGCGGTAGTCGACGATGCTGGGAGCCGGCATCGTCGGCGCCTGGCAGTTACGCGGCCGCACCTCGGTCATTCCCGGCGGACACTGCTCCCCCGGCTGGATCTGCGTCCCGCCGCGCCCCTGCCCGCCTTGGGCGTGCGCGAGAGCGGGGAGGGTCAATAGCGAGGCGACAACAGGGACGAAGCGGACGAAACGACCAAACACAGGGCGCATGACAGAATCCACACGGGTGAGGGCGGGAAATCTGTACCCGCGCGCGCGCCCCCGCGATCCGTAATGCGCTCTCGTACAATGCAGGCGCCGACGGGCGCCGGCCAGGCGCCGACGGGCGCCGGCCAGGCGCCGACGAGGCGACTGCTGTCAGTTCGCGCCGCCCACCGATTCGGGCATGGCGACGGTGAGGAGGAAGGTCACCCCCGCTTCGGTCGTCACCGCGTGCCGCACGTGCGCCCCGACCGAGATGATCGACCCTGGCCCCAGGTCGTGCACGACGCCGTCGACCGCGAATTGCATTCGCCCTTCGATCGCCTGGACCGTGATCGGCCCGGACGCGGCGTGATCGGGGAGCGCGCCCCCCGGTGCGAGCGAGATGAGCGTGAGGCGCAGCGCCCCGCTCTTGAGGATGGTGCGCGCCGTGCGCCCGTGCTTGTCGGGGAGCAGGGCCTTCATCTGCGCATGCTCATGCGCGAGGTCGAGCACGAGGGCCTGCCCGTCGAGCGGGCGGTCGAGTGATGACATCACGATCTCCAGTGTCTGGCGTTAGGCACGACGACTCACGCCGTACCCTTCCTGGTGATGAAGACGTGCACGCGATCCTCCGCGAGCTCCCGCACGTCATACGCATAGCCCTCGGCTTCCAGTCGTGGAAGGAGCAGCATGGGGACCCGCACGTTTATCTGCACCAGCGTGGCGTCGGGCGGCAAGGTCTTGAGCGCGGCCAGCGTGTACGACAGCGGCTCGGGAGGTTCCATGTCGCGCACATCGACCACCGCCACATCGCGATAGAACCAGATCATCCAATCGTCGGGCGCCAGCGATTCGGTGTGGTACACAAAACCGTGCTTCCCCATGACCGTGTAGAGTGGGACGGGCTCGAAGATGGCCCGTACGAGCAGGGCACCGCTGGGCTCCACCTTGCTCTTGGCCGTCATCAGTCGCGCGAACGGCTCGCGCCCGTTCCGCAGGTCATCCCGTACGTCCACCTCGACGACCTTCGCCGAGTCCACGACCTGCAGCGCCAGCGGCAGGTCATCGCGCAACACGTTCATCCTTCGTCCTCCTGAATCAGCCCGGGATGCCATGCCGGCTCCCAGACGAGCGTGGGTACGACGCGTGTCACGCCTGGGACGCGCGACACCGCCTGCAGTATCCCGTTGGTGATGTGATCGCCCATCGGGCAGTTCTCGGTGGTAAGCGTGTAGGTGATGGTGACGACCCCGTCGGTGCCGACGGCCACGCCGTACACCAGCCCCATCGAGAGGACGTCGAGCCCGACCTCGGGATCGCTCACGGTTGCCAGTGCGTCCAGCACGCCCTGCTCGACCTCGGTGGGAGCGCGTTCGATCATGGAGTCCTCCGCGAAATAGCCAGCATGAGTCCCGCCGTCAGCAGTGCCCCCGCAGCGAACGCGCTCGCCCCGAGGCGCGCGCCACCCCCCCAGCCTAACGCGACGGCGGCGACGAACACGACGGCCCCTGTTACAAGGAGCGCGACCACGAGCTGCGCGCCGCGCGCCGAGTAGAGGTCGGACACGCGCGGGAGCGGCCGCGTGCCGGCCAGCGGGCCAAAGCGATGGTTCCACACCAGGAACGGGACGATCTTGAAATAGTGCGCCACCACAAAGGCGCTCACACTCATGAGCACGAGCGCCACGTACGCCACCTGCACGCGCGGCGAGGCACGCCCCGCAACGACGACCACCGCCAGCGGAAGCGCGCTCGCGAGCCCACCGAGCGCCCATGCCGCGAGGCGCATCCCCGCGTCGAGTTGTTGGCGGTGACGGTGCGCGTAGAACTCGCGCGACTGCAGGACGAAGGCGACCACGCCTGCGCCGATGAGGAGCGCCGGGAGCCAACGTCCGGCAATGGGGACGTGGTGCAGGAGCGCCAGGGCGCCGGCGCCGGCGGCGACCAACCGCATGGCCCACACCGCATACCGGTCGCTCCCGCCGTGGCTCAGGAGGAACATCGGGAAGAGGCGCTGTGACACCCCAACCATCGACAGCAGAACCCAGCCGGCGAGGGCGATGTGCAGGTGCGCCCCCAAGGCGATGGGGCGCACGACCCCGAGGAACGCGAGGTGCAGGTTGGCGCTGAGCGACGCGCCCAGCAGGAGCGTGACGGCGAGGAAGGTGAGCGCCCAGGCCAGCGACCACCACAATACGTCGCGCTTGGGGGCGCGCCGGAGCGTCACCGAAACGTTCCCGAGAAAGCTGAGCGCCCCCAGCACCAGCGCGGTTACCCCCGCCAGCAGCAACATCGGGCGATGAGCCGCCAGCCCGGCGGTGAAGGCGAGGACACCAGGCACGTACAACGCGAAGCTCGCGTGTGCCACGCGCTCCGAGGCGATGGGGACGCCGACGGCGACCGGGAGGAACTGGTACAGCGCTCCCATGATCGACGTGGTCAACCAGCCGAGCGTCAGGAGGTGGACGACGGCGAGCACGGGCATGGTCGAGTAGCCGCCCAGCGCGAGCATCGGCGCCTGGACAACCGCCCCCGCAGCGGCGAGGGACAGAAACGCGAGCGCAGCAGCGAAGTGTTTGCCGGGCAGTCGAAACGGCGGACCGCTCGAGGTCGTGCGCACCATGGGCGGCACAGCAGTCGGCACAACAGAGGGGACAGCAGAAGGCACAGCAGCGGGCATTGGGGATTACGACGCTCGCAGCAGCTCACGCATGCGGTCGAGGTCACCGTCGAGTCGCGCCGCAAGGCGCCCGTCGGCGTTCACGAGGAATGCGACGGCCGCGTGGTTGATGTCGCCGGTCGCGCCGTCGCGCGAGCGCCCCACGCCCCACCCATCGAGTACCGCGCTCACCTCGTCCACGCTCCCGCTCAACAAGCGATCGCTCGCCGACAACGCCCACTGCTGGGCGATGTGCGGGAGCCGAGCGGGGACGTCACGCCAGGGATCGAGCGTCACGACGACGATCGGTACCGTGTCGCGTGTGGCGTGCGAGCGCGCCTCACGCAGCTGGTGCACTAGCGTCGGACAAATGTCGGCGCAGTGGGCAAAGGCGAAGGTCACGATGACCGGACGCCCGCGCCACGAGGCGAGATCGAACCTGTCGCCCCGTTGGTCGATGAGGACGAGCGCCGGCGCGGCAACATCGAGTCGGGCAATCGGTGCGGCCGCCGCACGCGGAGCGAAGACGTCGCCGCGCATGAGCGCGAGGGCGCCGCTCACCCGGTCGGCAGCTGCAACCGACCCGGCCATGACGGCGAGCGCCACGGCCGCCATCGCTCCCTGGCCCCACCATCGCCGGGCCAGCCACGACAGGTCGTCGCGGAGCGCACGTCCCCAGACCGCCACGAGCACGCCCACCATGCCCAGCGGCTCACCCACCAGCAAGACCCACCCGCCGGCCGACGGCAGCCCCGAGTCGGTGGCACCAAAGCAGGCCGCGCGCGTGCGCAGGACCCACGTTGGTGCCTCCATGCCCACCGGGTACAACGCAAGCGCCCACCACCCGATCGTGATGGCGATGATGAGCGCCAGCGTGACGGCGGCCGCACCGCGCCCGGGGAAGATCCCCCGGACGCGACCGTCACCTGCAACGTTTACCGTGTGTGTCACCCGACTTTCCATAACACGCTCAACAGCTTCCAGTTGGTGAAGTAGTACACCACGAAGGCCGCGAGAAATGTCCCGACCAACGCGGCCGTTCCCGGCGTCGGCCCAACCCAGCTCGGCGCCTCGCGGTGCAGGCGTTCGTTGACCTCGTCGACGTTAGGCACATGCGTCGGCGGGTTGGTGAGTCCCTGCGGAATGCCGGCGACCGCCACACCGCGGACAACTTCTCCCACCGGTTCGCCCAGGAAGACCGACTTCACCGCGATCGCGATGAAGAGCAACGCCCCGGTGACCGCCATGATTCCACCGATTCCCATCACCGCCAGCACCAGGTCGACCGCCGGGTTGAATTGCACGCTGAACGGCGCCGAGGAGAAGGAGATATCCCAGTGCCGGCGCGGAACACCGAAGCTTCCGGCGAAGGTCATCCCCATCGACAGGAGCAACATCCCGAGTGAGAAGAGATAGGGCTGCCACCGCGCCGCCCCCCAGAACGCCACCTTGCGACGGAAGACGAGCGGGAGGAGGTAGTAGGTCGCCGCCATGAACGCCATCGCCGTCCCGCTCACCAC
>Ga0075163_10001445_pt1 | contig 32051 bp, 32 predicted proteins | sample JI1023141ADNA_FD_71478 | JGI IMG/M metagenome (GOLD analysis project Ga0075163, IMG submission 71478) | Wastewater effluent complex algal communities from Wisconsin, to seasonally profile nutrient transformation and Carbon sequestration -... | ecosystem: Engineered > WWTP > Effluent > Algae...
GCGCGTCATCAGATCGGGCTGCCCGAGCAGCGCCTGCTGGACCACGCCCTCGAGGCGGAAGCTCGTCGCGGCATCGGCGTCGGCAGACGCGAGGCACAAGGTCTTCGCGAGCCCGAGCGCGGTGCCCGAGTGCTGCGCGAGCTGCTCGGCGAGCGCCGTGGTGCGCGCCTCGAGCGAGTCCGCGACCTCGTGGATCATGCCGTAGCGCTCCGCGGTCGCCGCCTTCAAGAACCGCCCGGTGAGGATCAGCTCGCGCGCGCGCGGCTCGCCGACCGCGCGGATCAGGCGCGTGGTACCGCCGACATCGGGGACCAGCCCGAACGCGATCTCCGGCAGGCCGAGCACGCACTCGCTGCTCGCGATCCGGATATCCGCCGCGAGCACGAGCTCGAGCGCCATGCCCGCGCAGACGCCGTGCAGCGCCGCGATGATCGGCTGGTGCAGCCGGCTCATCCGATGGAAGGTGTCCTGGAGCTGGTGATGGAGGTGGAGGAACGGCGAGCCCTGGGTGGCGCCGAACACCTGCGTCAGCAACGAGTGATCGATCCCGCTCGAGAACACCGAGCCGCGGCCGCGCAACACCACCACCCTCACCCCGCGATCCCCGCCGACGTCGTCGAACGCCGCGCCGAGCTCCTTCATCAGATCTGCGTCCATCGCGTTGCGCTTGTCGGCGCGATCGAGCCAGAGCGTGGTGATCGGGCCGCGGTCGACGGTGATGCGTGGCATCCCCGGACTCTACTTCGAACCGCGATACGCGGCCGGGGTGACGCCGGTCCACTTGCGAAACGCTCGCGTGAAGTTTGGTAGCTCGGTGTAACCGAGCCGCGTGGCGATCTCGCCGATGGTCAACCGGCGATCGTCGAGCAGGAGCAAGGCGCGCTGGCGGCGCACGTCGTCGCGGAGGGCCGAGAACGTGGTGGCCTCCTCGGCGAGCCGGCGCTTGAGCGTCCGCGGCGACAGCCGGACCAACGTCGCGACCTCGTCGAGCGCCAGCTCGGGACGCGCCGCGAGCTGCTGGCGGATCCGCCCCGCCAGCCCCTCGTCGAGCGCGGCGAGCTCCTTCTCGCACTGCTGCTTCGCGAGCTCGGTGGCGACGGGATCCGCGCTGCCCAGCGGCAGCTCGAGGAGGTGCGACGAGAACTCCATGCGATGCACCGGTTGCCCGAACCGCAGGCGACCCGCGTGCGGCAGCGTGGCCGCCCACGCCGGGGCGGGAAACGCACAGTCGCCGGTGCCGTCGAGCATCGTGCCGGTGAGCTGGCGCCCGAGCTGCCAGAACCCGATGATCAGCGCGACCACCGCGAGCTCGCGAGCTCCGCCGAGCGGCGTGCGCTCTTCGATCACGATCGACGCGGTGTCGCCGGAGATGTACAGCGAGAGCCCGATCGCACTCGTGCGCGTGCTCGCGAACCGGCACGCCAGCTCGATCGCCTCGCGCACCGTGCTCGCCGTCATCGCCGCGAAGCCGAGGAAGCCGTGCGACGACAGCTTCATCTCGAAGCCGAGGTGAAACGCGAGCGCCGGCTCGTGGGTCAGCGCGTGCGCGCGCGCGACGATCGCCTCGCAGACCGGGATCGGGACGCGCGTCCGCGGATCGCCGAGTCGCTCGTACGTGATCGGCAGCCCCGCCAGCACGGCCTCCGGGGCGACGTTCCAGCGGCCGCACAAGGCCACGAGATCACGGATGTTGGCGCCGGGGAGGTCGAACAAGTGGCCCCAAATGATAACGACTCGGCACGGGCTGACCTAGGGCGATTTCGACCTCCGACCCACCATCGACGCATGGACATCCCACGCCGCGACGTCGATCTGAGCTTCGATCCCCAGACCGTGCCGCGCGACTGGTGCGGCGGCGATCCGTTCACCACCACGTTCCTCGGCGCGCTGTCGCTGCTGTTTCCGGAGGGCGAGACGTTCTTCGTCGCGTCCGTCAAACAGCACCGCGATCAGATCACCGATCCCGAGCTCGCGCGCGAGGTCGTCGGCTTCATCGGCCAGGAGGCGATGCACGGCAAGGAGCACCGCGCGTTCAACCAGCTGCTGGTCGCGCACGGCCATGCCGAGGCGCCGGCGATCGAGGCGCGGCTCAAGAAGTTCCTCAAGCTGGTGAAGCGCGTGCTGCCACCGAAATCCCAGCTCGCGGTGACCACCGCGCTCGAGCACTTCACCGCGATGCTCGCCGAGCAGCTGATGCGCCGCGCGGAGCTGCGCGACGAGCTGGATCCGCGCGTTCGCGCGCTGTGGATGTGGCACGCCCTCGAGGAGGTCGAGCACAAGTCGGTCGCGTTCGACGTCTACCGCGCGGCGGGTGGTGGGTACGTGCGGCGCGTCGCGATCATGCTGCTGACGACGATCGTGTTCTTCGCCGTCCAGCTGCTCGTCCACGCGCGGCTGATGGCGCGACGCGGGATCCTGTGGAAGCCGTGGACGTGGGCGCGCGGCCTGACTCGCATGTGGATCAAGCCCGGGCTGTTCGTGCGCCTGCTCCCCGCGTACTTCTCGTACTTCCGCCCGAGCTTTCACCCCAGCGATCGCGATTGCGGCGCGCTCCTCGACGAATGGCGAGGGGAGTTGTTCGGACCTCGCGGGCTGCTCGCGGCGTAACCACCCGCCGATCGGCCAGATTGTGGGAAACGGAGGGCGTGTCCATTCCTTGTGGTCATGTCTAAAACCCTCCCGATCGTCCCGATGCGCAACACCGTGTTGTTCCCGGGTGCGAGCCTGCCCATCACGGCAGGACGACCGCAGACTCTGAAGGCCATCGAGGCCGCGATGCGCGATCCGGAACACCTGGTGTTCGCGGTCGTCCAGCGCGAGGACGGCGACGAGATCGATCCCGACAACCTCTACACGATGGGCACGATCGCCACGATCAGCTCCGTGCAGCGCGGGCTCGGCGGCGTCCGCCTCGTCCTCAACGGCCGCGACCGCGCGAACGCGATCAAGGTCTCGCAGGTCGATGGCCACCTGGTCGCGACCGTGCAACCCGCCGTCGAGATCGCGGCGCTCGATGCCAAGGACTCGACGTTCCAGGCGCTGCATCGCGAGGTCCGGGCACGCTCCGCCGAGCTGGCGAAGAAGCGCGGCCTCCCCGACGAGGCCGTCGAGCAGATGATGGCGCAGATCCGCGAGCCGGGTGAGCTGACCGATCTGGTCGCGGCGTACCTCGACGTGCCGGTCGCCGATCGTCAGGAGCTCCTCGAGATGCTCGCCGTCGAAGATCGCCTTCGCCGCGTGCTGGTGTTGGTCCAGAAACAGATCGACGTGCTGTCGGTCCAGGAAGACATCCAGAACAAGGTGAAGGAAGAGTTCGGCGGCCGGCAGCGCGAGGCGATCCTGCGCGAGCAGATGAAGGCGATCCAGAAGGAGCTCGGCGAAGGCGACGATGCCGCCGAGGACGCGCTCGCCGCGCTCAAGCTCAAGCTCGATGGCCTGCCGCTGTCCGAGGAAGCGCGCAAGGAGGTCGAGCGCGAGTGGTCGCGCCTCAAGCGCGCCGGTCGCGAGTCGATGGAGACGCAGGTCATCCGCACGTACCTCGAGACCATCTCCGAGCTGCCGTGGGGCACCCGCACCGACGAGCTGCTCGACATCGCGAGCGCCGCGAAGATCCTCGACGACGATCACTACGGCCTCGGCGACGTCAAAGACCGCGTGCTCGAGTTCCTCGCCGTCCACCAGATGTCGAAGGGGTCGATCGAAAAGAAGGGCAAGGCGACCAAGGGTCGGATCCTGCTGTTCTCGGGTCCGCCCGGCGTCGGCAAGACGTCGATCGCGAAGTCGATCGCTCGCGCGATGGGGCGCAAGTACGTCCGGATCTCGCTCGGCGGCGCGCGCGACGAGGCCGATATCCGCGGTCACCGGCGCACCTATATCGGCGCCCTGCCCGGCCGGATCATCGCGGGCATGAAGCAGGCCGGCTCGAAGAACCCGGTGTTCCTGCTCGACGAGGTCGACAAGCTCGGCGCCAGCCACCAGGGCGATCCGGCCGCGGCCCTGCTCGAGGTGCTCGACCCGGCGCAGAACGACACGTTCGTCGATCACTACCTCGGCGTGCCGTTCGATCTCTCGGAGGTGATGTTCATCGCCACCGCGAACTTCATCCAGAACATCCCTGGCCCGCTGCTCGACCGCATGGAGGTCGTCGAGTTCTCCGGCTACACCGAGCGCGAGAAGCTCGCGATCGCGCGCAGCTACCTGGTGGCGCGGCAACTCGAGGACAACGGCCTCACCGCCGACCAGCTCCAGCTCACCGACGACGCGCTGCGCGAGGTGATCTCGTCGTACACGCGTGAAGCGGGCGTCCGCCAGCTCGAGCGCGAGCTCGGCCGGCTGGCGCGCAAGGTCACGCGCAAGGTGGCCGCGAAGGAGGTCGAGACGCTGTCGCTCGATCGCGCCGATGTTCGTCCGCTGCTCGGACGTCCACGCGCGCACCCGGAGAAGGCGAACCGCGAGGATCAGGTCGGCATGTCGACCGGCATGTACTACACGCCGGCCGGTGGCGACATCATGTTCGTCGAGGCGGCACCGATGCGCGGCAAGGGCGATCTGATCCTGACCGGGCAGCTCGGCGACGTGATGAAGGAATCCGCGCGCGCCGCGTGGACCTTCGCGCGCGCCCACGCCGAGGAGCTCGGCATCGAGCCGAAGCACCAGTTCGAGCGCGATGTCCACGTCCACGTCCCCGCGGGAGCGATCCCGAAGGACGGGCCGTCGGCGGGCATCGCGATGGCGACGGCGCTGGTCTCCGCGCTGTCGGGGCGGCCCGCGCGCCACGAGGTGGCGATGACCGGTGAGATCACGCTGTCGGGTCGCGTGCTGCCGATCGGCGGGCTCAAGGAGAAGGTGCTCGGTGCGGTCCGCGCCGGGATCACGACCATCGTGATCCCGAAGGACAACGAGGCCGATCTCGACGACCTGCCCAAGGACGTCCGAGACAAGCTCGAGATCCACGCGGTCGACACGCTCGGTCAGGCGCTCGCGATCACGCTGCGCAGCACCACGCTCCGCGACGGCCGGCTGTGGTTCGCCGAACCGGCGGCGTCCCAGCAGCAGCTCCACTGAGCACGTGCAGATCGGGGACAGGATCCACCCGTCCTGGACCGAAACGTAAAATCGCCCGGAGCACCCTCGTGCGACCGGGCGGTTTCGCGTGGCGCGTGATCAGTCGAGGGTGATCGTGATCTCGTCGTCCGCGGCGTTCTTCTTCGAAGACTTCTTCACCGGCTTGTCGTCGTCGTCATCGTCGTCGTCGACGATCGACTTCTTCGCCTTGGTCGGCTTCTCGTCATCGTCATCCGCGACGATCTTCTTCGCCTTCTTCGCCGGCTTCTCGGCCTTCGCCTTGACGGGCTTCTTCGCCGCCGGCGTCTCTTCGATGATCAGGATCTCTTCGTCGGCCTGCGCCTTGACCGCCTTGGACTTCTTCGCCGACTTCTTCGCGGGCGCGTCATCGATGACCAGGATCTCGTCGTCCGAGGTCTTCTTCGACTTCTTCGCCGACTTCTTCGACACCTTGTCCGCGTCGTACTCGACGTACGCGACGTCCTGCGGCTTCTTGCCGTAGCGGCGCAGCACCGGGTCATCCGCCCGGCGCTTGGAGCGCTTCGACGATGCGCCATCGACCACCAGCGGAGCGTTGTCGGTGCTCCGCCGCGAGCTCTTGGCCTTGCGTGCCGAGGTCTCCGACCGACCCGCGCTGAACGGCTTGGCCTCGACACCGACAGGGAGGAGCAGGCCGAGGAGCAGAGCGGCAGCGAGGAGGGTTCGCATGGCTGACCTCCAGGACTGCAAGCATCTGACCACCGCTAACCAATCGTGATCACGGGCGAACGGATCTCGAATCCCGGGAGATCTGGAGCCTCCCAACCCGGACTGGAGACCTGATCTCCCAGGGCGACCAGGCTCCATACCCACACCACCACACCCCAGCGCAGATGTGGTCGCGACCAGTGATCGCGATGGCTTGGCGGTGGTCGTTTGCTTGCAGCCGTCGCTCGTACGCCATGCGCCTCCTTCTCGTCAGCGCCACCATCCTCGCGGGTCTGTCGACCACCGCCGATGCAGGCCCGTTCGGACCAGGTCGATCGGAGGGCGCACCGCCCACGAAGAAGAAGCCGAAGGCGAACAAGAAGGCGAAGAAGCCCGTCGAGGCGGACGAGCTCGTCGTGAGCGACGACGCGCCGAAGAAGAAGGCGAAGCCGGCGAAGAGGTCGAAGCCCGTCGAGGCGGACGACGAGCTGGTCGTGATCGAAGACGCACCCGCGAAGAAGCGGGTGAAGCCGGTCGAGGTCGACAAGCCCGCGGTCGACGACGAGGAGCTCGTGGTCATCGAGGAGCCTGACCCGCTCGACGAACCCGAAGAGGCACCGAAGAAGCAGGTCGCGGTGCTCGACGACGAGGTCGATGCGCCGACCACCGTGACCAAGACGACCAAGGCGGCGCCGCACAGGACGCGGTTCTACTTCCGCGCCGGCGGGATGAAGCAATCGACCAAGCTGGGCTCGCCGACGTTCTCGCTGCAGACCGATCTCCCCGTCGACACCAGCAGCGTCGGGGCCGGCTCCGGCGTCGAGACCCAGGAGAACAAGATCCCGGTCGGTGCGATCATCGGCGTCGTGCTGCCCGTGCTCGATCGCAAGCTGTCGCTCGAGACCGTGCTCGGCATCCCGACGCCGACCACGTTCAAGGCGACCGGCAAGCTCGCCAACGAGTCGCTCGCGCCGACGTTCATGGGGCTGCCGACCGGCATCGAGCCGCTCGGCTCGGAGCTCGGCCAGGTCACGTTCGCACCGCCGATCGTGACCGCGGTGTATCGCGTCGCGACGCTCGGCCCGGTGACGCCGATCGCGGGCGCCGGCCTGATGCTGCTGATGGGTCGCGGCGGCAAGATCACGAACCCCGTGCTGCAGGAGGCCGGCGATCCGAAGCTCTCGATCAAGCCGTCTCCCGGGCTCGTCGTCCAGGGCGGCCTCGACATCCGGCTGTGGAAGCGCGTCGCCGCGCGCCTCGACGTCAAGTACGTGCTCGGGATGAAGGTCAACGCGACGATCGAGGACATCGCGGTGACGCCGAAAGCGATCCCGACGCTGGGCACGCTCGAGGTCGGCGATGCGGTGCTGAGCGCGAAGGTCGCGCCGCTGATCATCCAGGCCGGCGTCGGCGTCGACTTCTAACGCAGGCGCCAGTCGGGCGTGGCGAACCACGTCGCGAGGTGATCGAGCAGCAGCCGCGTGCGCGCCGGGAGCTGTCGTCGCGACGCGTACACCGCGTAGATCCCGATCTCGGCGCGGCGCGCCTCCTCGAGCACGAGCTCCAGCTTGCCGGCGGCGACGTCGGCGGCGGCCATGAACAGCGGCACCACCGCGAGGCCGAGCCCGGCGGCGGCGGCGTGGCGAAGCGTGGCGCCATCGCTCGCGCTGAGGTTGCCGCGGGTCGGGATCTCGAGGTCGATGCGTCCCTTGCCGCGAAACCGCCACTCGCCCGCGCGCGACACCAGCGAGTAGTGCAGGCAGTTGTGGCCGATCAGCTCCGCCGGAGTCTGCGGGCGACCGTGCGTGTCGAGGTAGGCCGGCGAGCCGCAGACGACCAGGCGATCCGTCGCGATCCGGCGCGCGACCAGCGACGAATCCGCGAGCCGCTGGATGCGGACGACGACGTCGAAGCCACCCTCGATCACGTCGACGATGCGATCGTCGGTGGTCAGCTCGATCTCGACGTCGCGATGGCGGTCGAGGAACGCGGCGAGCGCCCGAGCGAGGAACAGATGGGAGAACGCGACCGGAGCGTTGATCCGCAGCGTGCCTCGCGTGGCCGTGCTCGCCCCGGCAACCGCCTCCTCGGCCGCGTGGGCGGCGGCGAGCAGCGTGGCGCAGTGCTCGTAGTAGCGAACGCCATCCTCGGTCAGCGACAGCTTGCGGGTGGTACGGGTGAGCAGCCGGACGCCGAGCCGTTCCTCGAGCAAGCTGACGCGCTTGCTGATGGCGGACTTGGCGAGGCCAAGCGCACGTGCCGCCGTGGAGAACGACCGGTGCTGGACGACCTCGGCGAACAGCGCCATCGAGGTCAGGTCTTCATAGGGCGCCTTCATTGTTCTCCAACCACGAACAGTTTGGTTCCCGAAGTGCAGCTAGTGCAAGGCCCCCGAGGAGCCCAGATTGGGTCCTACCAACCTCGTTCGCCAAACACGAACACCGCAAAGGAACCTGTCATGCGCTTCTTCACCACGGACTCTTCGAAAACGTTGCTCTGGCTCCGCGTCGTCCTCGGCGCCGTCATGCTGCCGCACGGCCTCCAGAAGGCCTTCGGGTGGTTCGGCGGCTACGGCTTCGACGGCACGATGGGCTTCTTCGGAAGCCTCGGCATGCCCGCCATCCTCGGCCTCCTCGTGATCGCGGCCGAGTCGCTCGGCGCGGTCGCGCTGATCACCGGCACGGCCACGCGGCTCGCCGCGTTCGGTATGGCCGCCACCATGCTCGGCGCGATGCTGCTGGTTCACCTGCCCAACGGCTTCTTCATGAACTGGGGCGGCGCGCAGCCGGGCGAAGGCGTCGAGCTCCACCTGCTCGCGATCGGCCTGGCGATCCCGCTGATCGCGCGCGGCGGCGGCGCCTACTCCGTCGATCGCGGGATCGTCGGCTGGATCGCGCGCCGCAAGCAGGGGATCGATGTCACGCGCCCGGTGCTCGCCTGACGCCGCGCCACGCGACGTACCCGAGTAGACCGATCGAGCCGACCACCACGCGTGGAGCTCGGCAGTCAGTTGCGGTCAGGCGGCGGCGCCGTTCATCACCGTGCACCTGCGAGCGGGCGACCTCGAGCTCCAGGTTCACGATGCTGACCTCGATCGGGACGCCGCTCGACGTCGCCGCCGAGGAGATCCATATCGAGACCTACGTTCCCGCAGACGACGCCAGCGAAACCATCCTCAGATCCCTGAGTGCGACCTCGTGACGAGGCGACAGGCCCTCACTTGCCATCCTCGGTGAAGACTTTCCGGTGGTGCAACCGGCCGGCCTGACGCATCGTCTAGCCCAGGGCATGCGATGGGTCGCCTTGTTGATCTGCCTGTGGTCGCTCGGGAGCGCGCGCGCGGATGACTGGGGCGTCAAGCGCGATCCGTTCGATCGGGTGGTGATCGCTCGCTACAAGGCGATCCTGGCGAAGGCACCCCACGACTCCGTGCTCGCGCAGCTGACGGCGCTCTACAAGGGCTACCGGACCGTCGCGCTGCTCGAAGCCGAGTACCGCACGCAGCTCGCGGCGGCGCCCGCGGACTGGGCCACGTTGGTCGTGCTCGCACGGATGCCTCGCACCGATCGCACCCAGACCGTCGAGCTGTGGAACCGCGCGCTGGCCGCGAACGCGAACGACGCGCGCGGCTGGCTCGCCCTCGGCAAGCTGTCGCACGACGCGAGGTCGGCACGCACCGCGTTCCAGCACGCCGTGGAGCTGGCGGCCAACCCGCGCGACAAGCGAACGGCGCTGCTCGAGCTGGTCGGGGCGGCCCGCAGCGCCGGCGATCACGCGACGGTCGATCACGCGTACGGCGAGCTGATCGCGCTCGCTCCGAAGGAGGGCCAGCTATGGCTCGATCGCGGTGACGCGCAGCTCGCGGCCAACCACCCCGCTCGCGCGCTCGACAGCTTCACGGCCGCCGAGCCCCTGCTCGCGATCGATCCCGAGCGACGGCTGGTGGCGATGACCAGCAGAGGGGTCGCGCTCGAGCGGCTCGGGCGGGTCGACGAGGCGCTCGCCCAGTGGGACGCCACGCTCGACAGGACACCGCGTAGCTCGTACCAGGTGCGCGACATCGTCTCGAGGATCGTCGGCGCCGAGCGAGCGCGGCAGCAGGTGCCGGCCGCGATCGCACGCCTCGAGAAGCGCTGGAAGGAAGCGCAGCGCGGCTACTACGAGTGGGACACGCTCGGCGATCTGCTGGTCGAGACGCACGACGACGAGCGCGCGCTCGCCGCGTTTCGCAAGGCGGTCGCCCGCGCGCCCACCGAGGTCGAGACGCAGCGCAAGCTGATCAAGCTACTCGACCAGCTCCGCCCGAGCGAAGCGCTCGCGCAGCACGAGGCCGCCGCGAGGCTCGCACCCGGCGAAGCGAACCTCCAGCTCGAGCTCGCGAAGCGCCATCACGCCAGCTCGCGCGACGACCTGGCGTACGCGGTGCTCGATCGGCTCACCCGCCGCCACGCGAAGAGCGCCGGCGTGCGCCAGGCGATGGGCCAGCTGTTCGAGGAATGGGAGGACCACACGCGCGCGCTGTTCGAGTACGAGGCCGTCGCCAACCTCGAGCCCGAGGAAGAGGACCACGCCGTCACGCTCGGCGACCTGTACTGGACCGCCAACCAGCACGACAAGGCGGTCGCGGCGTGGCTGCGCCTCGCGAAGATCAAGAGCGCGTCGTCGCAGCTCCGCCTCGGCGAGATCATGTCGCGGCGCGAGCAGTGGACCGACGCGGAGGCTGCGTTTGCCCGCGCCCTCGCGCTTGCCCCGACCACGGCCGAAGCGTGGCGCGGGAAGTCGCGCGCGAACGCGGAGCTCGGGCACCACGGGGCGGCGATCGCAGACGCGCGGCGCGCGGTGGCGCTGATCGGCATGGCGAGCGAAGGTGACGGTCAGCGGATGCGGTTCGAGCTGGTGCGCGCGCTCGGACACTCGGAGCCGGTGCGCAGCCACGACGGCGAGCTCGCCGAGCAACTCGCGCGGTGGCGGTTCGCCTTCGCGCACGGCGATCTCTCCGCCGGGTACCTGCTCGTCGCCCATCACGCGCGGATCCAGAGCCACCAGCAGCACGAGATCCTCGTCGAGCTCTACCGCCGCGTGCCCACCGACGACTCCCTGGGGCTCGCCGTCGCGCGCTCGTACAGCCGCACCAAGGACTTCGATCGCGCGCGCAGCGAGTACCAGAAGATCGCCGCGCGCAGCCCGAAGCGCGCCGACGAGATCAAGTACCTGATCCAGCAGGTCGAGGACGATCGCAGGCGCGCGGCGGAGGAGAAGTTTCGCGAGGAGGAAGGCTTCGGCGAACGAGCGCCGCCGAAGAACCTGGTCGATCGCAAGTTCAAGATCGGCGGCAAGCTCGGCGTCGGCGCCGATGTCGCCGGGCCCTCGGGCGCGCTGCTCGATTTCAGCATCGTCACCTCGGGTCGCGTCGGCCGTGGTGGTGGCGCGGCGGTTCAGCTGAGGATCGCGTGGCTGCAACGTGATGACGACGCCGAGGAGCTCAGCTCGTTCGATCTCGCCGCCGCCTACAACCGGCGGATCCTGTCGACGCCACGCTTCGAGGTCGCGCTCGGCACCGGGCCGCGCTTCTCCAAGCGCTACGGCGCGGCGACTCCGGCCGGGTACCACACCCTCGCGCTCGGCGGCGATGTCTTGCTCGAGGTGTTGCCGCGGTCGATCCCGGCGACGCTCGGCCTCCGCTTCCACCAGAACTTCACCGACGAGATCCGCGGCTCCTCACTCCTGTTCGAGCTCGGTTTCGAAGGCCGCTAGTGCGCGCACTCGTCATCCTCCTCGCGTTCACCGCGACCGCGCGCGCGGCGCCCGGCGACGAGCTGATCGACAAGTTCGCGCTCGCCGAGATCCGCGCGTACGCCGTGGAGATCGCGAAGCTACCGACCGCCGAGCCCCTCGACGACGCTCGCTACGCCGCCGTGATCGAGCTGCGTGCTCGACACCCGATCCTCGGTCGGCTCGGCGCGCTCGACGACCAGCAGCTCGCGCAGGTCGCCGAGGTGCTGTGCCAGCAGGCGAGCGCGTGCACGACCTCGATGCTGCGCTCGCTGCGATGCCTCGCCGAGCGTTGCACCGTCGCGTTGACCGAGACACCTCGCGAGGACGTGGTCGGGCGCGAGCCCGCATGCACGCCGAATCGACGTCGCAAGAAGGCGCCCTTCATCGGCGCCGGGTTCGATTGGGGGACCGGCGTCCAACGCAGCGGTGCCGCAAACGACGGCCGTGTGTCGTCGTACGGCATCGCGGCACGGTTGCGGCTCTCCGAACGCTACGGGTTCGTGGCGCGCATCGATCGCACGGGCGGACGGGACGAGGCCACCGATGCCGATGGCGATGGGGTCGATGATTTTCAGAGCAACTCGATCACGCGACTCGCGGCACTCGCCGGCCCGTCGATCCTGCTCGACTCCACCAAGTTCTCGGACACCACGCGCTCGGTGCGCCTCGATCTGCTCGCCGGCTACCTGGCGACCAAGACCTTGCCGGGAGAGGACGGGCTCGCGGTCGGCGCCGATCTCGCGATGCAGCTCTCGGTCTTCCGGTTCGGGCTGCGTGTCGTACAGGGGCTCGGCGATGCCGACCGCGCGACGATGTTGCTCGCTCATTTCGGCATCACGGCTGGCGCGACGCCGACGTACACCGAGGAGGATGCGTGTCCACCGAAGGGGCGGCGGAGGTCGCGGCTCGCGGTCGGGTTCGAGATCCCGTTCACCGGTGCCGGCTTGTCGTCGCAGCTCGGCTACATGGCGATCGGGCTCGGTGGCGAGTTGATCTGGAAGCTGACGCGGCGGATCGACGCCGTGGTGCACGCCGATCTGCTGCACTTCCCGCGGCGCGACAAGGATCGCGTGATCCATCAGGCCGCGCTGGTCGGCATTCGCATCGATCACTTCGGCAAGCGCCGCCGCCAGAAGACCGGCTTCTACTCGACGCTGATGGCCGGCGTCACCCACGGTGCGGATCTGGAACCGTCGACGGTGGGCGACGGCCCTGTCGTCGATGCCTCGATCGCGTGGGGCGGGCAGGACGACGAGTTCGCCGGAGGCTTTCGGCTCCACGCCCGGTTCGGGCTCTCGCCGGACAACGAGGACTACCGCGCGGTGTTTCTCGCGTTCGGCTGGGAGCTTCGCTTCGATCGCGAGCGATGGCGAGATCGCGATCGCGTATGGTAGGTGCGCTCATGCGTCTGGCGATCCTCGTCGCGATCTTGCTGGTGCGCGTCGCGCACGCCGAACCACCCACGTTCGCGATCGACCTGCGGGCCAAGGAGGCGCTCGCCGACAAGGTCGCCACGCCGCTCGAGGAGGCGTTCCGCAAGCTCGGCTCCGCGAAGACGGCGGAGTACCGCTCGAAGGGGACCAAGAAGGATCGCGTTGCCGCGTCCACCGACGACTGCCCGAACGCGAGGACCGCCGAGTGCGCCGTCGTGATCGGCACCAAGCTCGGTGTCGACTTCATCTTCGCCGGGTGGGTCGAACGGAAGAACACGAAGTTCTTGCTCGAGCTCGACATGTTCAGCGTCCACTCCGGCAAGCGCGTGCGGTCGATCCGCGACTACGCGCCGCCCAACGTCGACCCGAAGAAGTGGGCGCTCTCGGTGTTCACCCGGATCGTCGATACCTCGACGGGCTCGCTCCAGATCTCGAGCAACGCCCAGCGCGCCACCGTGTTCGTCGATGGTCAGCGCGTCACCGAGCTCTATCAAGGCCGCGCCCTGGTCACCGGGCTGGTGCTCGGCAGGCACGCGATCGAGCTCCGCGCCGCGGGCTACAAGACCTATGTCGATGAGGTCGTGGTCGACGGCACGACGCCGATCAACGTGCTGCTTCAACCCTAAGCGGCGCGATACTGGCTCGGCGGTTGGCCGACGTGGCGGCTGAACGCCGTGCTGAACGTGCTCGCCGATCCGTAGCCGACCCGCTCGGCGACCTCGCCGATCCCGACATCGCCGCGCAGCAGGTCGCGCGCGATCGCCATCCGCCACGCCAGCAGGTACTCCATCGGCGGCACCCCGACGGCCTTGACGAAGCGCTCGAAGAACGTCGAGCGTGACAGCCCGGCGGTCTTCGCGAGCTGCGCGACGGTCCACGGCTTCGCGACGTGCGCGTGCAGCTGGCGGATCGCCGGAGCGAGCCGCGCGTCGGCCAGGCCGCGCAACAGCCCCGGTGGAGCGTCGGCGCCCGAGGTCGCCCGCAGGGCCTCGATCAGCAGGACCTCGACGAGCCGGGTCAGCACGAGCTCTCGCCCCGCGCGCGTCTCGCTCGACTCCTCGCGGACCAGTTGGACCAGCAGCGACAGCCGCTCGACGCCGCGGACGTGGACGAGCGCCGGCAACAGCGAGACGAGCAGCCCGGCATCCGGCGACTCGAACACGAAGTACCCGCCGAGCAGGCGAACGTCGGGCGGCCCACCGCGCGTACCGTGGCGAACCTCGCCGCCGGGCGACGCCGCCGCGGGCTCGAGGCGCGTGGGCTTCGCGGGCTCGAAGCTCGACATCGTGAACCCGGGGGTGGCCGGCAGCAGGATGAAGTCGCCGGCGGCGATCGTGATCGGAGCGTGCCCGTCGACGGCGAGGCGACAGCTGCCCTCGAGCACGGCGCAGAAGCTCGGTTGCCCGAATGGGGAGTAGCGCACCGCCCACCTGCCCGCGCCGCTGATGCCCTTGGAGAACACCGCCTCGGGCTGGAGCAACCGGATGACGTCCGAGAGCGGGTCCACGTCCGGACTCTAGCCAATGTCTTACGGACTGTCCATTGTCGCGAGTCCGGCCGCGACGCCCTAGGGTGAGGTCATGACGAACACCGTTTTGATCACCGGCTCCTCCTCCGGGTACGGCCTCGAGACCGCCCGCCACTTCCTCGCCGCGGGCTGGCGCGTGATCGCCACGATGCGCACGCCGCGGCCCGAGCTGTTCGCGGCCTCGGACAACGTGCGCGTGCTCCCGCTCGATGTCACCGACCCGCGCAGCATCGCCGCCGTCGTCGCGGAGGCCGGCCCGCTCGACGTCCTGGTCAACAACGCCGGCATCGGCCTGATGGGTGCCTTCGAGGTCACCCCGATGACGACGGTGCGCGAGATCTTCGAGACCAACACGTTCGGGACGATGGCGATGACGCAGGCCGTGCTGCCGCAGTTCCGCCAGCGCCGCGCGGGCGTCGTGATCAACGTGACCTCGAGCGCGACGTTCACGCCGATGCCCCTGGTCGCCGTCTACACGGCCAGCAAGACCGCGGTCGAGGCCTTCACCGCGTCCCTCGCCCACGAGCTCGCCGCGTTCGGCGTTCGCGTCAAGCTCGTCGAGCCGGGCTACGCGCCCACCACCGCGTTCACCAGCAACACCGGCAACCGGATGGACGGCCTGTTCCCCGAGCCCTACGCCGCGTTCGCCCAGCAGATCTTCGCGATGCAGCCGGGTGCGGTCACCACCGAGCGCGATGTCGCCGAGGTGGTCCTGCGCGCCGCCACCGACGGGAGCGACCGGCTGCGATTTCCCGCCGGCGCCGATGCCGTGGCGCTCGCCGCGGCCTGCTAAGGTCCGCGGGTGTCCATGCACCTCGACGCCAACGATTTTTCCGTGATGGACGATGGCCAGCGGATCGCCGTGCTCGAAGCGATGATCGCCGGCATGGTGGCAGACAACCGCGTCACCCCCTCGGAGATCCGCCGGTTCGACGAGATCGTGCTCGGCCTGCCCTGGGGCGTCAGCAGCGACGTGCTGGTCGCGATGATCAAGGGTGCGAAGGAGCGCGTGATCGCGCTGTCGGCCGCGCAGGTTCAGGACTATGTCCTCAAGCTCGCCGATCGCATCCCCACCCCGCAGCTGCGCGACAAGGTGGTGTTCACGATGGCCACGCTGATGCTGTCGGACGGCGAGCTCGCGCAGGTCGAGAAGAACGTGCTCGGCCTGTTCGTCCTCAGCTTCGGGATCACGCCGGAGCGTGCGTCGGCGATTCGCGAGGCGCTGCACATCCCCGGCAAGCCTGCGCCTGCGCCCGTGCCGTCCGACGAAGTCAACTAGCGCCAACCGCGGGGCTTGCTCGTACACTGATCGCCGTGAGACGCGTTGTCCTGCTCGCCTTGCTCGGTGCCTGCGGGGACAACAAGCAGCCCCTTCCCCCGCTCCAGCCGTTCGTGCAGTGCGACGTGCCGATTCCGGGTCGCACCGTCGAGATGCGGCTGGTCGCCCGGGTCCCCGACGCCGCGCTGCTCGTCACGTCGCCACCGCGTGACACCCGGCTGTTCGTCGTCCAGCAGCACGGCGCGATCCACATCATCGAGAACGGCGCGGTGGTTCCCCAGCCGTTCCTGGATCTGTCGGAGGACAGCGACGGGCCGGTGGTGTTCGGCGTCGAGAACGGGCTGCTCGGCCTCGCGTTTCATCCGCAGTACGCGACCAACGGCCAGTTCTTCGTCACCTACACGCAGCGCCGCAGCGGCGATCCCGACAACGACCAGCAGAACGTGCTCGCGCGATGTACGGCCAGCGCGGATCCGAATCGCGCGGATCGCTCGTCGTGCGTCGAGGTGCTCGTGATCCCCGACCTCGCCGGGAATCACAACGGCGGCATGATCGAGTTCGGCGCCGACGGCTTCCTCTACTACGCCACCGGCGATGGCGGCACCGGCGGCGCGCCGAGCTCGCAGGCGCTCGTCGACGGTGATCCGCTCCCGAACACCCAGGCGCTGCACGGCAAGATCCTGCGCCTCGATGTCGACCACAAGGCCGCCGGCCTCGAGTACGGCATCCCCGCCGACAACCCGTACGCGAACGGCGGCGGCCGGCCCGAGATCTTCATCCGCGGCCTGCGCAACCCGTGGCGGTGGTCGTTCGATCGCGCGACCGGGGACATGTGGATCGGCGACGTCGGCCAGAAGACCTACGAGGAGCTCACCGTGTTGCGACCGGGTCAGCAGGCCGGCGCGAACCTCGGCTGGGCGGTGTGGGAAGGCACGAACTGCTACGGCGGCACCGAGGCGTGCGGCGCCCTGACGAGCTCGGTGTTTCCGCAGCAGCTGTTTCCGTCGGTCGACGGCTGGTACTCGATCATCGGCGGCCAGGTATATCGAGGCAGCTGCTTCCCCGATCTCGTCGGCACCTACTTCTTCACCGACTACGACGACCAGGGCCGCCTCGCGACCGCGGTGCTGAACGACGACGACTCGCTGACGGTGACCGAGCTCGACGGCGAGTTCCCGCCGCTCGGCGCGAGCCTGCACGAGGACGCGACCGGCGAGCTCTACGAGACCGACACCAACGGCAACGTGTTCCAGCTCGTGGTCGCTGGACCCTAGAGCTCGGCGGCGTCGAGCGTCGCGCGCGTGCCACCGGCGGCCGCGCCTTCGAACAGCATCAAGCCGCCCGAGGCCTCGAGGATCACGGTCGGGCCCGCGGCGTCGGCGCCGAGCATCGGCTTGAGCCCGCCGAAGCGCTGCCAGTCGAGGCCGTCGAACGTGGCGGCGTAGCCGATCGCCGTGGCGGGTGGATCCTCGGTGGTCCCCGCGAACCACAGGTGGATGCGGGTGACGCCGGGCTGGAGCGACGGCACGGCGAGCGCGAACGGATCGAACACCGAGAGTTGATCGAACGCCTCGGTCTCGCCGGCACGCGGCAGGATCGCGGGTGCCGGATCGAAGTCGAAGCCGCTGCCGGCATCGACGGCGCGCCAGATCCCGATCTCGTTCGGGCGCGTCACGAACAGCCAGGTCTCGCCGTTGACGAACACCGCGCTCGGCGAGGTCGCGCCGACCAGCAGCGGATCGCCATCCTTGGTCCAGCTCACGCCGTCGGCCGACACCGCGCGGCCGATCGACGGCGTCGCGACACCGCCCTCGTAGAACATCACGAGCCCACCGGCGGGATTCCTGGTGACGCTCGGCGACGACACCACACCCTCTTCCCAGGTCTCGGTCGCGTCGAGCACCGCCATCGGACCCACGCTCGGCAACTGATGCGCTGACGGTGCTTCGAGGTAGTGGATCTCGGAGACCACCGGCTCGTCGGTGCGCCGCGTGAACCACACCCGCAGCCCGGCGCCACCGGCGAGCATGCTGGGATCCTCGACGTCGGCGCGCGTGTCGTTGAGGAAGCGCGGCTCCGAGGCCGGCGTCAGGTCGTCGGGCTCGAGCCGCTTGTACGGACCTGCGCCGGCGGTGGGCAGCCCCGCGGTGCGATCGTCCTCGGTGCCGATCCAGCCGAGGCCGCAGGCGGGGAGCAAAAGGAGCAGTGCGAACCGCATCAGAACCTCCACCTCGACATCAGTCCCGCGGCGAAGGCGTGGCCCTTCGCGGTGTAGTCACCGACCGGATCCACCGGCGACAGCTTGTGGTGGTCTCGCGGCTGCAAGTACGTGAACGACACGAACGCGTCGAGCGACACCGGCTTCTGGATCACGTCGCCGATCCCCGCCAGCTCGATGCCACCACCCGCCGCGAGCGTGTGCTTGTGGTTGTCGATGAAGTTCGACTCGCCCTTCTGCTCGGGCGCGACCGCGCGCTCGAACACGTAGCCACCGCGCGCGATCCAGCGACGGGGCCCCGGCGCGCCCTGCCACTCGACCCCGGCGCGCGGCACGACGATGTCGCGCAGCTTCGGCGGCTCAAAGATGCGGGCCGGCGGGATCATCACGAGGTCGTTGAACTGCTTGACGTCGAGCTCGACGTCGATCCGCGCCGTCGGGTTGTCGTAGACCGACCAGCGCTGGTAGACGAGGTCGAGCGCGACCAGCAGGCACGGCGTGACCTTGTAGGCGCCGCCGACGGTGAGCTGCATCGGCTGGAACAGATCCTGCGAGACCGAGCGCAGATCGAGGCGGCCATCCTCGACGACGGTGGTCTCGGGTGTGCCGAGATCGCCGCGCACCTTGACGGTCTGATCGATCACCAGCCGGAAGCCGCCGCGGTACGACGCACCGAGCAGCAGCCGCGGCGTCGCCTGCCACGCGATGCCCGCGTGCGGATAGCGGATGGTCTTGACGTCGACGTCGATCGCCAGGTCGAGGTCGGAGTCGGCGGTGTTCGGAAACCCGACGAGCCCTTGCAGCTCGACGGTGCCGTTGGTGCTCGCCATGTACGCGACGCCGGCCCCGACCTGCAGGCCCTTCGCGAGCTCGAACGCCGCGGCGGCGGTCAGCAGCAGGCGCTGCGGGCGATTGTCGAAGGCGAGGAAGCGCGGGCGCTCCGCCGGTAGCGTGCGCGTGCGCGTGACCTGCTGATCGGGGATGTAGAGCGAGGCCCCGATCGCGAGCCGCTTGCCGAGCAGCGTGCCCGGCACCGCGATGCCCGCCGCCACGCCCTCGGCGCGATCGACGGCGAAGGTCTCGCCGTTCGCGCCGACGCGCGGCACCGACATCTGGTAGCCGACGTCGATGTGGATCTCGTCGAAGCTGGCGAGCCGCGCGGGGTTGTAGTAGCCGGCGGTGGAATCCTCGACGCTGGCCACCTGCGCACCGCCCATCGCGATCGCGCGGGCGCCGAGGCCGATCACGTCGGCGGGGTTCGCTGCGGCGGGCGACGCGAGGAGCAGGACGAACGCGATCGCGGCCTTCACAGGTCCACCCCGAGCGCGGCGCCGGCCACCAGCACGTTGCCCGACGTCGACAGCTTGTCGAACGCGGGATCCTCGCCGGGCTGCTGCATCGCCGGATCCTTGATGTACGTGCGGTGCATCAGGCGATGCCACTGCGCGAACAGATCGAGCCGCACCGGCAGCTTGCCGGCGAGCGCACCGCCGAACCCGACGGTCATCACGTGGCGGTTGTTATCGAGCAGCGACTGCTGTCCCCGCATGTCGGGCGCCGGCGACCACAGGAACGCGTAGCCCGCGCGCACCGCGAGGCTCGCGGATCCAGATCGCGTGACCCACTCGGCGGAGATCCGCGGCACCGGGCGATCCTTGAAGTCGGGCGGCTGCTGCGCCGGCGTGCCCTCGACGGGATTCTTGGTCGGCAGCGGGAACGCGCTCCACCGCTGATACGACAGCTGGCCGACGAGCTGGAGCTCCGCGCTCGGTTGCCACGCCGCCTCGGCCGCCACCGTCAGCGGATCGTACTGCGCGGTGCCGGCGATCTTGATCTCCGGCAGCTCGAGGGGAATCGCGTCGCCGAGATCGCTGGTGACCAGGATCTCGTAGTCCGAGCGCACCGGCGCGCGGAACGTCAGGCCGTAGGTCACCTTCGAGGACGCCTTCCAGCGCGCGCCGATCACGGGCGACACCTTGGTGACCAGCCGCTGCTCGGAGTCGGCGCTGAAGTTCTGGTTCGCGTCGGTGGTGACGTCGATGCCGCCCTGCAGCGCCGCGAGCACGATCGCGCCCGCACCGACGGAGAGCTTGTCGGACAGCTTCACGCCGAGCGCGAGCTGCACCGCGATCACCTCGCTGCGATTGCCGAGCAGCGCGAACGTGGGCACGCCGGGAAACGGTGCGCGCACGCGGTTGAGCGCCTCGTTCGGCACGTAGAAGCCGAAGCCGAGGACGATCCGGTCCTTCGCCCAGCCACCGAGCGGCATCGGCACCACCCCGCCGAGCACGGTGCCCGAGGTGTCGTCGCCGACGATGTCGCCCGCCATCTTGGTGCGGAAGTTCGCGACCACCGCGCCCACCGTCGCGCGCTTGTGGGTCGCCTCCGCGAGGCCCGCGGGGTTCGAGTACACGGCCTCGTAGTCATTCGCCGTGGCGACGCCGGTGCCCGCGAGCGCCGACGACCGCATCCCGAACCCGAACAGATCGAGGGTGCTCGCGTGTGCGTCCTTCGCCAACGCCAGCGCGACCACCCCCGCGACCACGCATCTTCCGTGCATCGCGGGACACTAGTGGGAAGCGGCTCGCCGTCGCAACCGAATCCACGGCTGACGTCGAGCGCCCGCGCGTTTCCGGTACGGTCAACTAGCGGCGGAGATACCGCGTCAGGACCCGGGTCATCAGGTCGGGGTCCGCCGCGCCACCGAGCTCGCGGGCCGAGTGCATGCTGAGCATCGGGTTGCCGACATCGACGGTGGGGATGCCGAGCAGCGTCGACGTGATCGGCCCGATCGTGCTCCCGCACGGCAGATCGGTCCGCGCCACGTACTGCTGGACCGGCACGTTCTCGGCCTTGCAGAGATCCGCGAACAGCGCCGCGGTGGCCGCCGTCGTCGCGTAGCGCTGCTGCGCGTTGGTCTTGATCACCGGGCCGCCGTTGAGCTGCGGCTTGTGGCGAGGCTCGTGGCGCCCCGCGTAGTTCGGGTGCACCGCGTGAGACATGTCCGCGCTGATGCAGGTGGAGCGGGCGCACGCGCGGAGGAACGCCTCGCGGTCACCGACGAGCCGCTCGAGGATCCGCGGCAGCACCGAGCTCCCCGCACCGGCCGCGCTGTCGCTGCCGACCTCCTCGTGATCGAACAGCGCGATCACGCTGATCGCCGTCGGATCGATTGACCCTGCGCTCCGCTGCGCGTCGCTGCGCTTCCCGGGACTTGCGACCTGCGCGAGCGCGGTGACCGCGGCGTGGCACATCGCGAGGTTGTCGAGGCGCGCCGAGAAGATCAGCTCGTTCGCGGCCCCGCCGAGCGTGGGCACCGCGAGATCGAACAGCATCAGCTCGCTGCCGACCACGCGATCGAGCTCGACGCCCGCCGCCTCGGCGATCTGCGCCGCGAAGCTCTTCATCGAGGCGCCGGCGAGCCCGTAGATCGGAGCGAGGTGATCCTGCTTGTTGAGGATCAAGCCCTTGTCGTTGACCTCGCGATCGAGATGGATCGCGAGCTGCGGCACCCGCAGCAGCGGCTTCGCGATGCTGACCAGCTTCGAGGTGATCCCGTGATCGTCGCGCACGAGCAGCCGGCCCGCGACGCCGAGATCTCGATCGAGCCACGAGTTGAGCAGCACGCCGCCGTAGACCTCGACGCCGAGCTGCGCGTAGCCCTCGGCGGTGTACTCCGCGTTCGGCTTGAGCCGCAGGTTCGGGCTATCCGTGTGTGCGCCGACGATCTGAAAGCTGGTGCGCTCCGCGGGCACCACGAACGCGATCAGGTTGGTCTCCGACGAGGTGACGTAGTAGCCACCCGGCGCGAGGTTCGTCCACGAGGCGCTCTCGTCGAGCCTGGTGAACCCCGGCAGGCGGTTGATCGCTTGGACGACAGCATGAAACGGCGTGGGCGAATCCCGCAGGAAGGCGAGCAGGTCGGGGACGACGGTCACCCGCGGGTTGTAGCAGAGCTGGGACCGCTCGATCTCGGCGAGCAGGACGGGATCGGGGTCGGCGAGCTCGACGGCGAGCGGATCACCCGCATCGACGAGTTTCACGACAACGACGAGCTGCTCATCCGGCTGGGCCTCGCGCAGTGACCGCGGTACAACCGATCCAGATGACGACGCCATTGGGACAAGGACCGAGCACCTGGGCCCGCACGACACAGCTCGCGGACCTCGAATGGGGCATGCCGCGCAAGAAGGTGCTCGCGCACTTTCCGCTGACGAAGGTCTATCCGAGCTACGAGGGGCGCAACCCGCGGGGCGAGCCGGTGACCGTGCGTGAATCGGTCGCGCTTCCGTCCACGCCATCGCCGATCCCCGAGCTCGCGGTGTTCGCGACGGTGACCTTCAACGACGACGACAAGCTCGACTCGATCCTGCTGAAGTCGGCGTATCCGCGCCCCGCCGAGGCCACGGACCAGATCCTGCTGCAAGCCGCCAACAAGCTGATGGCGGCCCTCGATGCCGCGGCCCTGACCTCGCTGCCGAAGCAAGCGGTGTCGTGGACGCGCAAGCACACGCACGTGAAGTTCGAGGTCGACGCCGAGGGCTTCACGTTCGAGCTGACGCCGAGCTAGCCCGGGATCACGCGAGCCGGTACTCGCCGGCCGCCGCGTCCCACTCGACCTCGATCTCGACGGGCAACTCCCAGATCGCCGCGAGGTGGGGGAACAGCTCGGTCATCTCGCCGAGCGTGTTGCGCCGCCAGTTCTCCGGATCGTCGCCGAACTCCGGCGAGTCCTCGTCGGGATGCCCGCTCATCAGGCACCACCCGGTGTCGGTCTCGTCGACCGGCGCGAACCGCCGCGCGAACGCGGGCGGACCCTTGGCCTCGAACACGAGCCGGCTCGCGACGCAGGTCTTCACTGCATCACCTTCGCGATGATCTCGAACGACCGCAGCCGCTTCGCGAAGTCGAACATGTCCGAGACGATCATCAGCTCGTCGGCCTTGGTGCGCTCGAGGAACGCGCCGATCCCGCGGCGGATCGTCTCCGGCCCGCCGATGATCGAGCACGCCAGCATGTGCTGCGCCTGCGCCTTCTCCTCGGGCCGCCAGTAGGTCTCGATGTCGTCGATCGGCGGGCGGATCGGGCCGCGCGCGTTGCGGAAGATGTCCGCGAACGACATCTGCTGCGAGGTGGCGAGGCCGCGCGCCTCGGCGTCCGTCTCGCCGGCGATGATGTTGACGCCGACGAGCGCGTACGGTTTGGCGTGCGTCGCCGACGGCTTGAAGCGCTCGCGATAGATCTTGAGCGCCTGGTCGAGCGCCTGCGGGGCGAAGTGCGACGCGAACCCGTACGGCAAGCCGAGCGCGGCGGCGAGCTGCGCGCCGAACAGACTCGAGCCGAGGATCCACAGCGGCACGTTGGTGTTCGAGCCCGGCACCGCCTCGATCATCTGCCCCGGCTCGACCGGCCCGAGGAACGCCTGGAGCTCGAGCACGTCGTCGGGGAAGTTGTCGGCGCCCGCCGGATCGCGCCGCAGCGCGCGCAGCGTCAGCCGATCCGTGCCCGGGGCTCGCCCGAGCCCGAGATCGATGCGCCCCGGGAACAGCGTCTCGAGCGTGCCGAACTGCTCGGCGATCACGTACGGCGCGTGGTTCGGCAGCATCACGCCGCCGGCGCCGACGCGGATCGTCTTGGTCCCTGCGGCGATGTGCTGGATCACCAGCGACGTGGCGGCGGTGGTCACCGACGCGAAGTTGTGGTGCTCGGCGACCCAGATCCGGCGATAGCCGTGGCGCTCCGCGTGCTGGGCCACCGCGCGCGCCTCGTCGAGCGCATCGCGTCGGGTCCCGCCTTCTCGAACACGGCCGAGCTCGAGAATCGATAGCGGAATCATCCTCGCAATCTAGCGCCCGCCGGCGCTCCGGCTAGCTGCCCGAACAGCAAGTTTCGCGCGAAGGCAGCTGCCGCCTAGTGGCGACGGCGGCGCAGCGTCAGCAGCGCGACCAGCACCAGCAGACTCGAGACCCCGCCGGTCGACGTGTTGCACCCACCGACCTCGGGCGCCTCGTCGATCGCCGGCTCCTCGGGATCTGGCGCCGTCGGATCGGGGTTCGCGGGCGGGTCGACCGGGTCTTCGCCACCCGGCTGGGCCGGATCCGCGGGAACGTCGACGGTGATGCGAGCGATCGCCAGGGGAGACGCATCGGGATTCTGCGTCACGGTCGAATCCGTGTGGAGCGCGGTGTACAGCGACAGCGAGGCCTGCGGCACCACGCGCCACGCGAGGGTCGCGCTCTGGCCGACCGGCAGCACGTCGAGCACGCACCGAGGAACATGCGCCGCGATCTGCGGATCGCAGTGCCACCCATTCGCGCTGACGAGCTCGACGTTCCCGAACACCGCGCCCGGGTGATCGAACGCCACCGCCAATGTCTCGGTGCCGAGCGTATCGGCGATCGCCGGTCCATCGTTGGTCACCGTCGTCGTCACCAGCACGGGCTCGCCGAGGGTCACGTGATCCCTGTCGACCGTCGTCTCGATGCGTGCGGCGGCCGCCGGCACCACGCGCTCGTCCGCGCTCGCCGTCACCGTGCCGAGCTCCGAGCTCGTGGTGGCGGTCACCGTGAGCGGCCCGGGATCCGCGCCGAGCACGGCGAAGCGGACGCTCGCGTCATCCAGGGCGAACGCGGCAGCGCAGACCAGCCCGTTCGCCGTGTGGGTGCACAACCCCGGCTGCACGGCCGTCGCGGAGACGAAGCCGCTCGAGCTGCGAAACGTGAACGTCGCGCCCTCGCCGGCGGCGGCCGTGAGATGCCCCACGAACGTGGCCGGCGCGCCTTCCGCGGCGAGGTGATTGCGATCGAGACCGGTGACGGAGGCGGTGCCCGCATGTGCGACCGAGGAGAGCGCGGCGAGAACGACGAGAGGCTTCATGCTCGGGACGTGCTGCAACGGGTTCGCCACCCGCTCGCGCGACGTTTGGAGGCCGCGCCATGCCGCGATCGTGAATGGCCGTACTCGACTGTCGCCATCCACCGACGCGCGCCTGCGTCTGTTACTCCCAGTCCACATCAGCGATAGCTGGTCTGGTTGGAGATCACATCGCGCCACGCCCCCTTGGACAGCAAGCGCGCGGGATCGATCGGCTCGAGCACGGCCGGTGTGGCGTCGCGGTCACGCCACGTGGCGGCGAGCACACCCGCGAGCCTCCGAGCGCGCTCCATCCGCGGCTCGGTTTGCCACCAGTTGACGAGCAGCGTGATGCGCGGCCATCGACTCGGCAGGCCGGGCAGCACGCCGTGGAGCAACGCGCCGGGGAACATCGCGAACCGACCCGGCCGCGGGTGAACCGCGAGGCCCGCCGTCGGTGCGGTGACGCGCGCAGGGGTCGCGTCGAGGATCACGGTCGGTCCGCCGGAGCTACTCAGGTAGAGGATCGTCGCCAGCCCCGGGGACACGATCGAGCGCCTGATCGCCTCGTCGCGATCGAAGTGGAACGGAAACTCGGTGTCGGGCGTGGTCGCACGAAACCACCACTCGGCGCCGACGAACCCGGGCGGCACGAAGCGCCGCAGGTGCTGGATCACCTGCTCGAACACGTGGCGGGCGGGCGCGTCGAGGGGATACCAGTGGGTCCGGGCATCCCTCGTCGCCTCGGCCTGGGTGATCCGGGTCCTCAGCTCGCCGATCACGCGCGCCGGGATGGCGTGGTCGACGGCAGTGATCCCCGACAGCTTCGGCACGCCGGCACTCTACCCGGTAACATGGGCCGCCACAGCCGATGCGCTTCCCTGGCCGACGGAAACACAAGCACTACTTCCCCGTGCACGAGCGCGATCCGCTGATCGCGCACACGAGCAAGACCGCGCCGGAGACCAAGCTCCACGTGGTCGGGATCGATCAGACGCTGGTCGACATCGACGCGCGCGTCTCCGACGAGCTGCTCGCGAGCTTCGCGTTGCCGAAGGGCGCGTCGTCGATCATCGCCAACGACGTCGCCGCGCGGCTGTACAACACGCTGCTCGCCGACAAGCTGGTCCAGTACGAGTTCGCCGGCGGCACCGTCGGCAACACGCTGCACAACTACTCGCTGCTCGCCGACGATGCCTCGATCCTGCTCGGCGTGATGAGCGAGGTGATCCGGATCGGCACCTCGGGATATCGCTACCTGTCGAACACGTCGAGCCGGGTCAACCTCGACTACCTGCAGCCGGTGGACGGGCCGATCGGCCGGTGCTTCGCGCTGGTCACCCCCGACGGCGAGCGCACGTTCGCGATCAGCGCCGGCCTGATGAACCAGCTCCGCCCGGAGAGCGTGCGCGAGGACATCTTCGAGCACGCGTCGTGCCTCGTGCTCTCGGCGTATCTGCTGCGCGGCGAGGCCGGCGAGCCGATGCCCGATGCCACGCTGCGCGCGATCTCGCTCGCGAAGGCGCGGGGCGTGCCGGTCGTGCTCACGCTCGGGACGCGCTTCGTGATCGAGGAGCGCCCCGAGTTCTGGCGCGAGCTGATCCGCGAGCATGTCGACGTGGTCGCGATGAACGAGGAGGAGGGCCACGCGCTCACCGGCTTCGCCGATCCGCTGCTCGCGTGCGAGCGCGTGCTCGAGTGGGCCTCGCTCGTCCTCTGCACCGCCGGCTCGATCGGCCTCTACCTCGCCGGCTACACCGACGACGAGGTGAAGCGAGCCACCCGCTATCCGCTGCTGCCCGGCGCGATCCCCGAGTTCAATCGCTACGAGTTCAGCCGGCCGATGCTCCGCAAGGACACCACGAACCCGGTCAAGGTGTTCGCCCACATCGCGCCCTATCACGGTGGGCCCGGCCAGATCACGAGCACCAACGGCGCCGGTGATGCCGCGCTCGCCGCGCTGCTCCACGACATGAGCGCGAACCTCTATCACCGCGGACGCGTGCCGACCTCGTCGAAGCACGTGCGGCGCTTCCTGACCTACTCGTCGATGAGCCAGGTCTGCCGCTACGCGAATCGCGTCAGCTACGAGGTGCTGGTGCAGGCCGCGCCGCGCCTGACGCGTGCGTTGCCCGAGCGCGAAGAAGGCCTCAACGAAGAGGCGTACTGGGCCATGTAGCTCACGGGCAGGTGAACACGCCGGCGGGATCCTCGACGGCGTCGACCACTCCATTGCCCGTCTCGCAACCGACGTTGCACGAGCTCACCCGCTCGCAACGAACGGCTCCGCTGATCATCACGACATCGCAGCTCGACAGATCGCGGCACGTCACGTCGCAGTCGACGCCGCAGTCGACGAGGCAGCTCGAGACCCGCTCGCAGATCGTCGTGCAGGTGTCCTCGCACGTGACATCGCACGTGGAGGTATCGCGGCAGGCGAGGTCACAGCCATCGCCGCACGAGCCCTCACAGACGGACTGTTGCTCGCACACGCAGGTGTCGTCGCAGAAGTCGCCGCGATCGCGACCATGACCGCACGCGACGAAGAGGACGATCACCGCGATCCAGCTACGCATGCTGCGAGCATCCCCAAACGCGAAACTGATTGCACGTGCGTGCGCGACGTGTAAGTTGGAATTCGTGCGCATTCATTTTCAGCAGCTGACCGAGCCGATCGTCACCTCGCTCCCTGACGTCGCGCGTGTTCCCTCCATTTTCGTCGCAGTTGATGTCGCTGGCGCCTCGCCGCGATTCCTGCCTGCCACCTCGCCACGCGCGTGTGGCGATCCGAACCGCTAGTCGCGGTTCCACATGCCTCGCGGCGCCGCGGCGGATCCGTTCCGTCGGCGTCGACGCACGACCGATCGCCCTCGGCTCGTCGAGCAACGCCTGTTGCCCGACACGCCATGTCTGCAGTTTCGGAAAGGACACGACCATGAACATCGACGCGCTCTCTCGCTCTCTCGAGCACCTCGTCAGCAGCCACCCCGCGATGGGTCTCCTCGAGACCACCTTCGGCACCGCGCTCAAGCGCGGGCCCCTCCCTCGCGAAACCCTGCAGCGGTTTCTCGCTTGCCACGTCGCGTCGGTGCGCTCGGTGCCGACCTCGATCCTCGCGGTCGCGCTGCGGGTCACCACCGAGCTCCTGCCACACGACTACTTCAACGCGCACGCGGTCGCCGCACGCACGCTGTTCGCGGCCACGCACGAGTTCGGGCTCGCGAACACCGAGGCCGGCATCACGCAGACGCACTTCCAGCTCTATCGCGATGGGCTGCGGTCGTGGGGCTTCGACCCGGCCGAGATCCTGCGCGATCCGCACGTGTTTCCCGAGTGTGCGGAGATCAACGCGTACATCGACGAGGTCGCGATGCACGGCCCGGTCGCTGCGGCGCTCGCGTGTCAGTTCGCGCTCGAGGAGGTCGCCGATCGCGAGTTCGTCCTGCTGTGGGAAGGCTTCAGCAGGCACTGGCAGGCGTACGGGCTGTCCGGCCCCGACGACGTGGCGCTCAGCTTCTATCAGATCCACACCGTGCAGGAGCCGCTGCATGGTCAGTACGGCCTCGAAGCGCTGACCATGTATCTCCAGCACGTGCCCGTCGCCGAGTCGGTGTTGATCGACGGCGTCGCCGATTGGATGGCGATCTATCACCGCTGGCTGCAGGCGTTCGAGCGCGCGTTCTTCTCGTGACGCGCGCGACCTCGGGCGAGCTCGACGCCTTCCTCGCAGCCAACCGCGACCTCGAGGCCGTCGAGGCGTTCCTCACCGACGCGAGCGGCGTCGCGCGCGGCAAGCTGCTGCGCGCGGCCGAGCTGCCGCGACTCTATCGAGACGGCAGACCGTTGCCCGGCTCGATGCTCGGCCTCGACACCACGGGCGTCGAGGTCGACCAGACGGGGCTGACCTGGGACACCGGAGACGCGGACCTGATCGCGTTCCCGATCCCGGGCAGTCTCCGTCGGCAGCCGTGGCGAGCGGTTCCGACCGCCCAGGTCTTGTTGAGCGTGTGGGAGTCCGACGGTCGTCCCCACGTCGCCGATCCGCGCCACGTGCTCGCCGGCGTGCTCGACCGGTATTCGTCGATCGGCATCCCGGTCGTTGCCGCCGAGCTCGAGCTCTACCTCGTCGATCCGGTGCGCCACCGCGGCCTGCAACCGCCGCGCACGCCGGGGGGCCGGCGCCTCGATCAGATCGATGCCTTCAGCGTCACCGAGCTGGAGGAGCTGTCGCCATTCCTCGACGAGCTGTTCGCGGCGGCCCGTCTCATGGAGCTCCCCGCCGAGACCGCGATCTCGGAGAGCGCGCCCGGCCAGCTCGAGATCGTGTTGCACCACCGCACCGCGCTACGCGCCGCCGATGACGCCGTGCAGTGGAAGCGCCTGGTGCGTGGCGTCGCCGCGAAGCACGGCCTGCTGGCGACGTTCATGGCGAAGCCGTTCACCGAGCGCGCCGGCAGTGGCCTCCACCTCCATGCGAGCGTCGAGGATCGCGACGGCCGCAACCTGTTCGCCTCCGAGGATCCCGCCGGCAGTCCGTTGCTGCGCCACGCGATCGGCGGCTTGCTCGCGATGCTCGACGACAGCATGGCCGTGCTCGCACCCAACGCGAACTCGTATCGCCGCTTCCAGGCGAAGAGCTACGCCCCGATCTCGCGCACGTGGGGAATCAACAACCGCACGGTCGCGATCCGTGTTCCCACCGGTGCACCCGCGACACGTCACCTCGAACACCGCGTCGCCGGCGCGGATGCGAATCCCTACCTCGCGATCGCGGCGGTGCTCGCCGGCATGCATCACGGCATCGTCCACGGGCTCGACCCTGGACCCGCGACCGAGGGCAATGGCTACACCAGCACGCGCAGGCTACCGAGTGACTGGCCCCACGCGCTGCGCCGGCTGCGCGACTCGCCGAGCCTCGCGGCGTACTTCGGGGCGCCGTTCCTGGCGATCTACGACGCGATCAAGACCGCCGAGTGCCGGCGCTTCCACGCGCAGGTCACCGAGCTCGACCTCGCGTGGTACCTGACCCGCGCCTGAGCTACTTCGTCCACAGCACGGTGAGCCCGTCGAGGTGCTCCGGGCGGAACGCGAGATCCGTGGGCAGTGGCTTCTGCGGCAGCTCGAGCTCGGTCTTCCACGTGCCGGTGCCCGTCGGCCACGCACCGCGCGGCGCGGCGAGCTCGACCAGGCGGCGCACCGCGGCCGGCTCGATCGCGATCGTCTGGACATCGCGGAATCCCGCCGCGGGAACGCACAGCGCGCGGCGACCGCGGATCGCGGCGACGAGCTTCTTGCCGCTGCCGTCGGCGCGAACGACCGTGAGGCTCAGCGAGACGTCCTGCGCGAGGGCCTCGCCGGCTGTCCCGGGGAGCGTCGCGGTGACGCGCGGTTCGCCGACCGTCCACCACAGCTCGAGCTCGCCGACGCGGATCGTCCGCCACCCTTGCGGGCGCTTGCGCAGCTCCTTCATCGCGCGCAGCGTACCGCGCCGGATCGAGCTACTTCGCGACGCCGCTGACGTCTTTGCACATCTTCTGCGCGCGCTCCGGCTTGTCGTAGTAACGGATCACCGCTTCCATCGGCTTGCCGCCCTCCTGCAGGCAGGTGAGCACGACGCCCTCCGTCGGACATGCGCCCTCGAGGAACTTGTGACCTTCCATCCCGCAACGCGCCTGGACCTCCTTCTTCGTCCACGCACCGCCCATGTACTCGATGCAGTTCTTGATCGGTGCTCCGGCCAACGCGCGCTGATCGCAGCTCGCGACCAGCGTGCTCCCACCACCGCCTTCTGTCGCGGTCTCGGTCTTCTTGCTGCATCCGGCCAGCGCGAGGCTGACGCTCCAGGCGAGGACATGGTTCTTCATCGTGTCGGTTCCTTGACGGGGTTGATCACAGACAGGCACGCTGGGAGAGATGACGGATGTGCGTCGGGCGGTGGGGCGCGTGCTCGAGGTCCTCGACGAGGACGACGATGCGCGGTTCTTCGGCGAGAGCGAGGCGACCGTTCGCGAGCTGGTCGGGGCGGACCAGGTGCACTTCGTCCCGTTCGACACCTTCCATGCCGCCCCGTCGTACCTGCTGCAGTTCACGCACGAGCGGCGCCTCCACCAACCGCTGTTCGTCGCCGCGACCGAGCGGATGCAGCACGGCGGCTACATCGATACCGAGATCTTCACGAGCGCCCAGCGCGATCGGATGCCGCTGTACGCCGAGCTGCTCCGGCCGCTCGGCCTGCGCACGCAGATCGTCCACCTGGTGCGGTTCCGCGGGAGAGCGGTCGGCGTCGTCCACGCGAACCGCTACGGTGCCCGGGGCACCCGCTTCCGGTCGTCCTCGCTCGGGCGGATGCGCGCGGTCGTTCACCTGCTCGGTGCCGCCCTGGTCGCACGGCGACAAGCCCCGCCACCACCGGGCATCGTGGCGCTGACCTCGCGCGAGGCCGAGGTGGCATCCCTGGCCGTGCGCGGGTTCGAGACCGCACAGATCGCCGCGCACCTCGGCACCAGCACCAACACCGTCCGCAACCAGCTCCATGCGGTGTTCCGCAAGCTCGGTGTCTACTCGCGACTCGAGCTCGCGAATCTCCTGCTCGGCCGATCGGACACCGCCGCCGATCCGAACGTGCTGATGGGTCGGAGCTTGCTGCAGACCTTCCGCGTCGATCACGCGCGACCAACCTAGCGAGCGACTGCGGTGACCTCCATAGTACGCGCGTACCATCCCTGCCGGACCAGCGAATCGTTGGGCGCTACGGCGCGACCGCGATCAGCCGACCGTAGATCTGGCGCAGCGTCACCCAGCCGTTGATCCCGCCGCGGTTGTTGCCGATCTGGAACCGCGGTCCCTGGATCGCCTTGACCAGGTGCAGGTACTGGTTGCCCTTCACGCGGCACAGCACGATCTCGCCCACCGCGGGAGGCCGCTCGCCGACCGGCGCCACGGTGCACAGCTGCCCGTCGTTGACCTTGCCGGTCATGCTGTTGCCGCGCGGACGAAATTGCACGGTCTCGCCGAGCGCGAGCTTCGCGACGTGGCCATCGGCCCAACCCATAGGATCTCTTTCGAGAGAACGCCGCGTCAGCCGTCCATCGGCTAACACGCGTCGTTTCTGGCTCCGAAGGAGGGGTTCGAACCCCCGACCCGGCGGTTAACAGCCGCCTGCTCTACCACTGAGCTACTTCGGAATGAGGACCCAATAGATGACGTATGGAGGTG
>Ga0075163_10001446_pt1 | contig 32048 bp, 31 predicted proteins | sample JI1023141ADNA_FD_71478 | JGI IMG/M metagenome (GOLD analysis project Ga0075163, IMG submission 71478) | Wastewater effluent complex algal communities from Wisconsin, to seasonally profile nutrient transformation and Carbon sequestration -... | ecosystem: Engineered > WWTP > Effluent > Algae...
GCACGAAGACGAGGTCGGGCCGGTTGGTGATGGTCATCAGGGCGTCGCTGCTGTAATCGCCGTATTGCACTGGGTTGCTCCGGATTCAGTTGTAAGGGGGCCCGGGGAAGGGGCGGGACAACAAGTGTAAGCCTACTGTTTTGCAGTCGTGCGTGCAGCACTGCGGGGAACGCGCTTGCGCTTTTCGGTCGACGTCGCGGGGGTCGGACTGCGCTCGGGCAGGGTAATGCGCTCGACCGGCGCGTGAGGGCCGGTGATGACCTTGTCGAGCACGGTGTACAGCTCGTCGATCAGCTCGCGCCCGAGGGCCTCTTCGAGCTTGCGGTACTGGGCCTGGATCAGCGGGGCGATCTCTTCCACCAGCTCGCTGCCCCGGGGGCTCAGGCGCACGATGACCCGGCGCTGGTCTTCGGGCACCCGGCTGCGGTTGATCACGCCCATGTCGTCCATGCGCGACAGCACCCCGGCCAGGCTGGGGCTGAGGATCTGGCAGATGTCGCAGATCTCCCAGGGTTCGAGCTGCTCGCGTTCGCTGAGCACGCGCAGGATGCGCCACTGCTGCTCGGTGAGCCCGAAGTGGTTGAGGATGGGGCGGAAGTGGCAGATCAGCTCCTCCCGGGCTTTCAGGAAAAGCTGGGGCAGGTTGCGGTAGGAAATCCTGCTCTGCATGGGGTGTCGTGCTCCTGTGATGGGGGAGCGGGGGCTCCCGTGGCCAGTGTCCAATGATACCTGTTGACTCCCTAACATCGAAGTGATCTTCTTGCGGCATGTCCGCCGCCGATTCCGCCGGCCGCTCCGTGGAGCGCCCCCAATCCATCCCTGATATCCATATCACCCGGATCTACGAGGGGGATCCGGAGTGCGACGTGCATTACGAGACCTTCGGCCGGCTGGCCGAGATCTTCGGCCGCAATACCCCGGCCCACCGCCACTCGCGCTTCTATCAGGTGCATCTGCTGGTGCGCGGCAGCATCAGCCTGCAACTGGACGACCAAGCCTATTTTGCCGAGGCGCCGCTGGTCTTCATCACTCCGCCGGCCATCCCCCACGCCTTTTATTCCGAAGAGCACACCGACGGCCACGTCATCACCGTGCGCCAGGACGTGGTGCGGGCCTGGTACGCTTCCCTGCCCGGGCAATGGCCCGATGCCCAGCTGCGCGAGCCAGCCTTCCTGCCCCTGGGCGGGGCGGCCGACGAGGTGCGGGCCGAGGCGGCCCGCCTGATCCAGCTGGCCGAATTGCTGCAGCAGGAGTTCGGCGGGCGGGGCAAGGGCCGTTCGGCGGCGGTGCAGGCCCTGGGCCTGTGCTTCTTCATCAGCCTCAACCGCCTGCTGGCCAGCCATGAGCCGGCTACACCCCTCAAGCGCGAGCGCGGCGAGGATCTGCGCATCTTCCTGAGCTTCTGCGATCTGGTGGAGCTGCACTTCCGAGATCACCTGACCCTGCCCGACTACGCCCGCCAGCTGGCGATCACTGAGGCCCGGCTCAACGACGTGTGCCGGCGCATGGCCAACCTGCCCTCCAAGGAGGTGGTCCACGACCGCCTGCTGCAGGAGGCGCGGCGCCTGCTGCGCTTCTCCACCACGCCGGTCGGCGAGCTGTCGTACCAGCTCGGTTTTGCCGATCCGGCCTACTTCTCGCGCTTCTTCACCCGGCGGGTGGGGACGACGCCCAGCCAGTTCCGCATCCAGCACCAGGATCAGATCTACTGATCCATCCATCAGCCAGTCGAGCTTTGAAAAGTACAAGTCAAGGCTCTGATCGTCCATTCACTAACATATTACTGTTTGGTGTAATGCCTCCATGCCGGCCTGTGTTGTGCCGGCCGCACAAGCAGGAGGTGGAACCATGGAAGACCCGCAATTCGACGTGACGCGCAAGTTCGTGCGGGTGACCGGCGAGCGCGAGGGCGGACTGATCGAGTTCGAGTTTTCGGTGGGCGAGCCCGAGCTGGCCGTGGAGCTGATCATGCCCCGCGCCGCCTTTGCCGCCTTCTGCGCTGACAACCGGGTGACCCTGCTGGAGGCAGCGTCGGCCCGCCCCGACGGTGACTTTGCCTGGAACCTCCACGACGCCACCCACCAGCGCTTCCGCTGAGCCCGCCGCAGGCCCCCGCGCACCTGACCCCCGAGGAAGAGGAGAACACAATGAGCATGGATCTTCGCACCATCAGCATCGAGCCCCTGCGGCAGACCTTCGGCCACCTGGCCAGGCGGATGGGGGCGGACAAGCCGGCCTCCCGCTACATGGAAGGCACGATGGATCTGCAGCCGGTGGAGAACTACCACTACCGCCCCACCTGGGACCCGTCCCACGACATCTTCGACCCCACCCGCACCCGCATCACCATGAAGGACTGGTATGCGCTGAAGGACCCGCGCCAGTTCTACTACGGCGCCTGGACCCTGGCCCGGGGGCGCATGCAGGAGACCGCCACCGCCGACTTCGACCTGGCAGAGGAGATGGGGCTCGCCGCCGGCTACCCCGGCGCCGGCAAGGCGGTGGTCAACCAGGTGCTGCTGCCCCTGCGCCATGTGGCCTGGGGCTCCAACATCAACAATTCGTACATCGCCGCCTACAGCTACGGCATCGCCATCTCCCAGGCCGCCGCCTACGCCTGCATGGATCAGCTGGGCATCGCCCAGTTCATCACCCGCCTGGCCATCTCCCTCGACGAGATCGACGCCCTGGCCGAGGCCAAGCAGGCCTGGCTGGAGGCGCCGGTGTGGCAGGGGCTGCGTCACTACATCGAAGACCAGATGGTGATGGACGACTGGTTCGAGCTCTTCGTGGCCCAGAACTTCGCCCTCGAAGGCCTGCTCTTTCCGCTCATCTACGACAAGCTCAATGACCGGCTCAACGCCGCCCACGGCCCGGTGCTGAGCATGCTCACCCGCTTCCAGCGCGAGTGGTACGCCGAGAACGTGAAGTGGGTGGATGCCGTGCTCAAGGCCGCCGCCGCCGACAACCCCGCCAACAAGGCCCTGCTGGCCGAGTGGATCCGCGCGGCCCGCCAGCGTTCCATCGCGGTGCTCGCCCCCGTGGCCGAGCTGGCTTTTGGTGCCGAGGGCGCCGCCGTCCTGGACGAGGTCGTCCAGCAACTCGACGCCCGCGCCGCCAAGGCCGGCATCCCCCTGTAAAGAGGTCCGCCCATGACATCCAACGCCTTCATCGCCTTTCAGAAGAACGAAGAGACCCGCTGCATCGTCGAGGCCATCGTCGATGACAACCCCGCCGCCGTGGTGGTGGACCAGCCCGCCATGGTCAAGGTGGACGTGCCCGGCCGCCTGGTCATCAAGCGCGCCACCGTGGAAGAGAAGATGGGTCGCGACTTCGACCTGCAGGAGCTGCAGCTCCACCTGATCACCATCTCCGGCCATCTGGACGAGAGCGACGACGAATTCACCCTGAGCTGGGAAGCCTGACCCGGACACCCAAGGAGAGACACCATGGACATGAAAGTATCCAAGAAGCTCGGCCTCAAAGAGCGTTACACAATGATGACCCGGGATCTGGCCTGGGACACCACCTTCCAGCCGATGGACAAGGTCTTCCCCCAGGTGGGTTACGAGGGCATCAAGATCCACGACTGGGACAAGTGGGAAGACCCCTTCCGCCTGACCATGGACGCCTACTGGAAATACCAGGCCGAGAAGGAGCGCAAGCTCTACGCCATTCTCGACGCCTTCAACCAGAACAACGGCCACCTGTCGGTCACCGACGCCCGCTACATCAATGTGCTCAAGCTCTTCCTGGGCTCCACCCCGCCCCTGGAGCTGATGGCCGCCCGTGGCTTCAGCATGGTGGCCCGGCAGATGGTTGGCGCCGGCCCCCGCGTGGCCTGCATGATGCAGTCGGTGGATGAGTACCGCCACTTCCAGACCCAGATCCACTCCATCAGCAACTACAACAAGTTCTACAACGGCCTGGACGAGTTCGCCCACCAGCAGTCGCGCATGTGGTACCTGTCAGACGGCAAGTCCTTCTTCGACGACGCCATCACCGCCGGTCCCTTCGAGTTCATGGTGGCCATCGGCTTCGCCTTCGAGTACGTGCTGACCAACATCCTGTTCGTGCCCTTCATCTCGGGTGCCGCCTACAACGGCGACATGGCCGCGATGACAGTGGGCTTTTCGGCCCAGTCCGATGAGGCCCGCCACATGACGCTCGGCCTGGAGTGCATCAAGTTCATGCTCGAGCAGGACCCGGACAACCTGCCCATCGTGCAGCGCTGGATCGACAAATGGACCTGGCGCGGCACCCGCAAGCTGGCCTCGGTGGGCATGATGATGGACTACATGCTGCCCAAGCGGATCATGAGCTTCAAGGAAGCCTGGGAGATCTACTTCGAGCAGAACGGCACCGCCCTGTTCACCGACCTGGCCCGTTACGGCGTCAAGGTGCCCAAGTGCTTCGGGCAGACCATCGAAGAGAAGGAACACATCACCCACCAGTCGTGGATCGGCTTCTACATGAAGCCCGACGCCTGCCCCTTCCACACGTGGATCCCGGCGCCCGACGAGCTGGACTGGCTGTCCGAGAAATACCCCAACACCTTCGACAAGTACTACCGCCCGGTGCTGGAGCATTTCGACAAGCAGGAAAAGGCCGGCAAGCGCTTCAACAACAAGACCCAGCCCATGAACTGCCAGGTCTGCGTGTCCACCATCAAGTTCAACGAGCCCGGCGACCCTATGGAGATGTGCTTCCGCGAGACGGTGTACAAGGGCGAGAAATTCCACTTCTGCTCGGATCACTGCAAGGAGATCTTCGAGGACGAACCCGAGAAGTACGTGCAGACCTTCATCTCCTCCCACGCCGCCCTGCAGGGCAAGTGCGAGCCCGAAGGCTCCGACGTCAACGCCCACGACTACCGCCCGGGCGCCCGCATGCACGCCTACTGGCGCATGGACAAGCGCGCCACCGGCGACTTCAACGGCTCGGAAGACCAGAAGAACTTTGCCAGGTGGCGTGCCCAGGCCACCAAGAACTGAGGAGCGGATCATGACCCTGCTGAAAACCCTGGCCCCCTACGATTTCCCCTCCAGCGACGCCGTCGAGAACTACGCCGGCCGCCAACTCCTGTACATCAATTGGGAGCGTCACCGCATGTTCTCCCGGCCCTTCGTGCTGGCCCTGCCGCCCGAGACGCCCTTCGGCGAGATCATCGACACCCATATGACCGACTGCTTCAGCTACCACCCCGACTGGGCCCAGATCGACTGGAGCGCAGTGCAGTGGCTCAACGGCAGCAGCCCCGTCGTGCTGGACCGCGACAAGAGCCTTGCCGACAACGGCATCGGGCACAAGGACCTGATCCGCTTCATCACCCCGGGGCTCGACGGCATCGCCGGCTCGGGCTACTGAGGACGGCGCCATGAGCTACGAGCTGACCATCGAACCCCTTGGCCGCAGCATCGAGGTCGAGGAGGGCCAGACCATCCTCGACGCCGCCCTGCGCGCCGGTATCTTCCTGCCCCACGCCTGTGGTCAGGGCTACTGCGCCACCTGCAAGGTCACCGTGACCGATGGCGAGGTGGATCACGGCAACGCCTCCAACTTCGCCCTGATGGACTACGAGCGGGACGAAGGCAAGGTGCTGGCCTGCTGCGCAAGGCTGGAGTCCGACCTGGTCATCGAGGCCGAGATCGAGACCGACGACGACGCCCGCGACATCCCGGTACGGGACTACCACGGCGTGGTCAGCCGCATCGAGGACCTCACGCCCACCATCAAGGGCGTGTGGATCACCCTCGACGCGGGCGAGACCCTCGACTTCCAGGCCGGCCAGTACGTCAATCTCAACCTGCCCGGCGAGCTGGGCTTCCGCGCCTTCTCGCTGGCCAGCGCGCCTTCCGCCGGCAACGAAATCGAGCTGAACATCCGCATCGTTCCAGGTGGTGCCGGCACCACCTGGATACACCAGACGCTGCGGGTGGGTGACCGCCTGACCCTGACCGGGCCCTATGGCCGCTTCTTTGTGCATCGCTCGGCGAGCCTGCCGTCCTTGTTCATGGCCGGCGGCTCGGGGCTGTCCAGCCCGCGCGCGATGATTCTCGACCTGCTGGAAGAGGGCTCGACCCTGCCCATCACCCTGGTCTACGGCGCCCGCAACCAGGCCGAGCTGTACTACCACCAGGCGTTTGTCGAGCTGGCGGCCCGGTATCCGCACTTCAGCTACGTGCCGGCCCTCTCCGACGAGCCGGCCGGCAGTGACTGGCAGGGCTTCCGCGGCTATGTGCACGAGGCCGCCAAAGCTCACTTCGACAATGACTTCCGCGGCCGCAAGGCCTACCTGTGCGGCCCGCCGATCATGATCGAAGCCTGTATCTCAACGCTGATGCAGGGGCGCCTGTTCGAGCGGGATATCTACACCGAGAAGTTTTTCTCCGCCGCCGACGCCCAGCAGGTACGCAGCCCGCTGTTCAAACGCGTCTGATCCCCCTCTCCCTGTCCCGTCCTCTCCCGGGACGGTTTGAAGCGGGTATCCGCCTTGGTGGCGGATACCCGCTTTTTTTGAGGCAGCGCTCGCCAGCCCCGTGGGTCGAATTCATCCTACTTTCCTCAGTTTGAAGTCGTCTATCACCTTGGGCTCGGTGGCATTTTCCGTGCGGTCGAATTCATTCGACCGCGGACTCTGGTCAGCGGTTTGCCGGTCATTGGTGTGAGCAGGTCGAATAAATTCGACCCCACGGGCCCTCCCGCCGCCGTCGGTGCATCCCTCGCTTCACCCATCGGGTGACCCCGACCAAGGATGTGCAAACCCCCGCCATTGGGTTTGCACCGATTTCAGAGAAGGCAACCGAGGAAAGCAGGTTCATTCGATCTACCTGACGCGGCTTGACTGAAATTTTCTGCGTCGGTCTGTTGACTCACTAACATCGTAGTGATGTAATCACTAACATATTAGAGAGCGTGGGCGTACACCCAGGTCAACCAAAGAGGAGATGTCGAATGAAAACCCGTTACTTTGCCGTTCTCGGCGCCCTGGCTTTTTCCCTTCCTGTCGCCGCGCAGGAGGTCACCCTGAAGATTGCCCACTTCCTGCCGTCGGCGGCGCCGACCCAGCAGAAGGTGTTGCAGCCCTGGTGTGACGAGATGAAGCAGGCTTCTGGCGGGCGGATCGCCTGCCAGTTCTACCCGGCCATGCAGCTGGGCGGCACCCCGGCCCAGCTGGTGGATCAGGTCAAGAACGGCGTGGCCGACGTGGTGTGGACCGGCCCCGGCTACTCGGCCGGGCGCTTCCCGGCCATCGAGGCCTTCGAGCTGCCCTTCATGGTTGCCGACGCCACCAGCTCCAGCAAGGCGCTGTGGAAGTTCTACCAGCAGCACGCCCAGGCCGAGTTCTCCGCCTACAAGGTGCTGGCCTTCCACACCGACGGCGGCCAGGCGGTGCATACCGCGGCCAAGCCCGTCACTGGCCTCACCGGCTTTACCGGCCTGAAGCTGCGCACCTCGACCCGGGTGGGCGCCAAGGCCCTCGCAGCCCTGGGTGGCCAACCGGTGGCCATGCCGCCGGCCCAGGTCACCGAGGCCATCGCCAAGGGGGTGGTGGATGGCTCCCTCGGCGCCTGGGAGCTGGTCTATCCCACCAAGCTCTCCGAGGTCACCAAATTCCACGCCCAGCCGGCCCCCGGTGTGGCCCACCCCACGGCCACGGTGCTGACCGTGTTGATGAACAAGCAGAAATACGAATCCCTGCCCGCCGACCTGAAGGCCATCGTTGACCGGACCACGGGTGAAGCCATGGTCGGCCGTTTTGGCGTCATGTTCGATGAAGTGGCTGCGGATACCCGCAAGCGCATTGCCGCCCAGGGCAACAAGATTTCGACTTTCAGCGCGGTTGAAGTGGCGGCGATGAAGCGTGCCACCGCCAGCGTCGAGGATGAGTGGGCCAAGCAGGTGGGTGACAAGGGGCTGGATGGCAAGAAGCTGATTGCCGCCGCCCGCGAACTGACCGGCACCAACAAGTAATCGCGCAATCAGGCTGGAGAGCGGAATCATGCATGATCCGATGGGGATGCCCCATGAACTGGTGGAGCACGACAGGGTCGAGCACTACCTGATCATCGCGGGGAAGGCGATGGCAATTTCCGGGGGGGGGCTGTTTATTGCCCTGATCGCCATGTCGCTGGTGTCGATTGTCGGCCGCAAGCTGGGCTTCGGTTCGGTGAATGGCGACATCGAGCTGATGCAGGCGGGCACGGCAGTCGCAGCGACGGCCTTCTTGCCTTACTGCACGCTGCTGGGTGAGCACATCAAGGTGGATTTCTTCACCGAGAACATGCGTGATTCCCTCAAGCGCCCCATCGACGGCGTGGCCGAGGTGCTGTTCGCCCTCGTCTCCTGCGTGCTGGCCTGGCGCACCGTGCTGTCGGCCATTGCGACCCACGAATCCCAGGAGGTCACCACCCTGGTGTCCCTGCCCCTGTGGATACCGACGGCCCTGCTGGTGCCCGGCCTCGTGCTGATGGCGGTGTGCGCCGTCTACCGGGCTTACGCCCATTTTCACCCGACCAAGAAGATTCCGGGAGCGCACAAATGAGCGGCACCTCCATCGGCCTCATCGGCTTTGGCTGCCTGCTGGGCATGCTGGCGATCCGGGTGCACATCACCATGGCCATGTTCATCACCGGTGCCGGCATCTACCTGGTGATGAATCACGGCGAGTCGTCCGGGCTGCTGTACACCCTTAACAACCTGGTCTATGCCCGGGTCTCCAACTACGACCTGGCGGTGATCCCGCTGTTCATCCTGATGGGCCAGTTTGCCACCCATGGCGGCCTGTCCAAGGCGCTGTTCAAGGCCGCCGGCACCCTCATCGGGCACTGGCGCGGCGGGCTGGCGATGGCCTCCACCGCGGCTTGCGCGGCCTTTGGGGCGATCTGCGGCTCGTCCCTGGCAACCGCCGCCACCATGGGGCAGGTGGCTTTGCCCGAGCTCAAGGCCGCCGGCTACTCCGGCAAGCTGGCCACCGCCACCCTGGCAGCCTCCGGCACCCTGGGCATCATGATCCCGCCCTCCGTGCCCCTGGTGATTTACGCCGTTCTCACCCAGGAATCCATCGGCAAGCTCTTTGTCGCCGCTGTGGTGCCGGGCCTGCTGGCCGCCCTGGGCTACATCCTGGTCATCGCCCTAGTGGTCCGCCGTGATCCGGCCGCCGGCCCGGCTGGCGTGCGGGTGCCCTTCGCCGAGATGATCCGCGCCCAGATCAACATCATCCCGGTGCTGTGCGTGTTCCTGGTGGTCATCGTCGGCATCTACGGTGGCTGGGCCAACCCCACCGAGGCGGCCTCCATCGGCGCCGCCGCCTGCGGCATCATCGCCGCAGTGTCGGGCGGCATGCGCAGCAAGGACTTCCTGCAGAGCGTGTATGGCACGGCCCACGCCACCGGCATGATCTTCATGGTGCTCATCGGTGCCGACCTGCTCAACTCCAGCCTGGCCCTGTCGCAGATGCCCACCGAGCTGGCCACCTGGGTCCAGGGCAGCGGCCTGCCGCCCCTGGTGGTACTGGGTGCCATCCTGCTCATCTACATCCTGCTCGGCTGCGTCATGGACTCCCTGGCCATGATCCTGCTGACCATCCCCATCTTCTACCCGATGATCATGGGTCTGGAGTTCTTCGGCATGTCTCCGGAAGACAAGTCGGTGTGGTTCGGCATCCTTGCCCTGATGGTGGTGGAGATTGGCCTGGTGCACCCGCCGGTGGGCATGAACCTCTACGTCATCAACAAGATTGCCCGCGATGTGCCCATGAGCGAGACCGCCTGGGGCGTGATGCCCTTCCTCGCCTCGGACTTCATTCGCATCGTGGCCCTGGTTTTCTTCCCCTTCCTGTGTCTCGGCCTGGTTCATTACCTCGGCTGAGCGTCATGAGTTACTGCTCGGCCAGGTCCTTGGCGGACCTGGCCGAGGCCTATTTGTAGCTGGGGGGTAGCAGGTTTGAGAACAGTCGCCCCGCCCCCTCCAGAAGGGCATGGCAACCACCGCGAAGGAGATGTCTCGTGGCATTTGACTTGCAACCCTGGCCGGGCGCTGGTGGCTTACCCATCACTGGTGAGCGGGCTTGGCTTGACGCTGTGAACTCCGGTTTTCTGCAATTGGAAATCCGTTCCAGTCACCCCCGCGAGTTCGCCGGGCGTATCGATAGTCATGCGCTTGGCGATAAGGCCCGTGCTGCACTGGTCAGCAGCGCAGCCCACGAGGTCAAGCGAACATCGCTACTGGCGGAGCAGTCGGATCACAACTACATCAAGGCCTTGTGGCTTACCCAAGGGCGCTGCGAAGTGGAGCAGGGCAAGAATCGTTCGGTGCTGGAGGGCGGCCAGTGGGCGGTATATGAAACCGGTCGTCCCTACGGAATCCGCTTCTCCGACGAGGCGCGCTTTGCCGTGGCCTTGCTACCGATAGAGGCCTGTGCCGAATGGAGTGCCCTGGGTCGGGAGATGTGTGCCCGGGCATTCTGCCTGGACGCAGCATCCCGGGGAGCCTTGTATACGTTGCTCTCTACGTTCGAGTCGTCCTGCGTTGCCAGTGCAGCTGGGCTGGATGCAATCGGTAGAGCCATGGGTCTGATGGTCAACGAAGCCCTACGCATGCAGGCAGCAGCCTTCATGCCCGCGGATCGACTGGAGCGACGCCTGCGTGATCTGCGCCGCCTTGTGGACGCCCGTCTTGATGACCCCGCCCTCGGCCCGCAAGAGCTGGCTGATGGGCTGCACATGTCGTTACGGGCACTGTACTCACTGTTCCGTCAGATCGACACGACCCCCGCGTCCTTCATTCAGGGCGAACGTCTCGAGCGCTGCCGCCGTGCCCTGGCCGATCCAGCGGAGTCCCGCCGTACCATTACCGAAGTAGCCCACGCGAACGGCTTTACCGACAGCGCGCATTTCAGCCGGATTTTTAAAGCCCGCTACGGCATCACGGCCAGCGAATGGCGGCAACGCCAAGGCTGAGTCAGATGTGCACGCAGATCCATCCCGAAGTGCATTGACGGTCAAGAGGCCGCGTTGCCTGCGGCCCACACTCCTCCCTACAAATTCCCATAAAAGACGGAAACAAGGAGGAGCCCCATGTACTACCCCATCTCTGTTCGGCGGCTGGTCGGCCGCCTGGCTGCCCTGAGTCTACTTCTACCCGCTGGCCTTGCCCTGGCTGGCAATGCCAATGTTGATGCCCGTCGTCTGATTGCGGCGGACAAAGAGCCCGGCAACTGGATGAGCCATGGCCGCACATACGGGGAACAGCGTTTCTCACCCCTGGCCCAGGTCAACGCACGCAATGTCGACGGTCTGGGTCTTGCCTGGACCTACAGGCTCGACGTGGATCGCGGTGTGGAAGCCACCCCCATCGTGGTGGATGGCGTGATGTACACCACCGGCGCCAAAAGCATCGTTTATGCCCTCGATGCCGCCAATGGCAAGTTGCTATGGAAATACGATCCACAAGTCCACGGCATTCGTCTCTCGGAAGGCTGTTGCGATGTGGTCAATCGTGGGGTCGCCGTTTGGCAAGGCAAAGTGTTCGTAGGTGCGTTCGATGGCCGACTGATCGCTTTGGATGCACGCAACGGCCGCAAGCTGTGGGAGACCGACACGGTGGTCGACCACAGTCGCAGCTACACCATTACCGGCGCGCCACGGGTGGTCAAGGGCAAGGTGCTGATTGGCAACGGTGGTGCTGAGTTTGGCGTGCGTGGCTACATCTCCGCTTTTGATGCCAATACCGGGAAGCTCGCCTGGCGCTTCTACACGGTACCCGGTGACCCCGGCAAACCCGACGAAAACAAGGCCATGGAAATGGCCCGCAAGACCTGGTTTGGTGATCAGTACTGGAAGCAGGGAGGTGGCGGCACGGTGTGGGATGCCATGGCCTACGACCCTGAGCTGGATCTCCTGTATATCGGCACGGGCAATGCGTCCTGGTGGAATCGCCAGGCCCGCTCTGAAGGGAAGGGCGACAACCTGTTCGTGTCCTCCATCGTCGCCCTGCGTCCCGCCACTGGCGAATACGTATGGCACTACCAAGTCACCCCGGGCGACATGTGGGACTTCACTGCCACCCAGCACATCATCCTGGCGGAGCTGCCCATCAACGGCAAGCCTCGCAAGGTGCTGATGCAGGCCCCGAAGAACGGCTTTTTCTACGTGCTGGATCGCGGCACGGGAGAACTTCTGTCTGCTGAAAAGTACGCGCCGGTGAATTGGGCCACTCACATCGACATGAAGACTGGACGTCCTGTGGTGGACGAAAAGGCGGCCAATTATCTGGAGGGGCCAAAGGTGATCAGCCCCGCTTTCATTGGCGCCCACAACTGGCAGCCCATGTCCTTCAATCCCGTTACCGGGCTGGTCTACATCCCGATGCAGGAAACTGCAGCCATGCTCTCCGCCAAATCCACCCCGCAGGCCAGCCCTCACAAATCGGTGGTCAACCTGGGCCTGGATGTACCTGACCTGCCCGAAGACTCCAAGGTCGTCAAACAAATTGCCGACAGTTACAAGGGCCGTCTGTTGGCCTGGGATCCCGTGCGTCAGAAGGCTGCGTGGAGCCAAGAATATCGCACCATTTATAACGGAGGCACCCTCACCACCGCAGGTAACCTCGTTTTCCAGGGTACGGCGGACGGGCGCGTTGTGGCCTACGCCGCCGACAGTGGCAAGACGCTGTGGGAGTCACCCGCCAACACGGGTGTCATGGCCGGTCCGGTTACCTATGAAGTCAAGGGTGAGCAGTACGTGAGCGTGATGGCTGGCTGGGGCGGTACTTTCCCGTTATTGATGGGTCCCCTGTCGCTCAACGCCAAGGTCCGTCCGGAAGCTCGCGTACTCACCTACAAACTGAGTGGCAAGGCGGTGCTGCCAGCACCCGTCAATGTGGCTCAATCCCAGCCGGAGCCGCCTGCCATCACCGCATCTGCTGATGACATCAAGCTGGGGCGCGAGCTGTTCAACGGGTATTGCGCGGGCTGCCACGGCCTCAACGCAGTTTCCGGTGGCGTGATTCCCGATCTTCGCTATCTCGATGCCGCCAAGCACGACCAGTTCGAAAGCATCGTCCTGCGCGGCCAGCGCGCCGCCCGCGGTATGCCGCCTTTTGCGCGAGTGATTCCTCGCGAAGATGCGATGCGCATTCACCAATACCTTATCAAGCGGGCTCATGACCTTCGGCAGGAGCTTTCTGCCGCAACAACCCACTGATGAGGTTGGGCAGGAGGTGTCTGGAGGCACCCCTGCCATCCAAGACCGCAGCACAAACACAAGACGGAGACAAAAAACATGAAACAGATTCTCAAGCCCCTCGTCGCGGCGCTCGCCCTTTCGTGCCTGGCTGGCGTTGCTCGTGCCGATGTGAAGCCCGATGGTGGTGACTATCAGGCAGCCCCGCCGGGTACCGACCTTCTTGTCCTCTACTATCAGCACCACAATGCTGATCGCTTGAACGCCCGGGGCAGAAAGGCGGCCGACAACCTCAACCTCAATCTTGATGTCGGCCTGCTGCGTTATGTGCACTTCACAAAGCTGGGGGGCTACATCATTGATCCCCAGATCATCCTGCCCTTTGGCCGCCAGAAGGTCGGGCTTGCCGACAAGGAGACCTCTGGTATCGGTGACGTGATCTTCGGCGGCACCCTTTGGACCATCGCAGATATGGAGCAGGGTGAGCATTTGGGCTGGTCGGTGTTCTTCACCGCGCCGACCGGCAGTGACAAGAACCAGGGGTTTGCGCTCAGCAACAACCGCTGGGCTACCGACTTCCAAGTCGGCTACGTCAAGCGCTTTGCGCCTAAGTGGTCGGTGGATGCTATCGGCGAAGTCGAGTTCTATCAGCACGATCGCGACTCGGGGGCGAAGCGTGATCCGCTATATCAGGCGCACACCCATCTGCGTTATCACATCTCCGATGCAACCCATCTGGGTGTCTCCTATCGTCATAGCTGGGGTGCCAAGGACACCCTGAACGGCGTGGCCCAGACCGATGGCCGCAACAACGGCAATGTGACGCTGACGGCGGCCACCTTCATCGCGCCCACCTGGCAGGCCATGCTCCAGTACAGCCACGATACGCAGGTGCAGGATGGCCCGTTGACGCGAGGCATCCAGACTCGCCTTGTGAAGATCTTCTGAACCAACTTCCGCTCCGGTAGCCAGCTTCGACTGTAATGGGGGATCCCTCATGTCGTGGGGCTGGCGGCTGCTAAGTAATTGGTTCGTCCCGTCGGCCCTGCGTGCGAGCAAGTTGGTCGTGCACGGGGTGGCCACCCTGCCTCCGCCGCAATCATTTGTGCCCTGAGACCTTCGAAAAACGTCCCGTTCGACGACTTCGTGCCATTGGGATTGCTGGTGAATGTCCAGCTAGGGCAGCCAGAGGCAAGGTGTGGTGCCACGTGTCGTCAAGGGGCAGGCCTTGAGTGAATGTAAATTACTAAGGATGAGATTAAATGAAGACGACTTTTTTCAAAAGGTCCGCCATTGTGCCGCTTCTGGCGTTGGCCACCATGGCCATTCAGGGGTGCGGGGGCAGCGAGTCGAAAACGAATACGGCGGCCGGGCCTGGCAGCGCGCCTGCGGCAGTCCTCACGGAAGTAAATGTCCCTGGCACCACGCCGATGTCGGCGACAACCGTTGATTTGGTTGCGGCTGGATATACTGCACGCGAGTTCTATGCAGAAGGGAAGGCCCGCCGCTACAGGGGGGGCGGCGGTGGCTCACAGACTACGGCGACTGTGCTTGATGGAGGTTGGCCCTACCGAACGCGAGTGATGGTCAGGATGCCGAATCCGGACAAGTTCAATGGTACGTTGATTATTGAGTGGGCGAATGTCACCGTCGGGCTTGATCTTGAGTTTGCGACTGCAGAAGCCTCGAAGTATCTGTTGCGCGAGGGCTACGCCGTGGCCATTGTGTCAGCGCAACGCGTTGGTGTCGAAGCCACGAAGAAGTGGAGCCCCCAGCGGTATGCGGGGCTGTCCGTTGATGTGAACGCGTGTGGCCCTGACGGCACGTCGACGAGCGTCGGGACGTCTCTCTGTACTGGTGACCCGCTGTCATTCGATATCTTCACGCAGATTGCCGTTGCGCTGAAGCAGAACGCAGGTGGAGGCAGCGCACCCATGCCGGGGCTGGTCGTCAATGACGTCATCGCTATTGGCCAGTCCCAGTCGGCCATTCGGTTGCAGAGTTATTACAACTCGATTCAACCACTGGCGGGTGTGTTCAATGGGTTTGCCTATTGGGATCTGTCGGACCAGCTGCGTTCGGATCTGAATGTACCCGCGGTCAGTGTCCAGTCCGAAGCGCTGGCCTCGCTTTATGGCCGGTGGACAACCTCGGAGTTCACTCGGAGATGGGATGTCGCTGGCTCGACGCACGCGTCACTTTATGGGGCGCAGTACATCGACACGATCGTAAAACGTGACCAGTCGATCACTGATTCGAGTGGGCCGATTTCGTTCACGCAGTGGATCGAACCGACATGCACCAAACTGCCGCCTTTCACCACGGTGGACGTGGGGCTGGTGTATAGCAATGCGATCGATTCAGTCCGCCGCTGGATCAGGAGTGGCGTTCCCGCGGCTCCGTCGATCCATTTCGAGCGGGATGCCGCAGGAGTATTGGTCCGTGACGCTGATGGCAGAGTCAGGGGCGGTATTCGTTTGGCACAGTTCACTGCACCAATCGCGGATCAGGCGGCACCCAATGGAACCGCTTTCCCGTGCGGAGTGTCGGGGTGGCACCGGTACTACACGTCAGCTGAGCTGAAGAGTCTTTATGGCGACCATGGCAACTACGTAGCACAGGTTACCCAGGCGATGGTCAAGGCGTCCTCGGACGGCTACGTTCTTCCGGTTGATGCATTGGCTGCAATCAGTGATGCCGAGAACTCGGAGGTGGCCAAGTAGTGCTGTTTCAGTCAGCGAGCTGCCTTGGGGTACATCGTGCCCTGATGTGGTTCGCACGATTGGGCAGGTAAGAACGAATAGGCGCCGATCCGCCCAGTGCTCGGGTCGCGGTGAGGCGACTATTGATCGAGTTTGGCTAGCCCCCGCTGGCAGTTTTCACCAAAATGCGTCATCACATGCCCGGGGGCGAACACTGGAACACCGATCAAACCCTATATCGTAGGCAGTCAACCAACAGGCTGAAGGCTGGCGGGGCTTGCCGGCTTTTCGGGTAGTAAAGGTGATACCCGGGATAGGGTTGGCACCAATCGTCCAGCACCGAGATCAGCTTCCCGCAGGCGATTTCTTCTTTGGCCATATCTGCAGGCAAGTAAGCCAAGCCCCAGCCAGCAATGGCGGCTCGAAGAATGTGAGAGCCCATATTGAACGCCCACTGCCCCTCAACGTGAGCCTTCAATGAGGCTCCCTCCTTCTCGAATTCCCAGATCATGTGACTATCGTGGGTTGGCAGCCGAAGATTTATGCACTGATGTCTGGAGAGGTCTTGGGGAGATTGCGGTGGGGGATGGCGAGAGAAATAGTCCGGTGAGCCGACAACGGCTATCCGCAGGTCGGGCCCGATCCGTACCGCCACCATGTCCTTTTCCACTTGATCACCGAGGCGAACGCCAGCGTGAAAGCGCTGTGCAACGATATCGGTCATTCCATAATTGACGTCTATCTCTACCCTGATTCCTGGGTAGTCCTGCAAAAGTGTCTGTAAGCGGGGCCAGAGTACGGTGTTGGCCGCATGCTCTGCTGTCGTGATGCGTATCAAGCCGCTTGGTTGGTTTCTTCCGTCGCTCAATGCGGCCACTTCTCGATGAATTTCATCCAGGAGTGGGGCCACGGCTTTCAGCAGCTTGGCACCTGCTTCCGTCGGCGACACGCTCCGCGTCGTACGGGCCAGCAACTGAACTCCCAGCCTCGTTTCCAGGCTGCGAATGGTATGACTCAGTGCAGACTGCGAAATCCCCAGCTGAGCCGCTGCGCGGGTGAAACTTCGTTCCCGCGCGACAGCAATGAGTGCAACAAGATCACTGAAGTCTCCGGTCGCCATTTATCAGTTCCATGCATAAACCCATGCTGATTCTAGCGTATTAAAAAATTAATCGGCAGAGCCTACATTGACGACATATCCACACCCCGCTCAATGCAGCTGTGTGGTTCCTGAACACAAAGGAGATTCGTCATGAAGAAGCGCATTCTGGGAGGCAGCGGTCTCGAGGTATCTGCGCTGGGCCTCGGTTGCATGTCGATGACTTCGGCCTACGGGCCGGCCGGCGACAAAACGGAAATGATTGCGCTCATCCGCAAGGCCGTCGAGCTGGGCGTCACTTTCTTCGACACAGCTGAAGTCTATGGACCGTTCGTTAACGAGGCCTTGCTTGGTGAGGCGCTGGAGCCGTTCAAGGGGCACGTCGTCATCGCCACGAAATTCGGTTTCGATCTCGACCCGACAAGCGCGCAGCGCACCGGCGGCCTTACCAGTCGCCCGGAGCACATCAAGGCCGTCGCCGAGGCATCGCTGAAGCGCCTCAAGGTCGAGGCGATTGATCTGTTCTATCAGCATCGCGTCGACCCCAGCGTTCCCATCGAGGATGTGGCCGGCGCCGTGAAGGCCTTGATTGACGAAGGCAAGGTCAAGCATTTCGGCCTGTCCGAACCGGGTATCCAGACGCTGCGCCGTGCCCACGCGGTTCAACCGGTGACTGCCGTACAAAGCGAGTATTCCCTGTGGTGGCGCGGGCCGGAGGCCGGGTTGTTGCCGACCCTTGAGGAACTGGGGATCGGCTTTGTCCCCTTCAGCCCGCTCGGCGCGGGCTTCCTGACCGGCAAGATGGACGAGAACACCCGTTTCGACAGCACCGACTTCCGCTCGCAAGTCCCGCGTTTTTCCCCCGACGCGCTGAAAGCCAACGTCGCGCTGGTCAGCCTGATCCGGGACGTCGCCGAGGCCAAGGGTGTGACACCGGCCCAGATCGCGCTTGCCTGGCTGCTGGCTCAGAAGCCCTGGATCGTGCCCATCCCCGGCACCACGAAACGGCACTGCCTCGAAGAAAACCTGGCCGCCGTCGCCGTTGATCTTACTGCCGACGACTTGCAGCGAATCGAGTCTGCCGCCTCGACGCTGCATCTGGAAGGGGCGCGCCTGCCCGAGTACGCGCTGAACATGACCGGGCTGTAAGCGCCGCCATGGATCAACTTTCACTGGAGCACATCAACCTTACAAGGCGCGGTGCTCGCCATCATCATGGCGGGCTTTCTGGGCGGCATGGTGGGGTTCTGGTTTTTTGCGACGCAGTTTCTTCAGGGGGTCTTGGGCTACCGCCTCTCGAGGCCAGGCTCGCATTTCTGCCGACGACCCTGCCTTCGCTGATCGTTGCCATGACCGTTCCGCAGCTCGTGCGCAGGTTCGGCAATGCCAAGCCACCACGCTAACCCGCCAGGAAAGGTATCCACCATGAAATACACCGTTCTCCTCCTGCTTTTGATGCCGATCTTCTCGCCATCATTTGCAGAAAAAGCCGGCAACCCATCTGGGCCCGCTGTCACGGCCACCATTTCGCGGAGCACTTCGCGAATGCCCTACGAAGCGCCGCCTGAGCATTTCACTGGAAAGGCCCGCGTCCTGCCTCTCTTCTCGCCGAACGCACCCGCTCGGGCCTCGGCGGCCTACGTCACCTTTTCATCTGGGGCTCGCACCGACTGGCACACCCATCCCCTGGGGCAGACGCTGGTTGTGACCGACGGCAGCGGACTGATCCAGTTATGGGGTGGCCCCGTGCAGCGCATCGCGCGTGGCGATGTGGTGTCGATCCCGGCTGGCCAGAAGCATTGGCATGGGGCCTCGGCGGCCGAAGCCGTGACCCATTTGGCCATCCAGGAGCAAGTCGATGGCAAATCGGTGGCCTGGCTGGAGAAGGTCACCGACGCCCAGTATCGCGATACGCCTTCAGCCCAGGGGAGCGTCACTCCCGCCGCGCAGCCGTCCCGGGCCCAGCAGTTGATGGGCGACTTTGCCCCGAAGCTGGCCGAGCTGACCGACACCGTGCTGTACGCCGACATCTGGGAGCGTCCGGGGCTATCAAAACGGGACAGAAGCCTGGCGACCGTGAGTGCGCTGATCGCGCTGAATCGTCCCGACCAGCTTCGCTCGCATCTCACCCTGGCCATCCAGAACGGCCTGACCCGTGACGAACTTGCCGAAGCGATCACCCATCTGGCGTTTTATGCAGGTTGGCCCAGTGCGGTCTCGGCGGTTTCGGCAGCCAAAGAAGTGCTGCCGGCCAAGTAAGCCATTCAACTGAAGGAGTTTTCGATCATGACTTCAACCTTGCGAAAGATTGCGTTTGCCCTTGCTGGCAGCATGTTGTTCACGGCCGGGTTCTCGATGGCCGCCCCACCAAAGCCGGTTGCACCCTTGATCCTCGAGGAGCAGGGAAGTTTTGCGGTGGGTGGAACGGTCATCCAGAGCCCAGGCAATTACGACCCGCTTGATCTGACGTCCGGTGGTCAGACGCTCCACGGAGACCACGCCCGCGTGTTCTACCAGGTTCCGGTGAAGGCCCGCAAATTGCCCTTGGTGATGTGGCACGGCTTTGGCCAGTCCACAAAAACCTGGGAATCGACGCCGGATGGCCGTGAGGGCTACCAGACCCTCTTTCTGCGTCGCGGCTTCGCCACCTACGTACTCGATCAGCCCCGTCGCGGTTCTGCGGGACGAAGCAGCGTGGCCACTACAATCAGTGCCACGCCGGACGACCAGCGCTGGTTTGATACTTTCCGGGTCGGGATCTGGCCGAACTACTTCCCTGGCGTTCAGTTTTCCCGTTCGCCGGTGGTACTGGATCAGTATTTCCGGGCCATGACGCCAGATACCGGGCCCATCGACACGAACCTGACCAGCAACGCCGTTTCGGCCCTGTTCGACAAGATTGGTGCCGGCATTCTGGTGACGCATTCGCACAGTGGCGGCATGGGCTGGCTGGCCGCGATGAAGAATCCGCGCATCCGCGCCATCGTCTCCTACGAGCCGGGGAGCGGCTTCGTCTTCCCGGAAGGCGAAGTGCCTGCGGCGATGCCCAGTGCCGCAGGCCGGCTGGAGGGTACCGGGATTCCCCTGGCCGAGTTCATGAAGCTGACCCGGATCCCGATTGTCATCTACTACGGCGATTTCATCCTCAAGGATGCCGTCGCCAATCCCGGACAGGATGGCTGGCGCGTTCGCCTCGCCATGGCAAGACAGTGGGCCGAGACGATCAATCGCCATGGCGGCGATGCCAAGGTCGTTCATCTGCCCGAGATCGGCATTCACGGCAACACGCACTTTCCCTTTTCCGACCTCAACAATGTCCAGATCGCCGACCTGATGTCGCGCTTCCTCGCTGAAAAACATCTGGACTAACTCGAAACTCAATTCAGGCTTTCAGGAGCTTTCACCATGAAATCGAGACTGCTAAAAGTAGCCGCAATCGGTGCAATCATCAGCTCCTTGTCGGGAGTCACCATGGCCGCAGACTACAAACAGAATCCGTTCACCCTGGCGTACGACGGCGCGATTACCGAAAACCTCAAAGGCCGGGTCAACATTCATCCGGTCAATTACACGCTGAACGGTCTGAACATTGCAGCCAATGTTTACACCCCTGCAAATTACGACGCCCGCAGGAAATACCCGACCGTTGTGCTTGCTCACCCGAATGGCGGCGTGAAGGAGCAGGTTGCCGGCTTGTATGCCCAGCGTCTGGCAGAGCAAGGCTATATCACCATCACTGCGGATGCGGCGTATCAAGGCGCCAGCGGCGGCATGCCCCGAAACGTGGACAAGCCATCTCATCGCATTGAGGACATCCATGGCATGGCCGATTTCATCAGCCAGTACGCCGGTGTCGATGCTGATCGCCTGGGTTTGCTCGGGCTATGCGGCGGCGGCGGCTATTCACTGAAGGCGGCGCAAACTGACAAGCGCTTCCGATCCGTCGCTACATTGAGCATGTTCAATTCTGGTCTGGTGCGGCGCAATGGGTACATGGATTCCCAGCTGACCACGATTCAGCAACGTCTGAAGCAAGCCACGGCAGCCCGTGCACAGGAAGCTGCGGGTGGCACGGTCATCTATGCCGCTGACACTATGCTGACCGATGAGCAGATTGCCGGCTTGCCTTTCGATCTGTATCGCCAAGGCTTTGAGTATTACTGGAGAACGCATGCTCATCCGAATTCGACCTTCCGGTACACGATGAGCAGCCTGCTTGAATTGATGAGCTTTGATGCTGCCAGCAACATGGACTTGATCAACCAGCCCCTGCTGATGATTGCCGGCAGCAAGGCCGATTCGCTATACATGTCGCAGAGTGCTTTCGGGGGAGCGGTCAATGCGAAAGACAAAGAGCTGTTCTTGATTGAAGGTGCGACCCATATCGAGACCTATTGGAAGCCTGAGTATGTGAATCAAGCCGTGGAGAGACTGACCCGGTTTTACGGTAAATCACTATGAGGCAGCGCTGCCTACCGAGGCGGCAGCACGTCCGGTGGTGAATGACCGCTTCGCGAAGGGGGCGAGGCCCTTCGTCTGCCCGGAGCCTATTGCGCTAGCGCGCAGGGGACGTTCAGTACGGCCGGTGCTGCACTCTCCTCCTGTCATGTATGCACGGGGAGTCAAGCTCGGTTCTACTCTCCTGTGCACACTAGCCGTCTACGCCCCCGGCAAACCGGGGTTTTTGCGAATCCTGCCGAAAGGAGTTTTTCCATGCAGACTTTTAGCATGACCATCGATGGTGCTCCGGTGCAGTCCGGGCGCCTTATCGAAGTCTTCAACCCGGCCACCGGGCGGCCCTTTGCGATGGCTGCCGCTGGTGACTCGAGCCACGTCGATCAGGCCGTTGCCGCTGCACGAGCAGCTTTTCCGGCTTGGAGCGCGTTATCCGATGCTGATCGCAAGGCTCATGTGATGCGTCTGGCGGAGCTTCTCGAAGCCAGCATGCCCGAGCTCATGGAACTGGTCACCATGGAGACCGGAAAGCCCCTGGGTGGCCTCAACAACGTGGGCTCAGGTATGGAAGTAGGCGGAGCGATCGCGTGGACCCGGGGCACTGCCAGCCTCAACACTCCGGTGGACGTGATCCAGGATGACGCCGCCGCGTGCATCGAGGTGCATCGCAGGCCGCTGGGGGTCGTGGGCTCCATTACTCCCTGGAACTGGCCGCTGATGATCTGCATCTGGCACATCATGCCGGCCCTGCGGGCGGGCAATACGGTGGTGCTCAAGCCGGCGTCATTGACTCCGGTGACCACCCTTCGCTTCGTTGAATTGGCCAACCGCTTGCTGCCAAAGGGGGTGCTCAACGTGATCACCGGTGATGCCGAGGTCGGTTCTGCCATGTCCGCCCACCCGGGCATCGCCAAAATGGTGTTCACCGGCTCCACCCCCACGGGCCGCCGCATCATGGGCGATGCCGCCGCCACCTTGAAGCGGCTGACTCTGGAGTTGGGTGGGAATGACGCGGGCATTGTTCTGTCCGATGTGGATCCGGTGGCGATTGCACCAAAGCTGTTTGGAGCGGCCTTCCACAACAATGGTCAAACCTGCGCCTGTCTCAAGCGTCTGTATGTACCCGACACGCTCTATGAGCCGCTGGTGGCCGAACTGGTAAGCCTCGCCCAGAGCGTTGTTGTGGGCAATGGCCTTGATCCCGCCACACAACTGGGCCCAGTGCAGAATCTGGCCCAGCGCAACATTGTGCACACCCTGGTTGAAGACGCACGCAGGAAAGGCGCCCGCATCCTGGCTGGTGGCGCGCCGTTGCCCGGTGACGGGTATTTCTATATGCCCACGATCATTGCCGACGCCCGTGCAGGCATGCGCGTCGTTGACGAAGAGCAGTTCGGCCCAGCCCTGCCCATCATTCGCTACCACGACATCGAAGATGCCATCGCCCAGGCCAACGCCAGCGAGAACGGACTTGGCGGCTCGGTCTGGAGCCGGGATATCTCTCTTGCTACCCGAATTGCCCAGCGTCTGGAGTGTGGTACCGCGTGGGTCAACGAGCATGGTGCTGTGCGGCCGGATGCCCCTTTCGGTGGCGTCAAGCAATCGGGCATCGGCGTCGAATTCGGACCTTACGGGTTCGAGGAGTACCTTTCCCTTCAGACGGTTATGGTCATGAAGCGCTGACGCGCGGATTGATGGTGGATCTCTCCCGCTCCGGGCTCTCACCCCGGAATTGATGCCCGGCGATTCGTTCTGATCGCCGGGTTTTTTTCCGCAGTTCATGTTGACTTACTAACATCGTAGTGATTATATTGCTACTATGTTAGTAATCTCGCGATAAGCCAACTAGGAGAAGCGTCGTGATGCCTGCAAGACCCGCCATGAGCGGAACGGTTTATGGGGTGATCCTCAACGATATCTGCACGGTCCAGCGCATGGGGCAGTCCCTTGACGATGCGCCTTACAAAGGTGCCCCGAAGGCGCCTGTGCTTTACATCAAGCCGGCCGGCACCCGCGTGCCCGGCGGCAGCATGGTGAGCCTGCCGGAGGGGGCCGCGGCCGTCGAGGTGGGCGCCACCGTCGGGCTGGTGATGGGCCAGGCCGCTGCCCGCCTCAGCGTCGAAACGGCCCTGGAGGCCGTCGCGGGGGTGGTGCTGGCCGCCGACCTGAGCCTGCCCCACGCCAGCTATTACCGCCCGGCCGTCCGCGAAAAATGCTTCGACGGCGCGCTGCCGCTGGGGCCGGTGCAGCCCCTGAGCGATCTGGCCAGCCTCAGCCTCACCACGCGCATCGACGGCGTGGTGGTGGAGGAGCGCTCCCTCGCCGACCTGCTGCGCGATCCGGCCCGTTTGCTGGCCGACGTCACCGGGTTCATGACCCTCGCCGAAGGCGATGTGCTGCTGGTGGGCGTGAGCTACATGGCGCCCCAGGCCGTGGCCGGCAGCCGCGTCAGTATCGACGCCGGGGCCCTCGGCACCCTCGAATTCTCGATTGCAGGAGCACAAGCATGAAGCGCGGTCGCATTGCCTTCAATGGCGCTGTTCATCAGGTCACCGAGGACCAGGGCCGGGTCCGCCTGGCCGACGGCCGCATCGTGGCCGAAGGGGCCTTCCAGTGGCTGCCGCCGGTGGCGGTGGGCACCGTGTTTGCCCTGGGCCTCAACTACGCCGACCACGCAAAAGAGCTGGCCTTCAAGGCCCCCGAGACGCCGCTGGTCTTCCTCAAGGGGCCCAACACCATTACCGGCCATCAGGCCCACACCCGCCGCCCGGCTGATGCCACCTACATGCACTACGAGTGCGAGCTGGCGGTGGTGATCGGCAAGACGGGCAAGAACGTGACCAAGGCGGACGCCATGGATATCGTCGCCGGCTACACCGTGGCCAACGATTACGCCATCCGCGACTACCTGGAAAACTACTACCGGCCCAACCTGCGGGTGAAGAACCGCGACGCATGCACGCCGCTGGGCCCCTGGCTGGTGGATCGCGACGACATCGCCGACCCCATGCAGCTGGCCCTCACCACCCGGGTCAATGGCGCCACCACCCAGCGGGGCACCACCGCCGACATGATCTTCGACATCCCCACCCTGATCGAATACCTGTCGTCCTTTATGACCCTCAATCCCGGCGACGTGATCCTCACCGGCACGCCCGAGGGTCTGGCCGACGTGAAGGCCGGCGACGTGGTTGAAACCGAAGTCGAGAACATCTGCTGTCTGGTCAACACAATCGTCGATGACCAGACCTGGTTCGCCAACGCGTAAGGAAAGCGAGAACAGCATGATCAAGCACATCATCAACGGCCAGCAGGTCGACAGCCGCGAGACCTTCCAGACCATCAACCCGGCCACCGGCGAGGTGATCGCCGAGGTGGCCAGCGGCGGCGCGGCTGAAATCAACGCCGCGGTGGCCGCCGCCAAGGCCGCCTTTCCGGGCTGGGCCGCCACCCCGGTCAAGGAGCGCGCCCGCCTAGTGCGCAAGCTCGGCGACCTGATCGCCGCCAACGTGGCCGACATCGCCGACCTGGAAACCGCCGACTGCGGCCAGGTCACCAACCAGACCAAGCGCGTGCTGATCCCCCGCGCCTCGGACAACTTCTACTACTTCGCCGAGCTGATCCAGCACATGCACGGCGAGACCTACGACTCCGACACCGGCCACCTCAACTACACCCTGTGGCAGCCGGTGGGCGTGTGCGCGCTGATCTCCCCGTGGAACGTGCCCTTCATGACCGCCACCTGGAAGACCGCGCCCTGCCTGGCGTTCGGCAACACCGCGGTGATGAAGATGTCCGAGCTGTCGCCCCTCACCGCCCACCGCCTGGGTGAGCTGGCGTTGGAGGCCGGCATCCCGCCGGGCGTGTTCAACGTGGTGCAGGGCTTCGGCGACACCGCCGGCGAGCCGCTGGTGTCGCACCCGGACGTGCGCTCCATCTCCTTCACCGGCTCCACCGCCACCGGCAACCGCATCGTCAAGGCCGCCGGCCTGAAGAAGTTCTCGATGGAGCTGGGCGGCAAGTCGCCCTTCGTCATCTTCGACGACGCCGACTACGAGCGCGCCCTCGACGCCGCCATCTTCATGATCTTCTCCAACAACGGCGAGCGCTGCACGGCGGGCTCCAGGATCATCGTGCAGGCCGGCATCTACGACAAATTCGTCGCCGACTTCGCCGCCCGCGCCGCCCGCCTCACTGTGGGTGACCCGATGGACCCGAACACCGTGATCGGCCCGATGATCTCCAAGGGCCACCAGGAAAAGGTCAATTACTACATCGAGCTGGGCAAGCAGGAGGGCGCCGAGGTGGTCTTCGGCGGCGGCACCCCGGTGGTGGACGACCGCTTCAAGAACGGCTTCTGGGTCCAGCCCACCGTCTTTGCCAATGTGGACAACAAGATGCGCATCGCCCAGGAGGAGATCTTTGGCCCGGTGCCCTGCATCATCCGCTTCAAGACCGAGGAAGAAGCCGTGGCCATCGCCAACGACACCATCTACGGCCTGTCGTCCTACCTGTGGACCAACAACACCAGCCGCGCCATCCGCCTGGCCAAGGCCATCGAGTCGGGCATGACCTTCGTCAATAGCCAGAACGTCCGCGACCTGCGCCAGCCCTTCGGCGGCAGCAAGGCCTCGGGCACCGGGCGCGAGGGCAACCATTACAGCTACGAGGTGTTCTGCGAGGCCAAGAACATCGCCGTCTCGTATGGCGAGCACCACATCCCGCGCTGGGGCGTCTGACCTGAATCCAGGGGGCCAGGGCAGGCGTTCGAGAACCCGCCCGGCACCCGTCTCCGGCAGAGAGCCGGCCCTCACCGGACCCACCCACACCACCGGAATTTGAAGGAGAACACCATGGGCACACTCGCCCTCGCCGCCAAGATCACCCACGTGCCGTCCATGTACCTGTCGGAGATGGAAGGCGAACACAAGGGCTGCCGCCAGGCCGCCATCGACGGCCACATCGAAATCGGCCGCCGCTGCCGCGAGCTGGGCGTGGACACCATCGTGGTGTTCGACACCCACTGGCTGGTCAACTCGGGCTACCACGTCAATTGCGCGCCGAAGTTCGAGGGCGTCTACACCAGCAACGAGCTGCCCCACTTTATCCGCAACCTGCCTTTCGCCTACGACGGCAACCCGGTGCTCGGCCACCTGCTGGCCGATGCCGCCACCGCCGCCGGCGTGCGCACCCGCGCCCACTCCGACACCAGCCTGGCGCCCGAGTACGGCACCCTGGTGCCGATGCGCTACATGAACCCCGACCGCCACTTCAAGGTGGTGTCGGTATCGGCCCTGTGCACGGTGCACAACCTCGACGACTCGGTGAAGCTCGGCGCCGCCATGGCCAGGGCCGTCAGGGAACAGTACGACGGCAAGGTGGCCTTCCTGGCTTCCGGTTCGCTGTCCCACCGCTTTGCCCAGAACGGCGTGTCGGAACAGTTCCTGCACAAGATGTGGAGCCCCTTCCTCGAGACCGTCGATCATTCCGTGGTGGAGATGTGGAAGAACGGTGACTGGAAGACCTTCTGCGCCATGCTCCCCGAGTACGCCGACAAGTGCCACGGCGAAGGCAACATGCACGACACCGCCATGCTGCTGGGCGCCCTCGGCTGGGACGCCTACCAGGGCAAGGTCGAGGTCGTGACCCCCTTCTTCCCCAGTTCCGGCACCGGCCAGATCAACGCGATCTTCCCGGTCTGACCTTCCCCAGGAGCCGCGCGATGCCGCATCTGATCTACGAATACACCGACAACCTGAAGGCCGAGGGTGACATTCCCGGCCTGTTGCGCAAGACCAACCAGGTCGTCCTGGCCCAGGGCGGCGTGTTCCCCACCGGCGGCATCCGCGCCCGGGCCATCTGCCTAACCGACTACTGCGTGGCCGACGGCTCGGCCGACGACGCCTTCGTGCACCTCACCTTCAAGATGGGGGCGGGGCGCACGCCGGAAGAGAAGCAGAAGGTCGGCGATGAGCTCTTCGCGATGCTCAAGGATCACTTCGCCGAGCTCTTCGCCCGCCGCGGCCTGGCCCTCTCGATGGAGATCGTCGAGTTCTCGGAAGCCGGGACCTGGAAGCACAACAACATCCACGCCCGCTACAAGAAGCGCTGAGCGTCACAAGGAGAACCCGACATGCTGAGCACCGACACCCATCTCGACCTGGCGCGCCAGCTGCACGCCGCCGAAAAGGCCCGCGAGCAGATCCTGGCCCCGTCCCTGCAGCACCCGGACATCACCATCGAGGACGCCTACGCCGTCCAGAAGACCTGGGTCGGCCTCAAGCTGGCCGAAGGCCGTGTCATCAAGGGCCACAAGATCGGCCTCACCTCCCGGGCCATGCAGCAGTCGTCGCAGATCGACGAGCCCGATTACGGCACCCTGCTGGACGACATGTTCTTCCACGACGGCGCCGACATCCCCGCTGGGCGCTTCATCGCCCCCATGGTGGAGGTGGAGCTGGCCTTCGTGCTGGGCAAGCGCCTGGAAGGCACCGAGCTGACCCTGCTGGACGTGATCACCGCCACCGACTACGTGATCCCGGCCATCGAGATCATCGATGCCCGCTGTCACCGCATCGACCCCACCACCAAGCGCCCGCGCAAGGTCTTCGACACCATCTCCGACAACGCCGCCAATGCCGGCATCGTGATGGGCGGCCGGCCGATCAAGCCCATGGACGTGGACCTGCGCTGGGTGTCGGCGCTGCTCTATCGCAACGGCGTGATCGAGGAGACCGGCGTGGCCGCCGGGGTGCTCAACCACCCGGCCAACGGCATCGCCTGGCTGGCCCGCAAGTTTGCCCCCCACGGGGTGGCCCTGGAGGCGGGGCAGGTGATCCTGGCCGGCTCCTTCACCCGGCCCGTGCCGGCCCGCCCCGGCGACACCTTCCATGTGGACTACGGCCCCATGGGCGCCATTACCTGCCGCTTTGGCTGAACCCAAGACCGGCGCCCCGCGCGGAGACTGACATGCAGATACCCGACAACACCTTCAAGCGCGCCCTCCAGGCCGGCGAGACCCAGATTGGCGTCTTCCTGGGCCTGTGCGACCCCTACAGTGCCGAACTCATGGCCGGCACCGGCTTCGACTGGCTGCTGATCGACGGCGAGCACGCCCCCAACACCCCGGAGAGCGTGATGCGCCAGCTCCAGGCCATCGCCGCTTACCCGGTGCGCACCGTGGTCCGCACCGTCGACCACGACCCCGCCCGCATCAAGCAGTACCTGGACGTGGGTGTGCAGACCCTGCTGGTGCCCATGGTCGAATCTGCCGACGAGGCCCGCGCCCTGGTGCGCGCCATGCGCTACCCGCCAAACGGCATCCGCGGCGTGGGCACGGCCCTGGCCCGGGCGGCCCGCTGGAACGGCGTGGACGGCTACTTCGCCCAGGCCGACGCCGAGATGTGCCTGATCGTGCAGGTGGAATCCCGCGCCGGGCTGGCGGCCCTGGACGACATCCTGGCGGTGGAGGGCATCGACGCCGTCTTCATCGGCCCCGCCGATCTGGCCGCGTCCCTGGGGCACCTGGGCAACCCCGGCCACGACGAGGTCAAGACGGTGATCGCCGATGCCCTGGCGCGCATCCGCCAGTCCGGCAAGGGCGCCGGCGTGTTCTCGGCCGACCCGGCCGCTGCCGCCCGCTACCTGGACAGCGGCGCGTCCTTCATTGCCGTCGGCGTGGACACCCTGCTGCTGCGCAACGCCGCCGTGGCCCTGGCTGCGCGCTTCAAGGACGCGGGCGCCGGTAAGGCGGGCGCCGCCTACTGAACTCTCTCGGGGCGGGGATGTCTTCGCCCCGTGCCAAACAAAGGAACTCCCATGCTCGACCTCAAGGACCCCACCCTGCTGCGGCAGGCCTGCTACATCGACGGCCAGTGGACCGGCGCCGACGGCGGCGAGACCTTCCCGGTGACCAACCCGGCCACCGGCGCGGTGATCGCCACGGTGCCGCGCTGTGGCGCCGACGAGACCGGGCGCGCCATCGAGGCCGCCGACCGGGCCTTTGCCATCTGGCGCGAAACCACTGCCGCCGAGCGCGCCCGCATCCTGCGCCGCTGGTTCGACCTGATGTTGGCCCACCAGGACGACCTGGCCCGCATCATGACCCTGGAGCAGGGCAAGCCCCTGGCTGAGGCGAAAGGCGAGATCGCCTACGCCGCGGCCTACATCGAATGGTTCGCCGAGGAAGCCCGCCGGGCCTACGGCGACGTGATCCCCTCGCCGGCCCGCGACCGTCAGATCGTGGTCACCAAGGAGCCGGTGGGCGTCTGCGCCGCCATCACCCCTTGGAACTTCCCCTCGGCGATGATCACCCGCAAGGTGGCGCCGGCCCTGGCCGCTGGCTGCACCATCGTCCTCAAGCCGGCCGAGCAAACCCCCCTGTCGGCCCTGGCCCTGGCCGAGCTGGCCGAGCGTGCCGGCGTGCCGGCCGGGGTGTTCAGCGTGGTTACCGGCCGCGCCAGTGCCATCGGTGGCGTGATGACAGGCAGCCCGCTGGTGCGCAAGCTCACCTTCACCGGCTCCACCGGCATCGGCCGCCTGCTCATGGAGCAATGTGCGCCCACCATCAAGAAGCTGTCCCTGGAGCTGGGCGGCAACGCGCCCTTCATCGTCTTCGACGACGCCGACGTGGACGCCGCAGTGGCCGGCGCCATCGCGTCCAAGTACCGCAACGCCGGCCAGACCTGCGTGTGCAGCAACCGCTTCCTGGTGCAGGACGGCATTTACGAGCAGTTCGCCGAGAAGCTCGCCGCCGCGGTGGCCCTGCTGAAGGTGGGCAACGGCCTGGAGGAGGGCGTGACCCAGGGGCCGCTGATCGACGGGCCGGCCATTGCCAAGGTGGAAAGCCTGGTGAACGACGCCGTCGCCAAGGGCGCCCGGGTGGTGTCCGGCGGCAAGCGCCATGCGCTCGGCGGCACGTGGTACGAGCCCACCGTGCTGGCCGACGTGCGCCGCGACATGGAGGTGGCCCGGGAGGAGATCTTCGGCCCGGTGGCGCCCCTGTTCCGCTTCACGACCGAGGACGAGGCCATCGCCATCGCCAACGACACCGAGTTTGGCCTGGCCGCCTACTTCTACTCGAAGGACCACGGCCGCGTGTGGCGCGTGTCGCGCCGGCTGGAGTACGGCATGGTGGGCATCAATACCGGCTTGATCTCCACCGAGGTGGCGCCCTTTGGCGGCGTGAAGTGCTCCGGCACCGGCCGCGAGGGTTCCAAGTACGGCCTCGACGAGTACCTGGAGGTGAAATACCTGGCCCTCGGTGGTCTGTGAGAGAGGGCCGCGCCCGGTGAGGCCCGGACCCGGCCCCGACAGCGCACGCGAGGGCCGCTTCATTCTGCTGCTCGGGGCGCTGGTGGCCTTCGGGCCGCTGGCCGTGGACCTCTACCTACCCGCCCTGCCGGCGATCGCTGCTGGCCTGGGCAGCGGACCGGAGGCCGTTCAAGCCACGGTGACGGTGTTTCTGGCCGGCTTCTCCCTGGGCATGCTGGGCTACGGCCCGATCTCCGACCGCTACGGCCGGCGGCCGGTGATGCTGGGCGGCATTGCGCTGTTCGTGCTGGCCAGCCTGGGCTGCATGTTGGCCACGGATGTGGGTGGGCTGGTGGCTGCGCGCTTCGTGCAGGCCCTGGGGGGCGGCGCGGCGTCGGTGTTGGCACGCACGGTGGTGCGCGACGTCTATGCCTCCACCGAGGCCATCCGCAAGCTGTCGCTGATGGCCATGGTGACGGCGATTGCCCCGCTGATGGCGCCCCTGGTGGGCAGCGCCGCCCTGGCGGTTGGCGGCTGGCGGGCCACCTTTGCCCTGCTGGTGGGGTGGGGCGCGCTATGCCTCTACGGGGTGTGGGCCCACCTGCCGGAAACCCTGGCGCCCGAGCGGCGCGGGCAGATGAGCATCGGCACGGCTTTCGGCGCCTACGGCCGCCTGCTGCTTGATCCGGTGGCCGTTGGGCTGGTGCTGGCGGGGGGTATGTCCTTTGCGGCGATGTTTGCCTACATCACCGGCGGCCCCTTCTATTTCATTACTCTGCACGGGTTCTCTCCGACCCAGTACAGCCTGATCTTCGCCGCCAACGCGGTGGGCATCTTCGTGGCCAACTACACCAACAGCCGTCTGGTCCGGCGTCTGAGGCCGCCGCGCATGATCGGTGTCGGCTGCGCGCTTGGTCTGGTGGCGGCCCTGGCCCTGCCCCTGGTTGTCGGGCGCAGCCTGCCCGCCGCCCTCGTTGCCCTGTTTCTGGTCGTCAGTGTGACCGGCCTGCTCGGTGCCAACTGCGTGGGGCTCCTGATGCAGGCCTATCCTGGCAATGCCGGGGCAGCGGCGGCCCTGTTCGGTGCGTCTCAGTTTGGTTTCGGCATGCTCGCCAGCGGCATGGTGGGGCAGTTGCATGACGGCACGGGGCGGCCAATGGCGGGGGTGATTGCCGTGGCCGCGCTGCTGTCCGCGGGCGGCTTCCTGTTGTATCGATCCTGTCGTGCGCCGGACGTGCCCCGTGATACATAGAGGGATGCGTGCCATCGATCCTTCTCCCCGCCGTCTTCCGGGCCCCTTGCGGGCCCTCGAACATCGTAACTTCCGCCTGTATTTCTTCGGCCAGGCCGTATCCA
>Ga0075163_10001447_pt1 | contig 32033 bp, 39 predicted proteins | sample JI1023141ADNA_FD_71478 | JGI IMG/M metagenome (GOLD analysis project Ga0075163, IMG submission 71478) | Wastewater effluent complex algal communities from Wisconsin, to seasonally profile nutrient transformation and Carbon sequestration -... | ecosystem: Engineered > WWTP > Effluent > Algae...
GGAACCTCGGTAATGATCTCGTCGTAGACATGCGCGATGACCGGGTAACCCGCGGCCTCGGCCTTCAGCATGCCGCTGACGAGAATGTCCCGCGCGACGGCCTGCGTATTGTTCTCCTGAATGAGACCGCCGTACAGCCCGTAGCGCGTCCACTTGCGCGTCGTCGCGTCGACGCCCAGCACGGTCACTTTCGGCGACGTGGCGCCCTTGATCTCGACGACGCCGTGACGCTCGCCGGCCTGCGCGCTGTCGCGGTCCATGACCTCGTCGTCCAGCCACTCGCCGGTCTTCGGGTCCTTCCGGGAAACCCAGACCTGGTCCTTCAGGCGCGGCATGCCGTAGGCGAGGCAGCGGCCGCTCGGCAGCAGCGCCCAGAGAAAGCCGCCGCGCACCACGTAGGAGACGCGGGCGGCCGACGTAACAGTCCCCGGCGTCTGGACGGCGCCGCGCACGGCGCTCTCCAGATCCTTCCACGACTGCGCGATCGCGCTGTTCGCGGCACGCCAGCCGGTCTTGATCAGTTCACAGGCCAGCCACGCCGTACGGCTCAATTCCGCCGTGCGGCTTTCGCCTTTCTTCAAGGCCGACTCGTAGCGCTTCTCGGCCTTCTCGCGGCGCGCCACGTCGGCGCTGCCCCATACCGGGTCGTATAGCGCCTCCAGTTCGGCAAGGCGCATATTGTAGGTCCGCGCCATCGCGTAGAAGGCCGAGACCCCGCCGCCGAAGCCCAGCGCGAGCTCGCTGGTCTTGCCGATCGCCTGGCGCAGCGCTTTCGTGATCGCGCTGACCGGCACGCCGAGAATGGCCGCTGCGGTACGGACATACATATCCGGCAGCCGCGGGTCGGCGATGATCTCGAACAGGGCCTTCAGCTTCCAGTCTTCGCCGGCCAGCCACGCCACGACGGCGCCTTCGATGCCGGAATAGTCGGCCTGCAGCAGGTCGTGGCCCGGCGCGGCCCACACGAAGGACCGGATCGAATCGGACAGAAGATCTAGGGGGCGGCCGATGTCGTCGCCGAACAGCAGCGGCAGCAGCCCCGGCTCTTCCGACCGGATGGCGTCGAACAGCACGTCGTGCCGAAGATGGGCGTCTTCGAAGGCGCGCCGGTAGCGCGGCATGTTGGCGAAATTCACGCCCATGTTCGTCCAGCGCCCCGTGCCGGCGCCATGATACATGAAGGTCCCGCGCACCCGCCCGTCGGCGTCGGCCCGGTTCAGCATGGCCGTCAGTTTCGATACCGACGTCTTGGCCGCTTCCTGGCGCAAACCGAGCGCTTTGCGGACGTCGCCGGGCAGGTCGTCATAGTCGGCCAGCAGGTCCGAAACGTCGGCCTTGGCCGCCGACGTGAGCTCGACGCCGCGGGACTGCACCCAGGCGGTCAGCTTGGCGACTTCCGAGCATTTCCCGACGGCGCGATCCGTCACGGCGCGCATCTTCGCGTCGAGCGCGTTCTTGGCCTTCGCCGCGAGCCGGAGGGCCGACCGCGCCGAGCGCCGGTCGATGCGGATGCCGCGCCGGTTGATCGTCTCGGACAGCTGCCAGACCGACTGCTCGAAATCCGACAGCGGGACCATGCGCCGGTCGGCCGCGGCTTCGGTCTCGACGTCGCGGTCGCAATACGCCTTGAACTTCTCGAACTCTTCCGGGCGGTCTTCCGGTTCGTTGAAATAAACGCCCGGCGGTTCACCCTTGCGTGCCCGGCGCGGCAGCGAAAATAGCCGGATCAGGCGTTGGCCCTCTTTGTCCTTCTGGACGGGCAGTGCGAGCGCGGCGCCGAGATCGTCCAGGGCGCGCGGCAGGGACATCGCGGCGGCCGTCGCGGCGGTACAGCGGAACTGCTCGTAGCGCGGCATCGGCCAGCCGGCGTGCGTAGCCAGCCAGGTGAAGCACAGAATCTCGAACGCGGCGTTGTGAGCGCTGATCGTCGCCCCCGCCATTATTGCTTGCCGCAGGGCAGGCGGGCAGGGTTGGCCGTATTGCCAGCGCTGCACGGGGCCGTGGTCGATTTTATAGGAGCCGATCAGCACGCGGGCGTGCGGCGAAGCGAAATAGACATACGCCCCGCGCGTCTTCAGATTGACGTCGGATCGGGTCTCGAAGTCGATCTCGATCGCGGTCATCCGAACAGATTCTCGGCCCGGCCCGGCTTCTCGCCCAGCGCGCCCCGCAGGGCCGAGACGGCGGTGTCGGCGATCTCGACCTTCCAGGCGCTGACGCCGGTCGAGATGCTTGCCTGCCAGCCCTGCGCCGTTCGGAACAGCGTGAGATTGACGAGACGGCCGTCACGGACAGCCGTCTCGACCAGGTCATCTAGGGTCATCGACGAGCCGATCACTCGTCGTCTTCCTCTTCGGCACGGCAGTTTTCACAGACCGCCACGCGCTCGACGCGCTTAGTTTCGACGGCGAAAAGCCCGTCGCCCAGATCAAGAACCCACGCGGCCAGCAGACGCCACTGTTCCGGCGTTATCGCCAATTCCGTCACGGCCGCCGGCGCTTTCAGGATCAGCCGATGGCCGTCGAAGGCGACTTTCAGACCGCCGGTCATGTCGGAATCGTTGGTCATCCGAACGCGCTCCCCACGGCGGACATATAGAGATCGAGCATCTCTTCCTCTTCGGCCCGCTTCGCCGCGTCTTTCTTCCGTGCACGGACGACACGCCGGATGGTCTTCGTGTCGAAGCCATTGCCCTTCGCCTCGGCGTAGATTTCCTTGATGTCCTCGGCGAGACCGGCCTTCTCTTCCTCCAGCCGCTCGATCCGTTCGACGATCGACTTTAACTGCCCGTGGGCGGTGTTCTTCCGTCCTTTGATCGGATCTTCGGCCATCACAACTGCTCGATCAGCCGCGTCAGCGTGTCGTTCGCCTGGGAGATGCGCACGACCAGCAGATCGGCCTGCATCCGCATCTGATTGGCGCGGCCGTCCGGCGCGGGCGCGGGCGCGGGCGCTTTGGCGTTTTCGGTGCGTGGCGCCGAACCGATGAAATTCGCCGTGACGGCGTCGATACGGTCACACAGATCGTAGGCCAGCGTCATCGCGCCGGCCGCATGCTCGATAGCACTGCTCACTCCGACGGGCGGTGCGCCGGCGTTCGCAAGCTGACGCATATACTCTTCTTTGCTCGTAACCATCTTGCTCGTTCCTTTTGTCAGTGTGCGAACGGCAGGGCCGAAGCCCCGCCGCCGCGTTGCGGTTCAGCCGAAGAAACCCTTCGCTCCGGCGCCGGTCTTCGTCTCGGCCGGCGCGTCGCCCTCGTCGGCGATCGCCTCGAAATACTTCTCGGGCGCGGGGCCGCCGCCACCGCCCAAGATTTCGTCGCCCTCGGCCTTTTTCACGACCTGCACCAGCGACACGCCGAAGGTGACGCCCTTGCCGTTCGTCTTGTGCTCCCACGTATAGGGGTTGACGACCGCAGAGACGCGCGAGCCCGACGGAATGTCGGCGACTTCGGTGACGGGCAGGACCTGCCGGTTGACGACCTTCGGCCGGTACTTGTCGCCCGACGTGCAGCGGATGAACGTCTTGCCGGCATAGCCGGGATGCCGCTCGCCCGTCTTCGTCGAGATGCCCTGCTTGCCGTCGCCGTCCAGAAACGGCGACTTGATGAGGCCGTCGTTCAGCATCTGGACGGCCTTCTCGCCCCATTCGTCCTTGCACACCGTGACGACGACCTGCTTCAGGGCGGCCAGGTCGGTCGTCTTGGGGAACAGGATCGTGAAGCCGTAGCTCTTGCCGCCGTTCTCACGCTCCCGCGCCTCGAAAAGGTCCGCCGTGAAACTGGCGATGCCTTCCGGGGTCTTGATGTCTGCGCCTCTTGCCATGATCCGTTTTGTCCTTAATCCAGCACATCGAAGTGCTTGTTCACGGCCGCCACCGCGGCAGGCCGTGTCGTCTTGCCCGTGGCGACGAGGGAGGTTCCCCGCGACGGACGTTCGGTCAGCGGCGCGACGGCCGCCTTTTTCTTCGCGCCGAGCAGCTTTTCAGCCTGCGCCGGCGAGACGATCTTGCGTGTGTAGAGCTTGTCGCGTTCGACGCCGTTTGCCTCCAGCACGTTCACGACGTCCTGCTCAGGGACGCCCCACGCCCGGTTGCCGATCTTCTCGACCAGCTGGTAGCCGGGGATTTCGACGCCGCCTTCGGCCTGCCGGTGCGCGTAGGCCCGCACGGCGTTCGCCCATTCCTGGATCATGTCCAGCATGTCGAGACGCTGCGCCAGCTGCTCGGGCGTGAAGTCTTCCGGCCGGTTCGAAATGCGCGGCCGGTCGAGATCGTCGAACCAAACGCCCGCCGCGTCGGTCGCGCGCTGCTCCAGCGCCGGACAAAAACCGGCCGCCGGGCAAAACTTGCAGTGGTCTCCGGCATGCAGATAGCCCGTTTGCCACGCGCCATCCGGCATCTGCTTGCGTTCGGTGAACGCGCGGAACGACTGCCGCATCGCCTCCAGCAGGTCCGCCGTCCACTCCAGCAGATCGGCCAGATGGAACGTCTCGGACCGGATGCGGCCGTCGCGATGGTCCGCACGGGGCTGGACGATCGTCACCGTCACGGTGTCGAATTGCAGCGCCGGATTGGCGAGCGCCGCCCCGAGCGCATAGGTCCGCAGCTGCTTGTTGCCCGTGGCGGCCACGACGACGCCGCGCCCGCCCTTCAGATCGACGACCTCGAGATTCCGCAGTTTCGGCTTGTAGACGACCGCGTCAGCAGTCCCGCCGGCATCGAAGGGTGGCTTCAGCGCGTCGAGGCTGAAACGCTGCTCGACCTGCAGCGCCGCCCCGTCGACGACCAGCGCCCGCACGTAGTCCACGTAGACCTGGGCGGTGTCGGCCATCTCCTCGTCGACTTCGAACTCGAACTGCTTGCCCTTTATCGTCGAGCCGACGTAATCGACGGCCTGCCGGATCGGGTCGCGCAGACATTGCTCGCCGATCGTGTGGCAGCACGTACCCCAATCGGCGGCCTCGCTGGTCGTCTCCGGCAGGCCGTCGATCAGCGCGAGACGCCCCGGACAGTGCCAGTTCGCCTCCGTCGATGACGCCGGCCAGGTCGCGTGTCCGTGCGCCATCGGTCAGACCTTCGCGCGATTCCAGGGGTTCTTCTCCGTCGCCTCGTCGAAGGCCGCCTTGGCGCGCCGGATCATCGCCGGCGTCGTCAGCATGGGGATCTGCCAGCGCTTGCCGTCCGGCGGCGTCCCGAGCGCCACGTCGAAAATCTTCACGCCATCTTCCAGCGTGGCGGGCGTGCCGTAGGTCTGCGCGTAGCGTCCGAGCGCCTGGCGCACGTCGTCGAGCGTCAGTTCGGCGGTCGCGTGCTGCTCCGCTTCGGCCGCCTCGTCTTCGGCGTCCTGGGCTTGCGTCTCGGCGTCGTCTTCCGCCCCGTCGCCGGCTTCGTCCTCGGGATTGACGCGTTCTTCGCCGGTCGAAATAGCTTGCTGTTCGTCCGCCTCGGCCTTCAGCCGCTCTTCCTCGGCCTTCTCGAACGCCAAATCCTCGGCGACCTCTTCCTTCGTACGGCGCTTCGCGCCCGGCGACGGCTTGCCGCGCTCGCGCTGCGGGGCCGTCTTCTGGACGTGATCGACCGCTTCATGGACCGTCTGGAAAGCGGCCTCGTCTTCGGTCGTGACGGGCAACGTGGGGCTGCCGGCGGCGCCGTCGCTGTTCGTGGGCGTGCCGGGCTTCGTCGCCGCGGCCCATTTGCCGGTCTCGGCCGGCATGATCTTCGCCGCGTCGGCCATCTTGTCGCACACGCCGACGAGTTCGTGCCGGCGCTGCGGCGCGTAGCCGATGCTCGCCATCATCTTCTGCATATAAGCCGTCGGATCGGCGCAATCGGACGGGACGGAAATCGAGATCGTCAGCATGGTTTCAGCACTTCTCTGATAGACGTCCACTTCCTGAGCAGGACCGTCTGCAATGCCTCGTCGATGGAGTTTTCGAGAACGCAGGCGCGGACGAAGGCTTGGCGCGGCTGGTTCAGGTTCGTGATGCGCAGCGACACTTGTCTCATCTGGCGCGGTGAAAACGTGGGCTCGACGACCCACAGGACGGCACTTGCGGACAGGTCGATCGCCTCGCCGGCCGCCTCGATCTGGGCGAGAAAGACGCGCGGTCCGCTCGCCCTGGCGAAATCGCGCGTGGCGTCGGCGCGGTCCCGATCGGACGTGGCGCCGTCGATTCCCGTGACGCCGTATTTCGACAGCTTCTGCGTCAAGACGTCGCGTACGTCCTTGTGCCAGTAGGCCAGCACGATGCGGTCGAGCCCGCCGTCGAACTCATCCGCGACGGCCTCGGCGACGAGCTCGGCCTTCAGCGTGCCGGTCAGCCGCCGCAGCGGCCCCATATGCATTTCGAGACTCTTCGTGTCGTCGGCCTCGGCAGCTGCGAGAATCTTCGCCGCGTCGACGTCCTTCTCGAACACGGCGCGCTGGCGCTCGGAAAAACGCAGCGGGAGAATGTCGTAAATCGGCTCGCCGATGCCGACGTCGGTCTGGGTCCGGCGCAGCATAACTCCTTCGCTGCGCGCGGCCAGTTCAGCTTCGTTCCTGCCTTCCACGATGACCAGCTGCTTTCGAAAATTGCCGACCTTCTTCCACTTGACGACGCAGTAACGATCCCGGAAAGCCGTCTCTTTCGTTACGTCCGGCCAGCCTCGCGCGGGGTTGGCGAGAAGTCGTTCGGGCCATAGCGCGCGAAGACGCGGGTAGGCGTCAAACGGGCTGTTCGGAATTGGCGTCCCGGTCAGCTCCCACATACCGTCGCAAGCGCCAAGCAGGGAGCGTGTCGAGTTCAGCGTCTCACCATCGTCAAACGGCGTACCGTAGAGGGCCTGGGTTCGCATCGCCGAGAACCGCGTCGCATAGTGTCCCTCGTCAGGGATAACTCGATCCCAGCGCCGTCGGCGGAGCCGAACGATAAATGGCGGTTCGTAGACTTGCGCCCAGCCGACGATCACGACATCGGCCTTCGTATCGACCGGCTCGTACATCGTCTCGACGCTACGCGGGATGGCTTGCCAGTCGGCGAAGGCTTTGCGCCACACGGCGCGCCCGGAGGCCGTGGTGACGACGAGAATGGTCTGATCAAGCGCGTAGTCGGCCGCCATGATCGCGGCGCCGGTCTTGCCCGTGCGCGGGTCGGACCCCAGCAGCGCGTAGCGCCGTTCGGCCAGGAAGACCGCCGCTTCGATCTGATGCGGGAAAGGCTTCACCGGCCCCGCCCGTACTCGATAATTTCACCGCTTGCCGCGAACCAATTCTTCGCGTGGATGACGTTCCAGATCAACCGCTGACTGACGCCATAGATGTCGGCAAGATCACGTTGCTTCCAATCGCCGGTCGCCCACAGGGCGCGAATTTCCGCGGCCTTTTCGTCGGTCAGCTTTGCTTGATTCTGCGCGGTCCCGCGACGTCGGATAACCGTCGCACGAGCTTTATTCCACATGTCGTCGTTGTTGGTTTGTGCCGTCCCGACGAACAGATGCGACGGATTGACGCAGGGCGGATTATCGCATGTATGGCAAACGTCTGCGTCGGCGTCGACTCGAACTCCCTCGGCACGAAGCGCGAAGCGGTGCGCTTTTTCCAAACGCTCGCCGTTCCAAAACACGCCGTAACCGTGCTCGTTGACCCCAGCCTGCCACAGCCAACATTCGGCGGGTCCGGCTTTAACGACCTTTCTTGCGAAACGAGACCGTCGATCAGACGAAATGTAGGTCAAACCGGGAACCTCAGGAAAACCATGTCAACCAGGAAAGCCGTGTCAGTCGGTTCGTGATACGACCGTATTACGAGCCGGTCGCGTCGTCAAGCGCCGCGCTTGAACTCTTTGACGATGTTCAGGTCACGATCGCCGAACTCGAAACGATAAGTACCGTCGGCCTTGTAGGACAGGCCGTTCACCGACCATGGAAATTCGAGCGCGTAGGGGCCGCGCGCCGGGACGGCGGGGCCGACGACTTGGCCGGCGCGTGTGATGTAGTAGCCGCCCTTGCGGATCTTGACTTTCATTACCCGAATAGCCCTTCGTTGATCGGCCCCACGCGGATGACCATGCGGGGCTGGTTGGAGTAGTGCTTCTGGACGCGCAGGTCGACGATTTGCGAATCGTCGATCCAGACGACCTGGTTCAGCGCGTCCAGCATCTTGGCGAAATTGTCGGCGTCCGGCTTCTTTACCGGCCGGATCGCACCGGCCAGCGCCTCGGCGACCCAGCGCTTCGGCTTGCTCGCCGGGACCGCCACATAGACCAGCATGTCGACCAGCAGCGGCCCGCCGAGCGGGTCGGCGCCGCGCATCGCTTCCTGGGCCGCATAGGCGAGCCGCCCTTCATAGGCGACCGTACGGGCCGGCGTGTAGACCGTGCCGGTCGCCTTGGACAGCCGGACGCGCTGCTTCCCCATCGGCGGCCCCGCCAGGACGATCTCGATCATCCGAACACGTTCTTGACGTCGATATAGGGCATGAGGCTGATCGGCTTCCCGGTTTCCAGCTCGCGCGCCGTGACGCACACCGCCAGCCACTCACCAGGAATCGACTTGCGCTCCCACCATTTCAGGACCGTGCTGCGGGGCGGGTGGTGCTCGCCGTAGCGGTTCAGCAGCAGGATCAGCCCGTCGGGCGAGTTGAAGTGCTCCTTGAGAAAACGGAGCGCGTCGAAGATGCGGACGGGTGCGGCCATGTTCGACACGATAATCTGCGAAAAGACAGCTTGTCAATACCGTAATACGCATGTATCACAGTCGTCATGGCACAGCCCGTCCTGAAGACCTTCGACAACGGCCGCTTCTACGCCTACTGGTCCGAAGCGGGCCGCGTGAAGCGGGTCAGCATGAAGACGAAGGACCCGCTCGAGGCACGCCGGCGCTTCGGGCGCTGGCTGCTGAACGAAGCGCCGCGGACCGGGACGCCCCGCACGTTCCAGGACGCCTGGGAGCGCTACTGGACCCGCCACGTCATGAAGACGGCCGCCGACCCGAAGACCGTCGGGTTTTCATGGAAAGCGCTGCAGTCGTTCTTCAGCCTCCGTCCGCCGATCCTGACGCAAGACCTCGTCGACGCCTATGTTGCGCAACGTAAGATCGCCGTCACGCCCGGTACGATCCGGCGCGAGCTCGCCGCGCTGCTCGCCTGTCTGAACTGGAACGGCCTGAAGCCCGAGACGAAAATCGTCCTGCCGGCCGCGCCGAACCCGCGCGATCGCTGGTTGACGGCGGAAGAGATCGGCCGTCTGCTCGGCCAGTGCGACGGTCTCGTGGCGCTGTTCGTGCGCGTGGCGATCGAGACGGGCGCACGGGAAGCGGCGATTCTCGACCTGACCTGGGACCGCGTCGACTTCGACACGAACGTCATTCATTTCGATGTGCCGGGCCGCCGGTTGACGAAGAAACGCCGCGCCGCCGTGCCGATCTCCAAGGCCCTGCGGCCGCATCTCGTCGCCGCGGCGGTCAGCGGAGGCGCCCAGGTCTTCGGCAAATTCGACGCGTGGCGGGCCGTCAATGCTGCGGCGAAGCGCGCAGGGCTGACCGGCGTGTCGCCCCATGTGCTGCGACATACCGCCGCAACCCACATGGCCCGGCGCGGCGTGCCGCTCTGGAAGATCGCCAAGATTCTCGGCAACTCGCTCGCGATAGTCGAGAAGGTCTACGCGAAGCATTGTCCCGACGATCTGCGGGACGCCGTCGACACGATTTCAGGAGCTTAAGAGTCGTTCGCCCGCATTGGCGTGGCGATCCGCGTTTCGGGATTCGACTGCATCGCTACGCCGTTCGTCGTATCGAAGACGAACGCGGTTTGTGGGAAGGCGGCGTGTTACCGATGCCGACGATGCTACCCTAGAACAACGAATCGCCCCCGAGCAGTAGCGCCCGGCGCTGCGCATCGGCGGCGTTCTGCGCCTGCCGCTGCGCCATGCGCTGCTGGTGCTGCTGAAGGAACATATTCGCCAGCCCGCCCATGACGCCGCCGGCATCGCCGGTCATCGCCGCGCCGCCCGCGACCGACGGATTGAACGCCAGCGGCCCCGCGGCGGTCGGTTGCGGCGGACTGAGATTCGGCCCTGCCGCGTTGGGCTGGCCGGGTTGTGCGCTGTAAAACGATGCGAGCGTCGGCGTGGCCGGCGGGCCGGGCTGGTTCATGATCTTTCCCTGAAACGTGTCGGCCGAGATGCCCTGTTCGATCCCGCCGGGCAAGCTGGTCCAGACCGGCGCCAAGGCCGGGGCGACGGCCGCCGTGTCGCCGGACGCGAGATCGGCCTGAAGGTCCCGGCCCGTCTTCGCGGCGTAGGTCTCGGAGGCGAGAAACCACGCCGCCAGGTCCTGATTCTCAGGGCTGAAATCGGTCAGCCCGTGACGTCGGGCCTGGTCGTCCCACGTCCCCTTCAGGAACTGGTATTTGCCCGCGGCGCTGGACGTCTTGCCCGCGTTCGGCCCCGATGTGATCGGCACGTCGATACGCGGGTGATCGGCATAGGACGCGAAGGGCGCGCCGCCGTAGACGACATTGTAACGCCCGTTACTTTCTGGCCCGGCGATCGCCTCTAGCAGCGCGCGGGCTTCCGGCGTCAGGACGGTCACGGCCCGGCTCCGATCGCGTCCAGCATCTCGTCGTCCTCGCCGCGCTCCGGCCCGAGCAGCGCGTTGACGCCGTTCACATACTCGGCGCCCAGCCAGCCCTTCGCGCGGCGCGTCAGGACTGCTCGATTCGCCGGGTTGTTCTGTTTCAAAAGTTCAGTCGCGACCTCGGGGTCGAGCAACGCCTTGTCGAGCAGTTTAGCAAACGCCGCCTCGGACTGACTGGCGACCGCGCGGTTCGCAAAACGCGAAGCCATGAACGTCATGAAATAGAGCAGGTTCACACGACGACGCGCGACCTCGTAGCCCTTCGCCTGCATTTCGGCCAACGTAACTTTCTGACCGCGGGACGCCGTCGCCGTGCCCGACGGGTTGTTCGCGACGGCGCCGGCCTTCCCGGTGCTGGCTTCGCGCAGCACGTCGGCGATCTCGTTCACCCGCGCCCACTGCTCCGGGTCGTCGCGATACAGGCGGCCGGCGACCGAACGGACATTCGCGTCGTTCAGGAACGAACGCCACTTCGTCGGCAGCCATGCCTGCTCGCCCTTGGCGCCGACCTCGGTCATGCCCGTCGACCGCGCCCGCTCTTCCATCACGTCCCAGAACGCCCGCCGCGCGCCCTCGACCGCGCCCGGCGCGTTGCCGACATAGTTCAGCAATTCGTCCGCCGTGCGCGCCGGGTCCTTCGACGCCAGAACGCCTTTCATGGCGCGCTGGCCCTGCGCGTCGCCGAACTCCAGGTATTTCGCGACATCGCCGCGCCCTCCGGGGCCGACGACCCGGCGCAGATCGACCGACGCCTCGGCCGATGCTTCGGAGGCGCGCCGCGCGCCGGCCGCCGCTTCGACCTCGCCGCGCAGGCCGGGGAAGCGATCGAGCCGGTCGCCATAGGCGCGCAGGAAGCCGTCCACGTCGCGCGCCGTGGCGGTACGCATGCGCGACAGCAGTTCCTCGCGCAGCGCCGTGCGCGTCTCCGGCGTGTCGACACGGGACAGCAGCGTGTCGATCTTCCGGGCGTCGTCGCCGAAGATGCGGGCGACATTGGCGTCAGTCTGCTTGTAGACGCCGCCGGGGCGCTGCGCGATCGCCTCGGCGACGGGATCACCGGGCCGCCCGAACGCCTCGGCTTCGGCCTGCTTCGTGCTGCGGGCCGTCATCTCGAGCGCCCGCTGCTCTTCGTCCAGGTTTGACGTGATGAAATTGTCGAGGGCCGACGACACGCGGCCCAGCGCACGCGCGGCGACCCGGCCGCCGTTCTCCGCCTTCGGGTCGGCCAGCGCCGCCGCGATACGGCGGTTCATTTCCGAACGCAGCGACTTCGCCTCGTCGATCGAGATCGGTTCGGGCGGCGGGGCGTCTTCCGCTGCCAGGCCACGCCGGCGCACACGCTCGATCAGCCCTTCCGGCAGCAACGACCGTTCGGTCTCGTTCAGGCTGCCGAGCGCGTCGTCGAGCGTCGCGGTCAGGTCGGCCGGATCAACCGTCACGTCCTGGCCGACCGCGTCGTAAGCGGCGCGTGTGCGCGCCTGGGCCGCTTCATGCCCGGCTTCGATCTGGCTGCGCAGCATGCCGCCGCGATCGGCCTGCTGACCGGCCGGCGTGAGCGCCGCGATGATGTCGTCGGCCGCTTGCCGGTCCCGCAGCGCTGCCGTCTCGGCCGCGCGCAGCTGCGTATCGCGCGCCGCGCCGAGCGCCGAGCGGAACGTGCCCGGCGTCTCCTGCGGTGCGACGGCCTGCACGGCGGCATCGACCGCCGAGACGTTGGCCTTGCGGCGCTGGTCGAATAGCAGTTTGTTCTGACCGCCCGTGCGCCGGGCCTGCTCCAGATCCGCAAGGCCGGTATCCGACGCGACGCGCTCGCCCGTCACGGGGTCGAAGATCGCCGCGCGGTCCGCCGTCGAACCCACATAGCCCGGAATGGTCGTTTCGGCGCGCGAGGGCCGGGAAATCGCCCGGACCATCTCGGTCGTGTCGATAGGGCGGAACGGATCGGCCGGGTCAAGTTCGCGCGTCGCCATGTCCGAATTGCGCAACAGTGCGTCGGTCACGTTCTCGCGCACCAGCCGCGAGGCGTAGGCCGGATTGCCGCCCAGCGCCGACACGATGTCGCGGATGCGCGCCACGATGCCCGTACCGAGACTGCCGAGCGTCGCGCCGCCGAGCGCGCCCGCCACGTCGACCGTCGGCGAATCGCCGGCCACTTCCCGCGCCATGCCTGCACCGAGGCCTGCCGCGGTCGCGGCGCTCAATTCGCGCCGGATGGCCTGCCGCGAGTCCGCCAGCATCGGCTCGACGAACATCTTCGCCAGCGGCGACATATCGCGCGCCGCGGCGACGCCGGTCTTCCCGGCCAATTCGAGCGCGTTGGCCGTGCGCCCGGCCCAGCCGACCGGCAGAAGCGTCCCGCCGATTTCCTGGCCGACGCGCTCAATGACGCGGCCGATGCCGTCTCCCGGCAAAACCCGCCCGCCCGTCGCGTCCTCATAGAGCCGCAGGAGCCCCGACGCAGGGCTGGCGCCGGGATCCTGCACGCCGAGCAGGCCGGACAGCGTCGACGTGATCGACCGGGCCGGAAACGGCGTCTCCGGCAGATCGACGCCGGCCAAGTAGGCCGCCAAGTCGCGTGGCGCGTGCGTGATCTTGTCGAGAAGAACCGGCGTGTGGTTGATCAGTTCGCTGACAGCGTCGATCGGATTTATGACAGCGCCTTCGGCGGCCCCACGTATAGCGAACACCGGATAGGAAATCGCCTGCTCGAAAACGGTCTTCGGGTAAAAGACGTTGGCTGGCCGCGCGTCAGGCTGCGTTAGGTCGAACGGCTCGCCGTCGTGCACGAACATAGGGTCGTACCGGCCCGTTACCAGGTCGAACGGCGCGCGCGGCACCGCCGGACTGACCGGCCCGTTAGTGCCACTTTGCGTCGGCGCTTCGTAGAAATCGGGCAGCCCGGTCTCGACTGTCGTCGCGATACGCGCCGGAGCAGACGCCGCTTTGACAAGCAACGCCGGGTCGGCGACCGGCGCTATGGCTTGCGGCACCTTGTAGCGATCCCACGGTCCTGCCGTCGGGACCGGCTTATACCGTTCCCAGGGACCGGCCATTACTTCACCTGTTCCCAATTGGCCGGGACTGACGGGTCGCCGCCCTTGAAGCGGTAGCCGTCAATGACCTCGCCGGGTTTCGGCCCGCCGGTCGCGCCCGGCGGCTGGACCGTCCCGGCGTTGAGCGTTTCGTCGAGATAGCCGCGCTGCTGCTCCATGAGCCGTATGGCCTCGGCGATCTTGGCCGACGCGCTGGCCGTGTTGGCGAACGCGCCGTCGAGACCGAGCGCCTGCTGGAGCCGGTTGAACTGCTCGTTCGAGACGCGGTCCCCCGAATTGGCCGCCGCCATGTTCCAGATGAACATGTTCATCGCCGCCTGTATGGCGGGCAGTTTCGGGTCGAACTTCTCGCTCAGCAACCCGGCGTCCGTGCCGGCTTTCTCGGCCCGCGCGATCGTGTCGGCGATCTGGCCCTGATACGCCTGCGCGAGCTCGTTGCCGGTCTGCACCAAGTCCTGAATCGTCCGGCGCGACCAACCCGCAATACCGAGCGAACCCGGCGTGTCGCCCAACTGCTTCAGCAAGTCCTTACCGGACGCGATGGCCGTGTCGATCGTCATAGCCTTGCGCTGCGCTTCGCTCGCGGCGCTGGTCGTGAGCCCGGCCATGCCGACATCGCTCTTAGAGCCCGTCGCTTTGGGAAGATCGAAGACCGTGAAACCGAGCGGGAGCGCTTCGCCAGTCTGCGTATTGCGCCAGACGCCATCGGAGCCGACCTGCGCCGGAACGCTCCGGCCATCGGGATATTCGGCCACGCCGAGCGTCGGCTTCGCGCCAGCATCCGGCTTGATGTACGCGGGCTTGCCGATTGCGTCGCGACGCGACACGACGACCGGCTTCCCGTCGGCCCCTGTAACCGTCTCGACGTCGCCGCCATAGACCGTGTCAAGCAGTTGCTGATGCGGCAGGCCGAGCAGCGCAGCGCCCTTGACTTCGGTCTCCGTCAGCGGCTTCGGCGCTCCGGCGATGGCCGGGACCGCGCCGCCGGGCAGCCCGAGCACCGCGGCGTACTCGGCTGGCAGTTCGGCGCGGACATCGCCGGGCTGCAGGGGCTGATAGAGATTGCCGAGCGCGGCGCGCGTATTGTCGAGACGGTTGTTCGCCAGTGACGTGCGCGCCGTCGAATCGTGGCCGTAAATCGTCGCGTCGTAGTCGAGCCGGTTGTTTTCACGGCTGACCGCCGCCTCGACCTCGGTCTTGTAGCGGGCCGTCGCGTCGTTCTGATCCTGCGCGTAGTAACTGCTCGTCGGCGCGTAGTTGCCGACCGCGACGTTCCGGCGGTCGAACACCGTCTGGTCGAAATTCGGGCCGGACGCACTGGAATAGAGTTCGGCCAGCCGCGACGCCTTTTCGTTCGCCAGCTTCGCAGCGGCGTAAGCGGCCAGGTCCTGCGGCTCGGGCGGCGCGAACAGCGAGGCCAGATTGGCGATGCCGGCACCGATGCTGTTCTGGGCGTTGTAGAAACGGTTCGGGACGATCGGCATGTCAGCCCCCAAAGAGCCGAATGAGCCCGGACGACGGCGCCGCACGCCATAGCGCCGGAACGGCGGCCCTCGTGGCGCCGAATGCGGGTGCCGCGCCGCGAACCATACCGCTTGCAGCGCCGGTCAGCGGTCCCGGCGCAGGTCTCATGGCGCCGATCGCGCCGGACACGGCACTGAGACCGCTGAACGCGTCTGCCAGCGTCCGCAGGCCCTGACCCTTCTGCGCCGCCGCGTCGAGCTCATACGGCAGGACATTCGTCGAGCCGGTCTTGAACCCGCCGATCTGCGCGATCTGACCGGCGTCGCGCGCCTGGTCGCGCCCGATGCCGCCAAGCAGGTCGCCGAACGACCGCAGCGTCGCGAGCGCGGCGCCCTGCTGGTCCGTCTCGGCCCGCGCCTTCGTGCGCTGCGCATTTTCTTCGCTCACGACGACGTTCGACTTCGATTCGGGGATCAGCCCGGTCGCAGCGGCCGTGGGCGTGTCGTCGGCCTGCCCCTGGTAGAACGCGGCCAGCCCTTCGGCCTTCTGGTCCTGCTGGCCCTCGAAATTCTTGTAGCGGTTCTGCGACTGGGTGTTCAGCGCCGCGGCTTCCTGGTCGAGCGCGGCCTGCCGGATACGCTCGGCGCGCAGCGCGTTGTTGCGCGCCCGCACGACGCGCGCCTGCGCGGCGCTATTCGCGGCCGTTGAGCCAATCGCCAAAACGGCGCTTGCTATGGTCCAGGGCTCACACAAGTCCTCACCCTCCCCGGACCGTCACGGAGGACGATCGCGGCGTAAACAGGCCCGTGTTGAAGCGCGGCGCATACGCCCCGCCCGAGTAGTAAGCCGCACGCTCCGCCGCCGCCTGCTGGGCGAGCATGCCGGTCGAATCCTGAAATAGCTGCGCGAGCGGGCTGTAGGTGCCGGGCTGAGAGAGGGCCGTCGACCGGGCAAGCGCGGCCTGGGCGGCGCCCTGCGCATCGCCGGTCGCGTTCAGCATCGCGATCAGGTTCGCCCGTGCGTCCTCGACCGCGTTGCGCGCCGTCGTCGCCTCGCCGACCGCCTGGTCCGCGATGCTCTGTTTGCCGAGATCGTAGCGCTTCTGAAGCCGCGCGGCCTCTTCGCCACGCGCCGACGAGTCGAGCAGGCCGGAGCGCGTCAGCGCGTAGGTCAGCTGCTTCTGGCTGTCGCCGTATTGTTCGTCCAACTGCGGCGTCGCGTAGTCGAGATATGCCTGGCGGCGTTTGTCGAAGAACCCATCGTTGAACTGCTTGTCGAACAGGGCGTTGATGCTGGACGTACCCTCGCGGATGCGCTGCTGCCGCGCCTGCTCGTCGCTGCGCGCCTGCTGGGCTTCTTTGGCGCCGGCGTTCTTCTTACCCATCGTTGAGGCTCATGTGCATCGACCAGCCATCCCGAACGAAGCCGAGACGTTCCAGAAACCTCGATGTACGGCCAATCTGATACCCGTTGTCGACCCCGCCGAAGATTTCCCTTGCCCCGAGGCGCCTGCTCCAGTCGATCAGGTGCCTCATGAGCAAGACGGCTGCCCGAGTGCCGCGCTTGTCGGGTTGAACGTAAATCGTCTTTTGCACCGTAAAGATGCCGTCTGTAAAGTCGTAGGAACCGATCTCGGCCTGCAGGAAGCCTATCGGAACACGGCGCTGCTCGACGAAAAAGAACGTCGGATTGGCGGTCGCCAGATAGGCGGCATAGACCTCGCGCACGCGATCTGCGCTGAATGTGTGAGCGGGCTTGGTCTCGGCCACCGCCGCGGCGGCCATCGAAACAAGGGCTTCGGCCTCGTTTTCAAGCGCCAGCCTGACCAGCACGGATCACCTTCGCATATTGAACGAACGTCTCGCCGGCGCGGCCGTAATTGAGCAGCGGCCCCGTCTCCTGCTTCAGGCCGATGACCTCCAGCCATTTCCGGCTGTCGGCGTAGTCCCACATCGTCACGGCTTCGAAGCGGTGAACGCAGACAGCTTCCAGCCGCGGAAAGAGCTCGCGCCGGATAAAGCGGGCCAACGGCAGCGCGACCCGCGCGAAATTGTCGGTCGCGAAGAACAGCAGCGTCACGACGTTGGGGCGGGTCTCGATGGCGCCGCCGATGCATGTGGGCCGGCCATCCCAGAAGACCGTAAGGACATCGCGCTGCGGACGGCCGCCGTAACGCTCGACGAGAGAGCTAGCGAGTTCGGCACGATCGCCGATGGAAGATAGAGCGGAAAACTCGACAAAATCTCGATGGCGCATAGCCAGCGCGACCTGGTGGATTTCGCTGGGCTTCGCATTCTCAATCCTCATCCGCATCGCCGGTGAATGTCAGAACCAGCGATCCCAGCTTGTGTGGCCCGGCGCCCATCGACCGGAAGCGCAACGACACCGCATTGCCCGACTTCTCAAACGGCACCCGGCCGCCCTGGAACGTCGTGCGCGTGACCTCGGCGATGTGCTCTTCCTCGTCGCTGCGATGCGGATTGAACGACGCGCCGATGCGCCAGTCGCCGCGCATCGTCACGTCGATGCCGTTGAACTCTTTCTCGCGCGTCGGGTCGTTCGCGTCGAGATACGGCAGCCACGCTTCGGCCTCCGTCGCATCGTAGACGAACGCGTCGCCGGTCCCGCCATAGACGAAAATCGCGTCGCCGGAGCGCAGATAGATTTTCTTCTTGAAGACGACCGCATCGGTGACGGCCAGGGTCTGCGTCTCGCCGTCCTCGTCGATCCACGTCAGGTCATAGACCGACCACGCGCTGATCTTCGAATTGGCGAAGTACGAAAAGACGTAGGCGACGTCCTTCATGATGATCCAGAGACGGCCGTCCTTCGGCTCGATCAGGCCGATGACGCGGCTCTTCTCCGCGTTGTTCAGCGTCGCCAGCTTCTCGACGATCAGCGTATCGATCGGCACGCCGATATCGGTCGTCGAGGCGCTGTCCGTACCGGCGCGGGCGCGCAGCGAGCGCACGCCGCTGTCGGCCAGGTAGAACAGGTCGTTGTCGCCGTATTGCGTGACGCTCTTGCCGCTCACGACCCCGGTATTCTCGAGCGTCTGGACCCAGCGGTTCAGCGTCGGGTCGGGGTCGAGATACCAGATCTGGATCGTCGTTTCCGCGAAAATGGCGGCGTAGTTCTGGTAGCGCGCGACGGCGACGAGTTCGTCCGACCCGGCGGCCTCCGTCGACATGTCGATGAAGCCCGCGCCGACAGCATCCGTCGACCATTCCGTCGGCTGGGCGATACCCGAGAAATAGAGCACGGACCCGGAAATCGAGTGGACCTTCTTGCCGAGCGTCTTCACGAACGAGCCCGGCAGCACGTCGCCGCTGTAGCCGCCCGCCGTGACGATGCTGGCCGGCGAGAAGGTCATGCCGGACGACGCGGCGATCTGGACGAATTTGCCGTTCGCCGCCGTGCCGCCCGTGTCGGCCGCGATCGTCACCGTCGCGCCGTCGCTCGTCACATCGAAATGCGTCGTGGCCGCGTTGGCGTCCATCGCCGCCGCGAGCGCCGCCGCCATCGACTCCGGCGTGCCGGTGTAAACGACCGGCGCGGACAGCGATTCGACCCCGTCGATCTTCACGCTGGTCACGCTGCCGGAGAGCGCATCGGTGCCGCCGCCCATGACGCCGATCGTCATGGTGACTTCCGACGTGCTGTAGCTCGGCAGGATTTCGAGCCGGTTCGGCGCCGGTCCTGCCGTCGTCGCGGTAACGACGACCTTGCTGTTCGCCGCCGTCGCAGTGTAGCCCGACGAGCCGGAATTGGCTGCGATCGCGTTCGCCAGCGCCGTCGCGAGCAGGCCGCGATCGAGAACCGCCGACACGCCGCCGCTGGTCGCAAAGACGACCGGCGACGCGAGCAGATCCTTCGTGCCGATATAGATGTGGCTGACCGTCACGCTGCCCGTCGACAGAACGGCCGTGATGTCGAACGACCCCGACGCGGCGGCCGACGCCGTTGCGTCGGTCCCGCCCGTCACCGTGAAGGACGCACGCGCCTTCCCGTCGAACCAGATGTCGATGCGCTGGTTCAGATTGTAGAAATGGTAGACCGAGTCGTCGGCAAAGCGCACCGACGCATAGATCAACCCGGCGAACAGATCCCACGACAAAACCCGCGCCGGGTTCGTGATGCCGTCCGGGTGCTTGATCTCGAAAAACCCTATGTCAGAGTCGAGCGCGCCGCCGGGATCGGTCTCGGCGAAAATGAAGAGCGCGCCTTGCTGATAGGCGAGGCCGAACGTGTTGGGCGGCAGGTCATACGCCTTCTGGATCGCCGCGCGCTGTTCGAACTCGCCGCCGCGTGTGATGTGGCCGTTACGCGCCGTCAGCAGCGTTCCGCCGGGCGTCGTCTCCGGCAGCCGGCGCGTGTCGAGGCCGCCGGTAAATTCACGGACCCAGATCGAGCCCATGCGTCAGACCGCCGGCGGGCGATAGATGTTGATGCGCGGCCGCTCGTCCGAACAGGGCGCCGGCGTCGCGCCGCCGAACATGCGGTAGATGCGGCGCGGCATGAGATTGCCCTTCAACCGGGTGTAGAGCGCCTGCGCCTTGTCGAGCTTCAGCTGCGCGTCCTTTGCGCCCTTCGCAGCCAGCATGTCGGCCGCGACGAAGGCGACGATCAGGTTGCCGTCGAGCGTCGAAACGTCGGTGTCCGCAACCAGCGGCGCCAGGTTCTTGATGCCGACGATCTTGAGCCGGCCGTCCAGCGATTCGCTGTCGAAGTCCTGCTCCGGGATCGGCCAGACTTCCAGCTGCTCGTCTTCGGTGATCTTGACGCGCTGGACCGGCCATGATCGCGAGTCGAGATCGCTGTCGTAGGCGGCGTATTGCGGAGCGTCGATGCCGAACGGCGTCAGATAGTAAACGCTGTCATGCCGGACCTCGATGCGCTCGATACGCGAGATGTCGAGATCGTCGGGCATCGCGTAGTAGCGTTGGCCCTCGGCCAGATCGATGTAGCGCTCGACGCGCAGATGCGGCCACGAGAAGTCCTCCCAAAGCCGCTCCTGCTCCTGCTGCAACATCTCGACCTGGCGGTCGCGGTCGCCGTCATTGTGGGCGGCGGTCTGAGAAAGACGCGTCTGCGAACGCAGGTTCGCCAGCATCCGTATCAGCGTCGTTCCCCGCGCCATCGGCGATCCCTACTTGCGCTTGCCGCCCCTGCGCTTCGCCTTGGCGGAATGCTCGTCGTCAATATCGCCGATACCGTCGTTCTCGGCAACATCGTCGTCCGCGGTTTCGGCCTCGCCGCCGTCATCTTCGAAGATGCCGAGACCGCCGGGCGGGTTGCTGTCGTGCAGATTGCCAGGCTGCGGCGTCGGCGCCTTGCCTTCCGGCATGGACGGATGCGGGTTTTCCTGCGTCGGCTCGATCCCGGTCGTGTTCTGAACCGGACTGGCCTTGACCTTCAGCGGCGTGGCCGCCGGCTTGTCGTCGGCCTTTGCCTTCTTGCGCGTCTTGAAAATCTCGTCGCGGTCCAGATCGCCGAAATCGAGCTCGTCGAAGCTGGTGAAGACGCGCGCCGCGGCGCCGGGGAAGAGCCGTTCGACCGGGCTCGGCTCGCGCGGGTCCTTGCGCGGATAGGTGAAACGCAGACGCTCCAGTTCCTCGCGGTTCGAACGCTCGATGCCGTCGCCGTCATCGACGACGATTTCCTTCACGGAATCCGTGCCGTGGATCTGACGCAGCACTTCGACCTCGGCGGCCGTGACGCCCCATTTGGGGATGACCTGGCCTTCCTCGCCGCCGATGGCGAGCATGATACGCGCGGTCTGCATGCGCGGCGGCTCTTGCGTTTTCCCCACACTGGTCTCCTGGGTTGGTGGTGAGCGGGACGCTGTCTGTAACGCCCCGCCCGCCGGTTAGTTCGCCTGGATCGAACCGTTGGCCTGAAGCTGCGTCAGAAGAGCATTGTGGCTGTTCACCACATTGTTCAGCACCGCCTGCAACTCCTTGTGCTGAAGGTTGAGCGACGTGATGGCGGTATTGATCGCGGCGTCCGAGTAGGTGTTGCCGCCCGCCGTCGAGACCGCCGCCACGTCGGCGATGGTGCCGTCGATCGTGCCGGTCAGGGTGCCGGCAAGCGTCGTCACGTCGGCAAGAGCCGCGTTGCGCGCGGTGCCGAGAATGACGGTCGTGCCGGCCGGCAGCGTGGCGCCGGTCTTGTTGGTGATCGTGATGGTCGACGCGCCATAGGAGATGTCGAACTTGTCCGACGCCTCGGTATAGCGGTCGTTGCCGTTGAAGATGATGTACGCATCCGTCGCGGCGTTGGCGCCCGTGAAATCGGCCTGCACGCGGCCGGTCGGGTAGGACATCGTGAACGTGCCCGCGGGGCTGGTGACAGCCGTACCCAGGGTCGTTTCGCTGCTTTCGTAAATCGACATGGTGTTCGTTTCCCAGATTTCGGTTGCGGGGACGAGCGGGGCTTACGCCCCGCCCGGTCTCGCGTTAGGCGATGTCGTACACCGCCGACGTGTTCAGCTGCTTGGCGATCATGACCGCGGTCGTCGTGATGCCGTTGTACATCACGTAGCGGTCATACGGCCGCGCCGGGTCGTGCTTCTTCATCCGCTTGCCGTTGAAGTAGAGCAGACGGACGCCGGTACGGCCCATATCGATCACATAGGCGCGCTTCTGCAGGCCCAGATCGTCGAGGGTCGGGTCGTACTCGATCGGCGTCCCCATGAACGAAATCCCGTCCATGCCGCCGTCGGCGTTGTTCTGGCCGCGCCAGCCGACGTTCGAGTAGGAGCCGTTCGCGCGGAGCTCGGCGCGATAGGCGGCGATCCAGTCCGAACCGGCGAAGATGCGAATCTTCGTCGAGCCGTTGCGGTAGCGCGCCAACTGGAGCCACTCCTTCTGGAGGAAGGTGATCAACACGCCGCCGCCGGTCGAGGCGCTGGAAATCGCGGCCTGGCCGCCGTCCGACGCGTACGCCGCCGTCGCGGCGCGGTTGCGCCACCACGAGTTCGCCGCGCGCGAGATGGTGCCGGTCGTGCCGAGCGCCGGGGACGGCAGGATGATCGAGCCGATGCCGGCGAGGGCCTTGGCGTCCGACGAGCCGTCGCCGTGGACAAGGCGGTCGAGGCTGTAGGCGTAGTCCTCGCCCAGCGTCTCGTTCTTGTCCTCGAGCAGATTCGCGAGCGCGTGGGCCTCACGGCCGTCGACTTCGCTGGTCGTCTGGTTCGCGCCGTTCTCCGTGACGTCGATACCGTCGGTCTTGAGCTCGGTGTGCGTCACCACGATGCCGATGTGGTGTTCCTTCCAGGGGAAGCGCGCACGCTTGATCCCGGTCGGGTTGTAGTAGGAAACGACATCGTCGCCGCTGTAGCCGACGAGCGAACCGCCGCCCTGGCCGGACTTCACGGCGAACGAGACGTTCTCGTTGCCGCCGGAGAAGCGGCCGGCATTCTCGTTGAAGGCGGCCAGCATGGGCTTGTTCTGGACGTTCTGCGTCCAGACCTTGCCCTTGTCGATGTAGTTCTCGAGCGCAGCATTGTTGATGTTGGCGACTTCATCCGCCGTGAAAGACATGACCTTTGACCCGTTTTATTCAGGCGGTCCCGCGTCGGGCGATGTGCTGGTTCACGATGTCCAGCGTCGATCCTGCGGCGACCACGTTTGCGACCGGGGCGCTTCCGTTGGCGCGGATCGGGGTCTTCGGGACGGGCTTTGGCGCCGGAGTGGCTGGACGCGGCAGCGAAGCGTTGACGGCCTTGTATGCCTTATCGAGCTGCGCTTTTACCCCGTCCGGCGTGTTCGGTATGCCGTCGGCTCGCTGAAGATACGCGACCTCGCGTTCGATAGCGCCCAATTTGGCGGCAAAGTTGGGGTCCTTCGCTTTGCGATCGCGCTCCCAGGTCGTTGCGGCTTCGGCAATGGCGGACTGCGCCGCCTGCGTCTGCTGCCGTTCCTGGCGCTGCTGCTGGAACGTCGCTCCGAACTGTGCCGCCTTGACGGCAGCACGCGAGCGCGACACTTCCAACGCCGCGGCCTGATCCATCTTTCCTTCGCCGACCATCTGCCGGAGATCGTCCGGGAGGACTTCGCCGGCTTCGACGAGCAGCTTCTGAATGACCGGCTTGGCCTGTTTCCACGCCTCGACCGGGTTCGTCTTCATGAGCCCGCCGATGATCAGGAGATTCGCCGCTTCCTCGCGGCTCATGCCCTGGTCGTCGATGAAAGATACGATCTGGCGAAACTGATCTGCTTCGCCCTTGTACCCGTCCCGCTCCGCGCGGGCCGAATTGCGTTGGGTGAGAAGCTGCTTCCAGCGCGGATGCTCATGGAAAGGCGGCGGCTCGCCGTCCTCGTCCTTCGCCTCTTCGCCGGTCTGTCCCGTCTCTTCGCCTTCGGCTGGCGAGGCCGCCGTCTCTTCCGGCTTCTTGCGGGATGCGTCGACGACGTCGCGCACCACACTGAGAAGACCGTCCTTGACGTCGTTAGCGCCGGTCGCGGTCGACGAGTCCGCAGGTGCCGTTGCCGCCGTGTCGTTGCTGGCGGCGTTGGCTTCGTCGTTGACGCCGTCGGACGAAACGGCGTCGTGATTATCGTCCAGTGGCATGGTTTCCCCTTGGCCTGAAATTGCTTCTACGCGCGGTCTCGGGAAACGTCAAACCGGCGATTCGACCTGGTTGGACCCGAACGCCGCGTCGCTGCCGCCCTGGGTCGGCGGCGCGGGCGTTTTGTCGGCCCCCTCGCCACCCTGCGCGTTCGGATCGCTACCCGGTTCGGGCGGGCCGCCGGGGACCGGCGGCGCGCCGGCCAACTGGTTCTGCGCGACGATCGACGGCAGCCCGGCCTCGTAGGCTTCCGTGAAGTCCAATTTGTCGTCGAGCCGCCGCGCGGTTTCCTTGCCGAACCAGTACGGCGAGATGCCCGGTGTTGTCTGCAGCAGCGGCCCCAGGATCTTCCAGTTGTTGACTTCGACGGCCTGGTTCGGCTTGCCGGTCGAGCCGGCCGCGACTTCCAGGTAGACCTCGCCCGCGATGTCGGCGAGGGACATCTGCGGCCACACCGCGCCGACGCCGACGATCTTCTTGACCTGCTCTTCCGACATCTCGCGCATGAGGATCTGGCCGCCGGCGCGGGCCACGACCGACAGGAACGCGTCGAGATCATCGATGCTGCTGGAATCGGTCGAGGCCGTCGAGTTCGCCGCGATCGCACTTTCGGTCGCCGTCGCCTTCGACACGCCGCCAAACTGCGATTCCTGCGCGCCGACGACCAGCTGGAGATCGCCGAAATACGGTTCGGTCGCGTACAGGTTCATGTCGACGCCGGGGACCGGCACGACCTGCATGATGTCCTGGATCTTCTGCTCCGGCGACATGTTGACGGTCGCCATCTGGAGCGGCTGAAGATTACCGATGACGTTCGGGTCTTCCTCGCTGCCGAACGCGCCTTTGCCGGCCACCCAGCGCGGCCGCGCCGCGTGGCGATGCTCGCGCATGCCCTGCCGGGACCGATTATGCTCACGCTGCATGTCGAGCATGAGTTCGACGTCCGACGGCGGGAACAGTTCGTTCTCGCTTTCGGTCTCGTTGAAGACTAGCGCATAGACCGGCCAGAAATCCTCGACGAAGACGTCCGGCGCCGCCGGCGGCCGCAGCCACACCTTGCACCCGTCGGCGAGGTAATAGACCAGCCCCGACGCCTTGTCGTAATGCTTCCAGACGCAGACGAGGCCCTGCTTCTTGCCGGTCGGCTGCTGCATCTCCGGCACGGCGTTGTCGTCCGGCACGTCGTTGACCGTGCTCTCCTGCCGTTCGCCGTCCACCTTGTAGGCCGTGTAGGACGCCGAGCCGGACAGATCGACGCCGAATAGTTCCTTCACTTCCTCGCAGGTGTAGATGTACTCGACCGTCAAATGATGCGCGCCGACGAAACCCGTCAGAAGCGTGCAGCGCTTGTCCGGGATGACGCGCGTGGCGCGCGGATAGTCGAAGATCAGACCCTCGCGCAGCACGATCTCCGGCTCGGCCTGCAGCGCCGCGATCGACTGTTCGAGTTCGGCGCGCTCGGCCGCGTCGTCGTCCATCTCGCCTTCGGCCTGCTGCTCGGCGAGGGCGTTGAGATGGTCGAGGCGCTGGCGGGAGTCGGCCAACTGCTCCTCGAGACCGGGCCGCGGCCCCGTCTGACGCTGGAAGGCGAGCTCGACATAGCCGACGCCCGCGACGCAGGTCCGCCGGACGAGCTGCTTCAACCCGGTCTTGAAGACGAGCGGCTTCTGCTCGTTCATCTGGTTGCTGAACAGGATCTCCAGCGTCTTGCCGAAGCGCGCGAGCACCTGGCGGCGCTGCGTACCCTGCTGGTAGTCCTGCACCACGGCCATCGCTTCGTCGAAGCCGGGCGGCAATTCGGGCTGGGCAGGGACCGCCATGCCGGTGATCGGGTCGACCGTCGGCGGTGCCGCCGCGGCGACCTGCTGCGCCATCTGCCCGGCCTGGATCGTCTGGACGGCCAGTTGCAGGCTGGCGGGGTTTTCGTCCCAGACCGCGAAATCCATCTGCTCGCGGCGCTTCGCCACGACGCGCGGATTCTTCGCGTAGAGCGCGGAGGCGCGCTGCTTGACGTGCCGGCCCGTGATGTTGGCGGTGTAGTTTTTGCCTTTCAGCCAATCGGCGTCGGCGCCGTGCATCGCCAGCTGCATGTTGCGACGCATGCGATCGAAGGCGGGCTGGTGGAAGCGCTTGTCGTCGCGGATGCGGCGCTGCAGCCGGGCGATCAGATTGGCGTCCTGCGGCGACACCTGGGCCTCGCCGTCGTAGGACGTCGCCGAGACATTCTGTGTGTCGTCGAGTTCGTCAGCCATGCCCTAGAAACCCCCGGCGTAGCGACGCGCCTTCTCCTGCTCGCTGGCCACCTGGACCTGTTTCGCCCATGCAAAAGTCAGGGTCGGCGGCCGCTGTTCGCGCTCGCGCTCTTTCTTGCTTTTACCCGGCCCCCATTGCGACCGCAATCCGAGACCCAGGAGAGATAGCGCGTCGACCTGGTCATCGTGCAGGCCGTTCGGGAAGGCCAGCATCTCGGCCAGAAGCGTCTCGGTCCAGATCGCATCCTTCGGCAGCCGGACCTTCCCCATCGCCGCCCGCGCGATGATGGACTGCGCGCGGGTCTGCTTGTCGGAGACCGGCGTAACCTCGACGACCTGCATGTAGCGGTTCGTCTCCAACATGCGCTTGTGCAGGAACGGCCCGATCGACTTGGAGATGTGGCCGCGCTCCGCCCACCAGAAAAGCGGCGCCCGCACGCCGGTCCCCATCTCCAGCATGGCCTCGACGGCGCGGTCCGCAGGCAGACGCGCGCGAAGACATTCGAGGACCCACATATTGTCCTCGACGTCGATCCCGACCTTCAGAAACGCCGAATAGTCGTTCTTCTGCTTCTCGCCGACCGCGTGGTCGGACGCGCAATAGATGCGCAGATTCGCCGGCAGGTCCTCCGGCCGGTACAGCGGGATCAATTCGCGCTTGAACAGGATGCCGTCGATAACCGTCGGCGTCTGCTGCGTCAGCGCCATGAAACCGACGGGATCGCGCCGCTGGTCGGCCAAATGGTACTCGCGGTCGTACCGTTCGGGCCAGAGCGCTTCGCCTTTTTCGCGTCCGAGCGGATCGTCGTCTTCGGCGAGACCGGGAAGACGGATGATCTTCCAGGTCTTTGCTTCGGCCTCGTTGTAGTGCGGGTTTTCGGGGTCGGTCAGACGCCCGATGATGTCGTCGGCGTGCCAGCGTGTCATCGTCAGCACGACCAGTTTCTTGTTCATACGCCGGCGCAACGCGACACGCACGAACCAGTCCCACGCCTGATCGCGCGTGACCTGACTTTTCGCCTCCTGGTCGTCCTTGTAGAGATCGTCGACCAAAAGCAACGAGGCGCCGCGGCCGTTGAGAGTTCCGCCGCGGCCTACGAAGACCAGGCGGCCGCGCTGCGTCGTCTGGATATTGTCCTTCGCCGTGCCGCCGCGGATCATCCGATGCGCCGGAAAGGTCTGCTTGAACTGATGCGTCTGCATCACGTTCCGCACGTTGCCGCCGACATCGGTCGCCAGGAGGTCGGTCGCCATCGCGACCGCGACGTCGTGGTCGGGGTGGCGCCCTGAATACCAGGCCGCCAGAGCCTCCGTCGCGAGCCGGGTTTTGCCGTGGCGCGGCGGCATGCAGAAAATCAGCTGCGGAATTTCACCGGATTCGACCCGCTCCAATTCGCGCGCAATGGCCTTGTGGAAGGCGGCCGGCTCATACGCAGAACGTCCGACGTCGTTGGGGTCTTCCGGGTGCGGCGACGTGAACTCGACGAAATCGAGCAGATTGTCGCGAGCCTTCAGGGCTTTCTCCTGCCGCTTCAGGAGTCTGATCTGCTGGTGGACCGCGTCGAGGCTTTCGGCCTTCGCTTTGGCCTGCTCGGCTTCCCAGCCGTAGCGACGACCTGTGGCGGGATTGATGGCGTTCGGGTGCGGCACGGGCCGATTAGAGCCCGCGCAGATGGCCCGTCAAGAGCAGCGCCGGGAGGACCGCGAGCAGGATGATCGGCAGGAGCGTCGTGGCGTCACCACGGCCACCGGAAACAACCGCACTGGCCGATCCCGATACCAGCGAAGAGCCCGACACCGCCGAACGCCGCGTAGTCGAACCAGCGCGCCGGAATTGCAGCGAAGAGCCCGAAAATCCCGTTCATCGCCTTCATCCCGTTTTCGCGCGCAGGAAGTTCAGCAGCGGATCGACGGCCTTGCCCCAGAACGCGAGCAGCGCCGCCGGCCCGCTCAGCCCCGCGAAGCCCGCGAGACCCATCTGAATGTCGATATTCCATTCCTGCCATCGGCCGATCGCTCCTGCAATGAGACCCAACGCCGGCGCCGCGACCAGCGCCGCGACCATCTCTCCCAACGTGATGCGGCGGGCGGTCGTTCCCGCTGCGTCGGCATCTTCCTTGCGCTTGACGAAAGTGTGGCTCAGCCGGGCGGCGACGCCGGTCACGGCCGCGCCGATGACCGTGAGAGTCCCCCAGAAATCGAACGGCTGATCGTTCATGGCGCCCCTTCTTCGGCCACGGCGCGGGGCTCTTCAGACGAGCTCGAAATGCGGCGAGTCGGTCTCTTTCGCCTCGCGCTTCCGGCCATCGCGGTCCCAATCCATGCCGCTGCGGATCTCGACCTTCAATTCCTTCGCGGCGGCCATCATGGCGTCGTAGATCGCGTCGAACTTCGCGGCGGTGTTCCAGTCGAGCGGATACGGCACGAGATCGACGGCCCGCCCGGTCAGGTGCCGGCTGCGCAGCGTCCAGGTCACGATCCTGCCCGGCTTCGTGCGGCCCTGCGCGTATAGTTCGCGCTGGCGCTCAGCCGTCCGCACACCCTCCAGAACCGAAAAGTCCTGCTTGGTGATCTCGATCGCGCGCTCGACGACACGCACCATGTCGGGATGAACGCCGGTCAGTTTTTCGCGAGACTTCGGCCCGAGTACCGGCATGTGCGCGCTCCGTAACGACGCGGCAACTTAAGGGCGCGGCCTGCAAAAAGAAAGCCCGCCGGCGTCGGGGCGGGCCTTTGGAGTTTACCGGCGACGTGGGGTTGTCAGCGGGATTGCCTGTGCCGGAGTTCTCAGGGCGTCAGGATGCGCTTCGCGTCGCTGTCGACCTTCGCAAGAACCTGATCGATCTGAAGCGCCGAGCCTTCGATCGCGAGACGGCCTTTGAGCCGGTCGCCGAAACGCTCGGCCAGCCGTGACGCCGATTCCGGCGCGACCTTCAGGACATGGCGGGCCGCTTCGGCGCCGAGCCCGATCAGATCGCCCGGACTGACGGGCTCGCCGGCCTTCACGCCGGGCAGCGCATTCACGGCCGCAACGACGGCCTTGTCCATGACCGACGCGGCCTTTTTGTCGGCCTCGTCGCCTGCGGCTCGCGCGGTGCGCCATCCCGTGATGGCCGCGATGACCGCCAGAATGAGATTCGTCAGCCAGGCTTGGACGGTCGGATCGCGCAGCAGATCGAGCATGGCTCAGCGGCCCTCATGCAGTTTGTCGCGCAGCGCGTAGCCCATTAACGGCCAAAGCTGCCGAATGGCGTCTTCGCGGGCGAATTTCCGCCCCAGCGCGACGTCGAAATTGGCCGGATCGGCCGGCGCCGTCTTGCCGATGACCGTGAAGCCGTTCTTCATCGTCACGACGCAGATCGTGAAGACGTTAAGGCTTTCGTGACCGGGCTGGCCGAGCGCCGCGATGGCGTCGCCGAGGACGAAGATGTTCTCGGAAGCGATCGCCGCTTCGATGTCGGCCAGCTTGACGCGCGTGTCGGGAGATTTTGCGACGGCCGCGGAGGCCGTTTCGGTCGCTTTTACCGATTCCATGACGCCGATCCTTTCCAGCGTTAGGTGAGGGCGCCGGCTGGTCGCCTTCCCAGGAGCGGTGTCTCCGGCGCTGCAATAGCGTGGGTTCTTCCGGTGCCAGGGGCTCGTCACCAGCCAGCGCGGCGACGTTAGGCTCGGCTTTCGGCGTTCGTCAAGGGCTGGACGTCGGCCCCCGCCGCCGGTTTCGCCGACGCGCCCACGATCGCGAGCCTGGCGGCGTTCTGCGGATCGAACGCCCGCATGTAGATTTCCGCATTGTCCATGGCTTCGGCCAACGTCACCTTGCGGTCCGGGGCGCCGATGATCGGGCTCGGGACCATCATGAAACACTGGTCGGGGTCCGTGTCCGTCGCGGGGATGAACCCTGCCATGAACGCCAGCATCTGCTTGAAGGTCTCAGCGACCGTGAAGGACGCGCGCTCGGGGACTTGGTGCGTTGCCATGCGCGGAACGTGCGCTTCGCCCGGTACGCCGTCAAGGCCGTGCGAACCGCACCACCCGAACCGGCTATGCGGCGATGGGGCTGTTCGGTTCTGTTCGGGCGGTGCGACATTCTGTCGCAGCGGTTTTTCGGGCGCAAATTTGTAGCGCCGGGTGCCGACGCATTCGTGACGGCGCGCGGACTGCCCGCCAGGGGTCGGGGGCGCCGCCGGCGGGCGCCCCGCCCACCCGTCGGCACGACCGGGGTGGGCGTCAACTGTATTAGTAATACAGTCGCGAGCCTTGCGTTGCGCCGGCACCGTGGCGAATTGGGGCGGGATTGGGGTTATCCGAACGCGTCCGACACGCTCGGTGGCCCCTCCGGCGTCACGTCCCGCGCGCGCTCCATGGCGATGCGGCTCAGCGCGTCGATGCGCCTGGCGATCTCATCGGCCGTGAGCTCATGGTCCTGCTTCACGTCGCCGGCGTCCTGGGACCCGAGCGTGCGATCGAACACGAGTTTTGCTGCCTGAACACGCGCCCCGGCGGGCATTTTTGTGTCCGACATGATGGCGATCAGCGTGCCGACGGCCATCGGCAGGGCCTCAGAATGTAGCCGGTCGAGACTGGCGCGCACGATCTCGGCCTGCACCGCCGGACGACTCGTCGCTTTTTGCGCCGTCACGCGCGCCGGACCGCGATAACCGGCCTCCTTGGCCGCATAGACCTTATCTCCCGTAGCGGCCAGCGCCTTGGCGAAGATACGTTCCTGCGGCGTCAACGCCGGACGTCCATTTCTGTAACTCAAACCTCGCAACCCCTTGAAACTACTAGACTAACCGGCGCAAAGCCGTAACGAAGCCAATTGTAACTCAGGTTACGCTTTACACAAATCACACATTTTGGCGCGTGAGGATCAAATTTCACTTGACTGTAATACAGTCATCCGCATATTCCCCTCATCGCCGATGATGGAGACACAAAATGACCTACAGCACCATTTACGACCTTGACGGCACCACGCTGGCGGACGGCGTGCAGTCGCAGCGCGTCTGCGACGCGACGATCAACACGGCCCGCGCCCTGGCGCGCAGCCGCCGCCGGAGCGTCGTAGTGGAGGATCGCGGGATGGCAGAGTGCTATCGCGTCACCCCTGCGGGACACATCTGGCGCGCGCCGAAGCGCGCGAAGATCAACGGGAGCTTCTAGGCCATGAGATTCACTGTCCAGAATCTCCGCTGCATCACCGGACAGGGCACGACCGAAGTGGAAGCCCCCAGCGCGCGGATCGCCTGTCAGATCGCAGAGACGGCCCGCAGGGTCGCGAGCGGCGAACCCCCGCTTCCGCCCCGCGCGAAGGCCCGGCCCTACATGGGCGGGTGCGCGATCGGCGACAGCGCGGTGTTCTGACCTAGCGGCTTTGTGTCGCGGCGCGTCCCTCGCGCCGCGCATCACAGCCGCTAGTGGCTGACTTTGGAGAGACGATCATGTTCAAAATTGAGATCAACACCGGAAACGACGCCTTCTCCGGAAGTGCCGAGACGGAGCGCGGCGAGATAGCGCGCATACTGCGGGACGCCGCTGACCGGATGGAAGCGGGACGCTTCACGCGTTCACTCTACGACATGAACGGAAATCGCGTCGGCCGTCTCGACTGGGAGCGCAAGCCGGGCTGACGCGGCTTTGTGTCGCGGCGCATCCCTCGCGCCGCGCATCACAGCCGCTAATGGCTGACCCCGGAGCAACGATCATGTTTGTCATCTCGCTTAACCTTGCGCACAAATCATTCGGCGCCACGCTCGCAGCTGGCGCCGTAGCCGAAACCGTGCTGGGTCTCGGCCTGTGTCTGCGCATGTCGATTTATTGACATGAAAACCCAAAAAAGTTTTGGCGCACTGTGTACGAATAAGACGGCTCTAGCGCCGCTCCGGCACGCCCGGAGCGGCGACACGGCCGCCTTGCGCCGAAAAGGAGAGTATCCATGTTTGTCATCTCGCTTAACCTTGCGCACAAACTGCTGCCGTGCGCGTCGACGGAAGAGACGCGCTACTACCTGAACGGCGTCGGCGTGCAACTGCTCGAGCACGGCGCGCGTCTGATTGCGACAGACGGCCACATCCTG
>Ga0075163_10001448_pt1 | contig 32026 bp, 34 predicted proteins | sample JI1023141ADNA_FD_71478 | JGI IMG/M metagenome (GOLD analysis project Ga0075163, IMG submission 71478) | Wastewater effluent complex algal communities from Wisconsin, to seasonally profile nutrient transformation and Carbon sequestration -... | ecosystem: Engineered > WWTP > Effluent > Algae...
CCGCGTCTACCGGATGAGCCAGGAGACGCCGAGCGACGAGCTGCGCCGCAAGATCGGCAAACATCCGCTGGGTCGCCTGCTCGACACAACGCGCCCCGGCGCCGAACGCACCGCCAGTCCCGTGCTCAGCCTCCACTGGCGCACCGACGCCGAGATGGTGGTCTAGGTCTCGCGGCCTCGTCTCTAAGGTGACGTCACGCGGCGGAGCGTCAGGTTGATGCGCCCGCCGCCGGGCACCAGTGTCGAGGTTCCGGGATAGATACGGTCCACGCCATGATAGGCGCGCCGCGACTGCCCGCCGAGCACGACGACATCTCCCGACGCCAGCCGCATCGACGATGTCGGGGCAGACCGCTCCAGTCCGCCAAGCCGGAACAACGCCCGGTCGCCCAGCGACACCGAAACGACCGGCGCATTCTTCGCACTCTCATCGCCATCGATATGCAGGCCAAGGCGCGTACCCGCCTCATAGCGGTTGACCAGGCAGGCTTGCGGCGGCGCATCGTACCTGCTCACCTCATTCCACAGATCGAGCAGGGCCTGGGGCATGTCCGGCCAGGCTTGGCCAGTCTCGGGATGCAGCGGGCCATACCGGTAGCCCTTGATGTCCGAGATCCAGCCTAGCGGCCCGAGATTCGTCATCCGCACTGACAGCGGCTTGCCCGAGCGCGGCATCGACGGACGATAGAACGGGGCGCGCGCCACACGCTCCAGTACATCGGCCAGCAAGGCCTTCTGGCCGGCGGGCGAGAAATACTCGGCCAAGAACCGGAAGCCTTCGATCATGCCGGCACCATAGGATCAGGCCTCGCCACACGCCGCCGAAAAACGGACGCCAACAGCGGTCCCGTTCAGGCCGGGCTATTTCGGCGTCAGCTTTTTCGTGGCCTTCAGCACGGCTTCAATGTCGCGCGTCTGTTTCGCGGTCGCCACATGATCGGGGGTCCCCTGCACATCAAGAACGCCGACCGTGATCTCGTCCTTCTCGCGCACCGCGATCCTCAGTCCTTCGCGCGCCGCATCCTTGAGGAGTGCCTTGATCTTTCCCACCTCGCCGGCCGCCACATAGGGGCGGCTCTTGTCCAGCTTGAACGTCAGCTTCTTGTGCCGGGCGCTCAGCGTCTTGAGCTGTTCATCGCTCAGCAATGGCGGGGAGACAAACGCATCGCCCCGGGTGATCACCAGATGGAGCTGGTAACGCGCCGGGCCTTCCTTGCCGTCGATCTGGGCGGCATGCAGGTTCGACCCCAGCGGCACGATGGCGACCTCGACTGTCTCGGCCGGATCGTCATCGACCCTGATCGAGAAGGTCCGGCTTCGGGCGTTCCACGCAATCGGCACGCAATCCTCGGACGACACAACGGTGAAAGGCCGCGTCGCACCCTTCACTTCGCAATAGTCTCCCGCCGCAATCACCGGATGCGACAGTCGCGCCTTCATCGGCGCAATATCGACGGCCGATCCATACGCGCAGGCAGAGGCCGCCAGCGCGGCCGCCAGAACCAGGAACCGGGTCAGCACTGGGCGAAGCAAGGCGCAAAACATGACGTGTCCCTCCGCGGGAGCGATTTCGTCCCGCACGATCCTATCACCCAACCGGGCCCGGGCGGAATCATGGCAGCAGCTGCCCGCCGCGCGAGACAGCCTGTTTTTGAGCCTTCCGGTCCAGCTTTCCGACGCGGCAGCCTCTTTGCCGCCCGCCCGGACCGTGTTTCACTTCGCAGGCTGGGTGCAGGGCTCCGACGCCATGGGGAGACAGGCTTGGCCGTCAATTTTACCGCCGCCGCAGCCCGGGTCCGCGTCAAGACAGGCGCCCGGGATACCCGGAATGAGTTGAAGCACGCCGCAGTCCACTGGCGCGCGACCCATAAAGAACAGCGCGAGAACGCTCTCAAGGGTATGGGCGTCGTCATTCCGCTGTCGGACTGGCTGGGTCACAACAATGGGCCGCCCATTCTGGAATCAACGATCTATGCGGAATGGTGCTGGCGGCGGGCCCAGGAAGCCGCCTTTAGGCCTCCGGACCACGCAACTGGCGTCCGCTGGGCGAAAAAGGCCGCCAAACTTGGTCTTTCTTATCGTGAATATCGGCTGGAACTGCTTGAACGCGGACGCCATCCGACGGATGAAGACGCCTCCCGCATCCGTGCAAGCAGGCCTGTGACAGCCCGCCTCACTGATGTGTGAGATTACCTATTGAGCGGGCCCCTTCGCTTCCCATATGTCCCCCAGTCGTCGTGGCGATCCCCTCGTGGGTCTGCGCGTTGACCCAAAGACAGACTAGAAGGGGTCGTTTAGCCGGGGCGCCGCATGTCGGGCCCGGGTTTCTGGCGAGACGACCGCCGCAGAAAGGACGCTGAGTAGTATGGCTAAGATTATCGGCATCGACCTCGGGACCACCAACTCGTGTGTCGCCGTGATGGACGGGGCAAGCGCACGGGTGATCGAGAACTCCGAGGGCGCCCGCACCACACCGTCAGTGGTCGGCTTCCAGGACGGCGGACAAAGGCTGGTCGGCGTCATCGCCCGCCGCCAGGCCGTCACCAACCCCAAATTCACCTTCTCCTCGGTGAAGCGCCTGATCGGCCGCACCTTCGAGGACCCGATGGTCAAGAAGGACAAGGACCTCGTCGCCTACGAGATCGTCAAAGGCACGAATGGCGACGCCTGGGTCAAGGGCCGCGACAAGGATTATTCCCCGCAGGAAATTTCCGCCTTCATCCTCGGCAAGATGAAAGAGACGGCTGAGGCCTATCTCGGCGAGAAGGTCAGCCAGGCCGTCATCACCGTTCCGGCCTACTTCAACGACGCCCAGCGTCAGGCCACCAAGGACGCCGGCCGCATTGCCGGTCTTGAAGTTCTCCGCATCATCAATGAGCCGACCGCCGCAGCTCTCGCCTACGGCCTCGACAAGAAGGACAGCGGCAAGGTCATCGCCGTGTACGACTTGGGCGGCGGAACGTTCGACGTCTCGATCCTCGAGATCGGCGACGGCGTGTTCGAAGTGCTCTCCACCAACGGCGACACCTTCCTTGGCGGGGAAGACTTCGACAACCGTCTGGTCGACTACATCTGCGACGAGTTCCAGAAACAGAACGGCCTCGACCTCCGCAAGGACCCGATGGCGCTCCAGCGCATCCGGTCCAAAGCCGAGGAAGCCAAGAAGGAACTCTCGACCGTATCCCAGGTCGACCTTTCCGAGCCCTATATCACCGCAGGCCCCTCCGGCCCGATCCACCTGTCGATGAAGCTCACCCGCGCCAAGCTGGAAAGCCTCGTCGAGGATCTCGTGAAACGCACGATGGAGCCTTGCAAGAAGGCTCTTTCCGACGCCGGCAAGACCGTCGCCCAGATCGACGAGGTCATCCTCGTTGGCGGCATGACGCGCATGCCGAAAGTCCAGGAGGCCGTGAAGGCGCTGTTCGGCCGCGAGCCGCACAAGGGCGTCAACCCGGATGAAGTCGTCGCCGTCGGCGCCGCCATCCAGGCCGGCGTTCTGCAGGGCGACGTGAAAGACGTCGTGCTGCTGGATGTGACCCCGCTCTCGCTCGGCATCGAAACGCTGGGCGGCGTGTTCACCCGCCTGATTGATCGCAACACCACGATCCCCACCAAGAAGTCGCAGACCTTCTCGACCGCCGATGACAACCAGTCGGCCGTGACGATCCGCGTCCTTCAGGGAGAGCGCGAGATGGCGAACGACAACAAGCTGCTCGGCAACTTCAACCTCGAAGGCATCCCGTCCGCTCCGCGCGGCGTGCCGCAGATCGAGGTGACCTTCGACATCGACGCCAACGGCATCGTCAACGTGTCGGCCCGCGACAAGGCCACCACGAAGGAACAGAAGATCACCATCCAGGCTTCCGGCGGTCTCACCGAGGAAGAAATCAAGCAGATGGTGCGCGACGCCGAAGCCAATGCAACAGAAGACAAGAAACGCCGCGACGCCGTCGAGTCCAAGAACCAGGCCGAAAGCCTGATCCACGCCACCGAAAAACAGCTCGTCGAGCACGGCGGCAGCGTCGATGCGTCGATCAAGTCGGACATCGAGGCGGCCATTGCCGACCTGCGGTCCTCGCTTGAGAAGGACGACACCACCGCGATCAAGACCAAGTCCCAGGCCCTTGCCGGCGCCGCGATGAAACTGGGCGAGGCGATCTACGCCAAGACCCAGGGCGGCGCACCGGAAGGTCCCGAAGACGATGGCCCGGCGCCGGGCGGCAGCGATGACGACGTCGTCGACGCCGACTTCGAGGAAGTCAAAGACGACAAGAAAAGCGCCTGAAATCAGTCATAAGTATAGCTGATCAAGATGTAGAAACGCATGGGCCGTGACCTGCTGGGGACTTTAATCCTCGCGAGTCACGGCCCATCTCACTTCAGCGGTTGCTAAGAGTTCGCCTGCAAAAGGACTGTTAAGTCCCAGGGCGCGGAGACGGGCGTCATGCCAGCGGTTCGGACCATAGTATGAGCGAGCGATCCTTTTACGAGATTCTCGGCGTCGCAAAGGACGCTGACGAGAAAGCTTTGAAGTCCGCCTTCCGCAAGAAGGCGATGGAATACCATCCCGACCGCAACCCCGGTTGCACCACCTCCGAAGGCAAGTTCAAGGAATTGAGCGAAGCCTACGAGACGCTCTGCGATCCCCAGAAACGCGCCATCTATGACCGCTTCGGCAAGGCCGGCCTCAATGGCGGAGGCGCAGGCGCAGGCGCCGCCGGCGGCCGCCCCGAGGATGTCTTCCGCGACGTGTTCGGCGATGTCTTCTCCGAATTCTTTGGCGGCCGCCAGCAGGCACGCAGCGGCCCGGCGCGCGGCGCCGACCTGCGCTATGATTACGAGATCACGCTGGAAGAGGCCTTCCACGGCAAGCAGGCGGACATCACTGTCCCCGCCACCGAGAAGTGCGATCCCTGCAATGGCTCCGGCGCCGAGCCCGGCACCGCGCCCGAGACCTGCACCACCTGCGCCGGCCAGGGCCGCGTGCGCGTGCAGCAGGGCTTCTTCACGATGGAGCGCACCTGCGGACGCTGCCAGGGCCTCGGTCAGGTGATCAAGTCGCCGTGCAAGACGTGCGGTGGACGCGGCAATGTCCGCCGCGACCGCACCCTTTCGATCAACATCCCGGCGGGCATCGAGGATGGCCAGCGCATCCGCCTCGCCAGCGAGGGCGAGCCCGGCGTCCGCAACGGACCCAAGGGCGACCTCTACATCTTCGTCTCGGTGAAAGAGCACGACATCTTCGAGCGCGACGGCCAGACGCTGTTCGCCCGCGCACCTGTGCCGATGTGCACGGCTGCCCTCGGCGGCGAAATCGAAATGCCGACCATCGACGGTTCACGCATGAAGGTCTCGATCCCCGAAGGCGCCCAGACCGGCAAGCGCATGCGCCTCAAGACCAAGGGCATGCCCACGCTGCGCGGCGGCGCCAATGGCGACCTTGTGGTCGAGCTGTTCGTGGAAACCCCGCGTCACCTTTCCGCCAAGCAGAAGGAACTGCTGAAGCAGTTCGCCTCCGAGTGCGGCGACAAATGCCACCCGGAGAGCCACGGCTTCTTCAAGCGCGTGAAAAAGTTCTTCGATCAGGAAGACAGCCGCGCCTAGCAGGCTGCTGAAAAAGTTGAAGACACGCATCTCTACGACGCGCGTTGAGCATTTTTTGAGCGCCGCTCGGCGGGTCGCTGAATCGAAATTGCTTCAATCCGATGCTTCGAGAACCAACATTCCTCCGCAGTGGCGCTCAAATTGATGTGTTCAAAAGCCGGCTAGGCGGCGCGAACTATTTCTCGGTTCGACAGGCCCTTCACCACAATGATCGTCCAGCGCCGGAAGAACAGCGCCAGGAAGCCGATATAAAGCGTCGCGCCGAGAACTGCTTTGCCGATCAGCTCGCCCCATGGCCCGATTGAGGGCAGCATGCGGTCCAGCGCGATCACGCCAACGCACATCACCGCCGCCGCAAGATAGGGTGGCACCATCGCCGCCGCGAAATCGCGCGCGCGGATCGCCATCAAATTCAGCAGATAGGGCAGACCGAAGATCAGGCTCGCCACGTTTGGCATGGCGCATCCGACAAGCACCACGGCGAGAGGGCCGTAATCGCGCACCAGAAGCATTCCCACGACAGCGGCGACCAGATCCAGAACCGAAAACACCAACAGCATGTTGAGGCGGCTCAATGCGGTGAGGATGGCGCTGCGCGAATTGGTCAGCGGAATGAAGAGGCCGAGTGAACCCAGGATCGCCAGCAGCGGACCAACCTGCTCATAGTCGGGCTTCAGCACTATGCTGACGAACTCGTCCGCCACCAGCGCTGCGCCGAGAAATCCTGGCAGCACGATCAGCGCCAGAACTTTTGACAATTGCAGGAACACGGCGCGGCCTTCAGCTGGTGAATTGCGTGTGCGCGACAGGAACACCAGCCACATCTGGCCGATCGGATTGACCAGCGCCGCGACCAGCACGTCGCCAAGCTTGGACGCCACACGCAGACAGCCGAGAATCGCAGGGCCGAATGTCGCGCCCACAATCAGGTCGAGAACCCGCGGCGGCGCACTGCCGACGCCCTGCCCCGCAAAAATTCGCCCCGCGACGCCGAGAAGCCCGCGTGAAACTGCGACGTCAAACTCCAGCTTCGGTGTGACGCGCGTGTGTAAGATGATCATCAGCGCGCCGGCGCCCAGTGACACCCAGCGCTGCGCCACAAGCGCCCAGTCGCGCCAGGGTGTATAGGCGATGGCAAGCGCCGCCACGGCGCCGGCAAGTGACGCAATGATGCCGCGGATGGCGAGCCCGCGAAAATCCAGCTTGTGGCGCATCACGGCGGTTGGCGCGATCACCAGCGGCGCGATCAGCACCGACAGCGCCAGCGCAATCAGCACCGGCGTCACCTGCGGCTCGCCCACCATGCTCGCGATCAGTCCCGATCCCATAACCAGCAGAACGGCGGCGATCGCCGAAACGCCCGAGGCCGACCAGCTCGCCGTCGAAAGCGTGCGGGCCGAAAAATCCTGACGCTGGACGACGGCGTCAGCGCCCGCGCTGCAGGCAAGCACGTAGTAGAAATCCACAAGTACGACCGCAAGCGCGAAGAGACCGAAGACTTCCGGTTTCAACTGTCCAGCAAGCAAGATGAACAGGACCGACAGCACCAGCTGGCTCATCGCCATGCTGGCCAAATTCCACACCATCGCCGAACGCAAGGCTGATCCGATACGGCCTGCGTTCGCTGGCTCCACGGCGGGAGGCGCCTCCATGAATCAGCCTCCCTTGTTGGCAAGCGCACTTGCGAGACGTGGATAGTCTTCCGGCAAAGATGCTCGTTCAAGCGACCCCGGACCCACAACACAATACGCCCGCTGCGTGAGAGAATGATTTATTTTGTCGGGGGAGAGCGCCCATCGTCAGCAGCGCGGTGCGTTTTTCCTGCCCCGGACGTGCGCCTTGATCAACCTGGAGCAATCCACTCTGTACGGTACCGTTCAAATTCTCTGTGCGGGACTGTTCCATCCCTCGACAGCCTGTTCCAGCACCGCGGCGACATCACACGGCGCGATCAGGCCGCGCGCAATCGCGATTGGCGCGTGCTCAGCAGAACTATCAAGTCCCGAAAAATCACGCCGCGACGCATACTGTCCGGCGTCACTCTGCGAGCGATGTAGACTTTCATCGGCACGCTCAGCTTGCAGCCTTCGATCCGGGCGAAATTCGCCGGATCAATCCATCGCCAGAAACGCGTGATGCTGTTGGCAGGCGCCGCGTCGATACGTTCATCGCCAGGATCAATGAGGTCCGCCTCGTTGGCATGCTTGACCGCGCCCACGCGCGCATCGCCGCGTTGGCCGACTGGGTCACCCCGTTCGCCCATAGTCTTCAGCTTTTCGGCGGCCGCCGATGTCAAGTCAGCACTAGGGCGATGGGTCGCGCGAGCGTATTGTCAGCAGCGGGAGCCGCGATCTCTGCAACAAGCTCCGCGGCCGGCTCGGAGGCGCAGGCGTTCACCCCCATCAGGGTGGCGGCGGATACAGCGATCAGGGCAAGGCGCGGCGGATTTTCATCGCCGGTGATCGCCCCGCCCACCCGTCTCGTCAACGCCCCGGAAATCCCGCTATAAGCTGCGCCAAGAGGATTGCGCCCCAGAGGATCACGCAATGACGATCAGGATCGCAATCGCCGGCGCGGCCGGCCGCATGGGCCAGGCTCTCGCCCGGTCCGCCGGTACGGCCGCCACCATCGTCGGGGGCAGCGAACGCGAAGGTGCGCCCCAGAACGGCCAGGACATCGGTGTCCTCGCGGGCCTTCCCGCCTTCGGCGCAGTGATCACCGACAGTCCGGCCCGAGCCGCCGCCAGTGCCGATGCCTGGATCGACTTCACCGTACCTGCCGCCACCCTCGCCGCGCTCGAGGCCCTCAAGACCACGCCGGTCAAGGCCGCCATCATCGGCGCCACTGGCTGGTCGCCGCGCGAGGAAGCCGCCATCGCCGTCCACGCCCGCCGCATCCCGATCGTGAAATCCGGCAATTTCTCACTCGGCGTGAACATGCTGCTGAGCCTGATCGAACAGGCCGCCGAACGCCTCGGTCCCGACTGGGACATCGAGATCGCCGAGACCCACCATCACCGCAAGATCGACGCCCCTTCCGGCACCGCCCTGATGATGGGCGAGGCAGCCGCCAAAGGCCGCGGCTCCCCGCTTGAAGACCTGCGTTCGGCCCCTTATTCAGGAGTGACGGGGCCGCGCGAGACCGGAAAGATCGGATTTTCCGTTTCGCGCGCGGGTGGAGTGATCGGCGACCATGAGGCGGTGTTCGGATCGGACGAGGAGCTTCTCATCCTCGGCCATCGTGCGCTGGACCGGGCGCTGTTCGCCCGCGGCGCGCTGCATGCCGCCCGCTGGGCCATCGGTCAGCCGCCCGGGCTCTATTCGATGCGCGACGTCCTCGCCCTGTAAGCGGGAGCAATTCAAGGCGTCCTGTCGAACGGACCCTTGCGCCGCACGATGTGAGACAGAGTCTATCCCAGCTTTCATTTTGAATGTCGGCCCGCTCGGCCTTAGTGGCGTGGCATGACCCGCGCGCCCGGCCAGTTCCGTTCCGCCCGCGAGCTGCTGGAGGAACTCTCCGGCGGCGCCGTTTCGGCCGTCGATCTGCTGGAAGCACATATCGAGCGCTATGAGACGGTGAACCCCGCCGTCAACGCGGTGGTCCGCACCGATCTGCCGGGCGCCCGCCAGCGCGCCCGCGAGCTTGATCGGTTGACCCGGGACGGCGCCAGCCTCGGCCCGCTGCATGGCCTGCCCATCACCCTCAAGGACACGTTCGACGTCAACGGCATGCCGGCCGCCGCGGGCGCACCGGAGTATTCGAAACGCCCGTCTCACACGCCGGACGCCGCCGTGGTCGCACGGTTGCGTGCAGCTGGCGCCATCATCTGGGGCAAGACCAACACGCCCTATCTCGCGGGCGACAACCAGACCTACAATCTCGTCCACGGCCGCTCGTGCAATCCGTGGGATCTCGACCGCACGCCGGGCGGATCGTCCGGCGGCGCGGCGGCGGCCCTCGCCACCGGCATGACGCCGCTGGAAGTCGGCTCCGACATCGGCGGCAGCCTGCGCCTTCCCGCCCACTTCTGCGGCGTCGCCACCCTCAAGCCAAGTTTCGGGCGGGTCCCCATCCTCGGCCACGTCCCCCCCGCCCCTGGCTCACTTTCGGTTCGCGACCTCAACGTCGCCGGGCCCATGGCGCGCAACGCCGCCGACCTGCGCCTGCTCTTCTCCGTCCTCACCGGCGAGCCCGCGCCCGCTGCGCGCCGCAGCGGCCTCAAGGGCAAGCGCATCGGCGTCTGGGCGGAGGAGCCCGGTTTCCCGCTGTCGACTGAATGCCACGATGCGGTCGAAACCGCCTGCGAGGCGGCGGGCGAACTCGGCGCCCAGGTCATCGTCGGCAAGCCGCCGGTCGAAGGGGCCGTCCTGCTCGATCTCTACATGCAGCTGTTGCTGCCTATCCTCGCCACCGACATGCCGACGCCGCTGGTCAAGGCAATGGAGGCCAGCCGCCCGGTCGCACGCGTCCTCTCCCGCATTGAACCCTTCTCGCGCGCAAAATGGGCGCTCTACAGCGCCGCCACCCATCATGACTGGCTGAAAGCCGATGAGGCGCGCCAGCGTCTGAAGCGCGTGGTCGCCGACTTCTTCGGCAAGTGGTCCGCCATCATTTCCCCCATCGCGCCCTCGACAGCGTTCGAGCACGCCGAAGGCGGCGACAGCGTCACGCGCAAGCTGCTGGTGGACGGCAAACCCACGCCCTACCACACCTTCCATTCGTGGATCGCGCTGGCGACCGTCTGCCACCTGCCCTCGGTGGTGATCCCCGTGCCGCGTGGGCCGGGCCAGCTTCCCGCCGGCGTGCAGATCATCGGCCCGGAAGGCGGCGACCTCGACGTGCTCGCCATCGCCGAAGCGCTCGAACACCAGATGGGCGGCTTCCAGCCCCCGCCCGAAGAAGGCCTGCAACGTCCGATCGAACTGACGGTGAAAGCGCCGGCGAAGAAGCAGAAGACGAAACCTGCAAAACCGCCCAGGCCGGCAAAACCCCCGAAGCCCGTGAAAGCGAAACCGGTGAAGGCGCCAAAGGCGGCGAAGAAACCGAAGGCGAAGGCCTGACCGCTACCAGCTGCCGATATTCGGCGCGCTGGCCCACGGTTCTTTTGGCGGCAGGCGCTCGCCCTTCTGCAGCAGCTCTATCGAGACGCCATCGGGCGAACGCACGAACGCCATATGACCATCGCGCGGCGGCCGGTTGATTGTCACCCCCATCGCCGCCAGCCGCTCGACCGCCGCATAGATGTCGTCCACCCGATAGGCGAGATGGCCGAAATTGCGGCCGCCGGCATACTCTTTCTCGTCCCAGTTATACGTGAGTTCGACCATCGGCAGGCCGGCCGGCAGCGGACGTTCGGTTCCATCAAACCCGCCGCGCTTCATGTCTGCTTCGGATGCGAGGAAGCACAGCGTGAAACGTCCATCGGGAAACTCCGAGCGCCGGATCTCCTTGAGACCCAGGCCGTCGGCAAAGAACTTCACCGCCGCATCGAGATTGCCGACGCGCACCATGGCGTGGAGAAATTCAATCGTCATCACGTACTCCCAGGAGCGGTCCATGCCGTTCCGCGCGCGCCTCGGCAAGCGCCTGTCCCAGCCGACGCGCAAAGCTCTCGCGCTCGGGCGGCGTCAGGAACTCGCCGATAGCATAGACCCGGTTGGATGCGGCAAGCCGCAAGCCATGCGGCCCGCGCGCGCCCCGGTCATATTCCACCCGTGCAAAATACGACGACAGCTTCGCCCGCCTCTCCCTGCCCCGCCCATCCACCTTGCGAACATCCACCGTCTCGGCCGTCACCCGCACATAGGTGCGCGCCGTCTGCGCCCGGAAGTTGGCGCGGAACACCAGCCACAGCAGCAGGACTTCCAGCCCCATGAAGCCCATCACCGGCCACGCGCCCGAAATGACAAACCCGGCGCCGACAAGGAAACTGATCCCGGCCGCAATCGCCATCACGCGGTTGAACCCACGCGGCGTCAGCGAGCGCGGCAGCTCCAGCACGGCGTCGAGATAGATCTGGCCCATGGGCATGCCCGGAATGATAGGCCGCGAGCGACAGCCCGCAAGTCCGCCAAACTTTTCTGTCCGCCTTCCCTGCGCCCTGATCTAATATGTCGCGCATGACCAGGCCGCCGACAAAGAAGCCAGCCAAACGCAAGAAGCCCCCTGCTCCGCGGGGCTTTGATCCGGCGCGCGCGCGCGAGCTCTTCCGCCGCCTCGCCAGGGCCCGGCCCAACCCGAAAACCGAACTCGACTTCACCGATCCGTTCACGCTGGTCGTCGCCGTCGCGCTTTCGGCGCAGGCGACCGACGTGTCGGTCAACAAGGCGACCAGGGGCCTGTTCGAGATTGCCGACACCCCGGCCAAGATGGCGGCGCTGGGTGAAGCCGGCGTCGCCCAGCACATCCGCACCATCGGTCTGTGGCGCAATAAAGCGAAGAACGTCGTCGCCCTCTCCCGCCAGATCATCGAGAAGCATGGCGGGGTCACGCCGCGCCTGAGGCAAGATCTCGAAGCCCTGCCTGGCGTCGGCCGCAAGACTGCCAGCGTTGTGCTGGCCGAGGCGTATGGCGAAGCCACCATCGCGGTCGACACGCATGTCTTCCGCGTCTCCAACCGCACGGGCCTCGCGCCCGGCCCGACGCCCGACAAGGTCGAGCAGCTGCTGATGCAGGTGACGCCGGAAACATACAGACGCGGCGCACATCACTGGCTGATCCTGCACGGCCGCTATACCTGCCTCGCGCGCAAGCCAGGCTGCCCGGAATGCGTCATCCGCGATCTGTGCGAATACGAAGACAAGACCACGGACGAGCCTGCGGTCAGTCGCCTCGTGCGTAAGGATAGCAAAGCTCGCGCGGCAGGCTGAGAGCGTAATGCCGGCCCAGCGTGGCGATTGCGTCCGCATGGGCTGCGTAGGGATCGGCGTTTTCCGGACCCACAATGATCGTGCGGAAATTTGGATCACTCCTGCCTTCGGGCGGCAGCATGGCGGTCGCAAGGCCGGCGCCCTCATCGTCCCGCAGCGTGAGGAACAGCGGCGTCCGCTTCAGCAGATGGCCCTTGAGGCCGATATCACGCTCCAGCCCGGGGCCGGGCCGATACGATTGCCGCGCACGATCCTGCGCCAACTTGAAATGCTTGCCCACGGCGTGACGCATCAGCGCCGTCTCGGCTTCCGCCTCGGCGTCAGTCTCGATGCGGAACCAGGTGCGACCGTGGAATGCGTCACAGACGAATTTCATGGCGTGAAGCTAGGCGCGTCAAACGCCGTGCGGAAGTGCATCGCGGCAACAGTGACTGACGACTCTCAGCCGAGCTTCTTCTTCAGTGCGGCGCCGATCATTTCGCCGATGCGCGGCCCCTCAACCGGAAACAGGTAGGGCTCGATCACCTCCAGCTCCATCAGCATGAGCCGGCCATCGGCGCCGCGCACCATGTCCACACGCGCATAAAGCGGCGCCGCCTCCAGCGCTTCCAGCACGGCGCGCGCCTGTGTGATGTCCGCCACGGGCGGCTCGACCTTGGTCGACTTGCCGCCATAGGATTCCTGGATCCGGTAGTCGCCCTTGGCGGCGCGCTTCACCAGCGCGTGGCTGAATTCGCCGTCGACGAAGAGGAAGGAGTATTCGCCCTCGCTGGCGACAGACGCGATGAAGGGCTGGATCATGCCTGCCCGGTCGAGCAGCACGCCGCTCTCCGGCGCCGAGGCCCTGGCGAATTTCTGCTGACCGCGGGCGCCTGCGCCCACCTGGCGCTTCAGAACGACGCTGTCCGTCCCGAATGTGTCGAACGCTGCCCGCACGGCGGCTGCATCCGGCGTCTCGCTCCAGATTGTCGGCACGATTGCGACGCCTTTGGCCTCGAAGTCCCTGAGGTAGGTCTTGCGGATGTTCCACCGCACCAGTTCGGGGCTGTTGAACACGGCGCAGCCTGCACGCTGGATCAAGTCCATCCGGCCCAGGAAATCCTGCGGCCGGTCCTGATAGTCCCACACCGCCAGCACCAGGGCGGCGTCGAACCCGGCCCAGTCGACGCCGTCCTCCATCCAGCGGTGGGTCGAAAGCTCCATGCCCTGCCCGGCCAGTCCCGCTTCCAGAGCCCGGCGCTCGATATCGAACAGGTGCGCATCGGCGCGTCGGTCCGGCGCGTCGGAGGCGAGGTTCCCGGCGATCAGAAGGGCGATACGGCTCATGGACGGCGTGTCCCGCTTGCTTTGGGTCTGGCCCCGGTCTTTAAGACCAGCCGCCGCCCCATGCCATCCCGGACGGGCGCCTGCGCGTATGGAATCCCTCTCATGCCAGTGAAGTACGACGTGGTCGCCCTCGGCAACGCCATCATGGACGTGATCGCCCAGGTCGATGACGACTTCCTGGTCACCCACGACATCCCCAAGGCCCGCACCAACCTCATCGACCCGGAACGCTGCGATTATCTCTACAACGCCCTGCCCGCCTCGCGGATCGAAACCTCGGGCGGTTCGGCGGGGAACACCATCGCGGGCCTGCGCAGCCTTGGCGCCCGCGCCGCCTTCCTGGGCAAGGTCGCCGACGACGCGCTCGGCGCAGCCTACATCGCCGACATGAAAACCATCGGCGCCGACTTCCATGGCACGCCGCTGACCGGCGGCCCCACCACCGCCCGCTCGATGATCGCCGTGACGCCGGATGGCGAGCGCTCGATGAACACCTATCTTGGCGCCTCCACCGAGTTTGCCGCCGCCGACGTCGACGCCCGCGCCGTCGCCTCCGGCGAGTGGCTCTATCTCGAAGGGTATCTGTTCGACAAACCTGCCGCCAAGACCGCCTTCGTCCACGCCTCGGAGATTGCGCGCAACGCCGGACGCAAGGTCGCCATCACGCTGTCGGACGTGTTCTGTGTCGACCGCCACCGCGCGAGCTTTCTGCATCTGATCCAGACCCATATCGACCTGGTCTTCGCCAACGAGTCCGAGCTGCTGGCTCTTTACGAGACCGACAATTTCGACGACGCCCTCTCCGCCGTTCGCGCCGACAGCCAGATCGCCGCCATCACCCGCTCCGAAAAAGGCTCGGTCATCATCTCGGGCTCGGACACCTGGACGGCGCCGGTACACGCAGCAAAGGTCGTCGACGCCACCGGCGCCGGCGACCAGTACGCCGCCGGCGTGCTCTATGGCCTCACGCACGGCTTCGGCCTCGCGGAAGCCGCCCGCCTTGGAAACCTCTGCGCCGCCGAAGTCATCTCGCACATCGGCCCGCGCCCTGCCGCCAGCCTGCGCGACCTTGCTCTTGCGGCCGAATGAAGGTCTAGACGCCAGGCTTCGGACGTCAGGCTTCGGGCGTCAGGCTTCGGGTGTCAGGCTTCGGGTGTCAGGACGTGCTCGGCGCCCTTTTCGCCGAGCTTGGTGACGCAGAACCAGCAGAACCCGACCACGCCGGTCGCGCCCGCAGCCGCCGCAGCAAGGCCGGTGATCCAGCTCAGCGTATAGAGCGCGCCCAGCATCACGCCCTGCAGGATCAGTCCGATCACGCTTGCGGCCAGGATGATCAGCGGCGGGCCAGCCAGCATGGTGGCGTATCCATCCTCGAACAGGATTGTCTGCCCCTTGCTGCGCCAGAAATTGAAGGCGCAGAACGCCAGCGCGCCGAGCCCGACCTGCACCAGCGTCGCAACGCCGCCGTCATAGAAAAAGCGCAGCAAGGTCATGACCAGCGCCACGACGGGCGAGCCGATCCCCTGCCCGTCGCCCGTGCGTCCCGCCCAGGCGCCGTCATGGGATTTGCCGTCGAACGCGCTTGTGATCTCGCTCCAGTAGGTTGTCACAACCGCAATCGGCGACGTCTGCGAGACGGCCTCGATCCAGTCGGCCTGGGCCTGCTTCGCTTCGGCCAGGAACTCGGGCTCGGTCACGCGCTCCGCCACCCATCCAATCGCCAGCGAGATGAAGAAGCCGATCACCCACATCGCGACCCGGCGCGGCCATTTGTTCAGCTTCGGTTTCCCGGCGGACTCTTCGGACATTGCACGACCCCTCGACGCAGACCGTGACTAGCATGGGCCGAGGCGGCTTTGGAACCGGGCTCGCCCCGGATGGGGCAGATCAGGCGGCCAGCGCTTCCTCGACGAAATCGAGCCGGTCCTGGCCAAAGTGCATCTCATCGCCCACAAAGAAGGTTGGCGCGCCAAACACACCCCGCGCGCACGCTTCGTCCGTGTTGGCCTTCAGCGTCTCCTTGTTGGCCGGATCATCCGCCAGCGCGAGGATGCCCGCCGCATCCAGCCCCGCCGCCGTCAGCACGTCGGCCAGCACCGCCTTGTCGGCGATGTTCTTCGCATCGCGCCACGCCGCGTTGAACACCGCCGCAACGTAACGCTCGAATTCCGGCTTCCCCAGCAGTCCCACGGCCGCGCGCTGCACTGTCAGCGTCATCATCGGGAAGTGCGGGTTCATCGCGTAAGGCACGCCATAGCGTCTGGCGAAGCGGCCGAGGTCGGCCTTCATCCAGCGGCCCTTGGCTTCCACTGTTCCCGGCGGCCGGTTGCCCGTCGTCTGCATCACGCCGCCGAGGAACATTGGCCGGTAGACCAGCTCGGCGCCCGTGCGCTTCACAATGGCCGGCAGCTGCGTCCAGGCGAGATACGCCGTCGGACTGGTAAAGTCGTAGAAGAACTCAAGCTTTTTGGGCATTCGCCCCTCCCCTGTTGTCGCGGCCTCTCAGGCCATCTTCTCCATCCACGGACGCAGGTCGAGTTCGTGCGTCCATGCATCGCGCGGCTGCGTGTGCAGCATGAAGTAGGCGTCCGCGATGTGATCGGGATTGAGGATGCCGTCCTGATCCTTCAGCGCATGGCGCTGCGGGAAGTTCTTTGCAATCCACTCCGTATCAATCGCGCCGTCGATGATCGTGTGCGCGACATGGATACCCTGCGGCCCCAGCTCGCGCGCCATCGCCTGCGCCAGCGCCCGCAGCGCAAACTTAGCCCCCGCAAACGCCGAGAAACCTGATCCGCCCCGGATCGAGGCTGTCGCGCCAGTGAAGATGATCGTGCCCCGCCCGCGCGGGGCCATCACCTTCGCCGCCTCGCGCCCGGCAAGGAACCCGCCCAGCGCCGCCATCTCCCAGACCTTGCGATAGACACGCTCCGTCGTCTCGCGGATCGGGACGTTCACGTTCGCGCCGATGTTGAAGACGATGGCCTCCAGCGGCCCGATGTCTTTTTCGATTGTCTCGAACAGCTGGATGACCTCGGCCTCGAGGCGCGCGTCCGATGCGAAGCCATGCGCCTCGAAGCCCTCGGCTCTGATCTGCTGCAGCAACGGCTCGAGGCGCGAAAGCTCCCGCCGCGTGCAGACGGCCGCGTAGCCCGCGCGCGCAAAGCGCCGGGCAATCGCCCCGCCCGTCGCGTCCCCCGCGCCCACCACCAGAACAGCGCCTTTTGCAGCCATGGACACCCTCCGTTCAGAATTGGAACCTAGTCTGGCTTCTCAAGGCTGGCAAACCAACCGCCAGCGAGGATCGCCGTTCCGAAACAGCACTGACAGATGACCAAAGGGCAGGCCGATGAAATGGGATGATCTCAGTGATGACTGGTGCCCTGTCGCCCGCGCCATGTCGGTGATCGGCGATCGCTGGACGCTTCTCATCGTGCGCGACTGTTTTCTAGGCAAATCAAGGTTCGAGGAGTTCCAGAAGGGTCTCGGCGTCACCCGCCATGTCCTGTCGGACCGGCTGAAGAGCCTGGTCGAGGCGGGCGTTCTGGAAAAGAGCGCATACTCGGACCACCCGCCCCGCTTTGACTACCGCCTCACAGACAAGGGCAAGGACTTCGCCCCCGTCCTCCTCGGTCTCCGGTTCTGGGGCCGAACCCACATGCCGGTGCGCCGCGCTGCGGGCGATGGACGTGTCGAAAAGGAACTTACTGGCGGAGCAGAGACGGCCTAGAGGATGTACTTCGACAGGTCCTTGTCGCCCGCAAGGCCGCCAACCTTCTCACGCACATAGGCGGCGCTCACCGGGAAAGCCTCGCCGTTGCGCTCGGACGCCGAGAAGCTGATCTCCTCGAGCACCCGCTCCATCACCGTGTGCAGGCGGCGGGCGCCGATATTCTCGATGCTCTCATTCACCTGCACTGCAAGGTCGGCGATGGCTTCAACCGCGCCCTCCTCGAATGTCAGGTCGACGCCCTCGGTCTTCATCAGCGCGGTGTATTGCGTGATCAGGTTGGCTTCCGGTTCGGTGAGGATGCGGCGGAAATCATCCCGCGTCAGCGCCTTCAGCTCGACGCGGATCGGCAGGCGGCCCTGCAGCTCGGGCAACAGGTCGGACGGTTTCGAGACGTGGAACGCGCCCGATGCGATGAACAGGATATGGTCGGTCTTCACCGCGCCGTGCTTGGTCGACACGCTTGTACCCTCGATCAGAGGCAGCAGATCGCGCTGCACGCCCTCGCGCGAGATATCGGCCCCTGCCCGCTCGGAGCGTGAGGCGATCTTGTCGATCTCGTCGAGGAAGACGATGCCGTCCTCCTCCGTCACGCGCAGCGCCTCGCGCGTCACCGCATCATTGTCGAGCAGCTTGTCGGATTCTTCCGCCAGCAGAGGCTTGTAGGCTTCCTTCACTGTCGTGCGCACGCGCTTGGTGCGGCCGCCGAAACTCTTCGACAGAAGGTCGCCCAGATTGACCATGCCCATGCTGGCGCCGGGCTGGCCCGGTATCTCCATGCCGCCAAAGGGCGAGGCCGTATCCGCGAAGTCGACGTCGATTTCCTTCTCGTCCATCTCGCCCTTGCGCAGCTTGGCGCGGAAGCTCTCGCGCGTCGCCGGCTGGGCGGTGGCGCCGACCAGCGCATCCAGCACGCGGTTCTCGGCGGCGGCTTCGGCCTTGGCCTGGACATCCTTGCGACGCTTCTCGCGCACCATGGTGATGGCGATCTCGACGAGGTCGCGGATGATCTGCTCCACGTCGCGGCCGACATAGCCCACTTCCGTGAACTTGGTCGCTTCCACTTTGAGGAACGGCGCCCTGGCCAGCTTGGCGAGGCGGCGGGAAATCTCGGTCTTGCCCACGCCCGTGGGCCCGATCATCAGGATGTTCTTGGGGGTCACTTCCTCGCGCAGGCTTTCGGGCAGCTGTTTCCGCCGCCAGCGATTGCGAAGGGCCAGCGCGACGGCTTTCTTGGCGTCGGGCTGGCCCACAATGTAGCGGTCGAGTTCGGAAACGATTTCGCGCGGGGTAAATTCGGTCATTCGATCAATCTACTCGAAAAAACGTCAGACCGAAGCGGCTACATCACGCAGGCTCCGGCGGGAAGATGCGACCCGACACGCCGCCCGAAGGGATCAGCTTCAGGATGCCGCGCCGCGCCGTCTTCCAGCCGCCGCCCAGGAGGACGATGGACGCCCCCACGATTAGCGCGGTGAGCATGACGGTGTTGAGACCGCCGCCGCCCACCTTGTCGACCAGCACCCAGAGCGAGGCCGCGAACGACAAGAGCCCCGACACGATCAGCGCCCGGCGGTTCAGCGCCAGCGACAGGAGGCCGAAGGCGATCAGCACGCTCAGCATGATGGCCGCATCCGCCATCCCCGCAGGGGCAAAGCCCGAACCGAGGATCAGACCGCGCAGGCCGAACATGATCTGCGGCGCCGCCGCCATGTGCAGCCAGAAGGCGTTATCCGAGTTGCGGCTGGCGCGCAGCGGGTCGCGCATGTCGAAGATGATCGCCGCAGCCAGCGTCGCCAGGCCCACGGTCAGCGTCGCAACGCCGCCGAAGATCAGGTCGCCGTCGGCAAAGCGCGCGATCGCCGTGTAGAACAGGCCGGCGACGGACAACGCCAGCAGGAACAGCGAGAACGGCAGGCGGAAGCGGAAGAACACCGCCAGCGCTGCTGCCGCAGCCGCGCCGAAGCCGGCAAAGGCGACAGATGCGATCTGATTGCCGAAGTCGTCCGAGAAGAGGTTGTCGGATTGGCCGTTCGGCATGAAGGCCACGGCCACGATGGCCGCCGCCGAATAGACGATCACAAAGGACAACGCCATCGACGGCAGGAGCAGCCGGCGCCGGCCGCAGAAGTATTCGGCAAGCGCCCACGCCGACGCCAGCACGGGAACGGGGATCAGCAAGATGGCCATCTTCATCTGGTCCTCGCCGAAGATGTTGAGGAACACCTGGCTGGACAGGAAGGTGATGCCGGTCATCAGCACCGCGATGCCGATGGTCAGGAACACGTCGTTGAAGTTGGAGAGAAAGCGCAGATTCTCAGGATCGAGCATGCGCTCCGGGTCGTTGCGCGCTTTCAGGAAGGCGGTGAAGCGCGCCGCCTGGTCGTTCGATAGCGCGCCCGCTTCTATGGCGGCCTGTATGTCGCTGCGGTCAAACATCGAGTGTCTCCACGACAAAATTGGCGTTGGTGTACACACACACATCGGCGGCGATCGCCATCGCCTTGCGGGCGATGACTTCGGCGTCGTCTTCATAGCTGTAGAGGGCGCGCGCGGCGGACAGGGCGTAGTTGCCGCCCGATCCGATTGCGGTCACGGGGTGCTCCGGCTCCAGCACGTCTCCCCTGCCCGTGATGACAAGCAGGGACGTCGCATCGCCGACAATGATCAGCGCTTCGAGGTTGCGAAGATATTTGTCGGTCCGCCAGTCCTTGGCGAGTTCGACGGCGGCGCGCTGCAGGTTGCCCGTAAAGCGTTCGAGCTTTTGCTCGAGCCTTTCAAAGAGCGTGAAGGCGTCAGCCGTCGCGCCCGCGAACCCGGCGAGGATCTCGCCCTTCTCGCCGATGCGGCGCACCTTGCGGGCATTGCCCTTCATCACGGTGTCGCCCATCGACACCTGGCCATCGCCAATCAGCACCAGCTTCCGGCCCTTTTTGACCGCGAGGATGGTGGTGGAATGCCAATCGGGCAGCTGGGACATGCGAAACAAAACTTTCCTGACCGCAGACACATTACCGCGCCTGGCGGGGTGACCGCAACAGTTTTTATCGTTTATCGATGAACTGACGTACGCGGAAAGCTGTTACGCCGCGAACTTGTTCGCCGGACGCGGCCGCCAGGAGCGCACGAAGGCGTCGAATTCGGCGGCCGGCAGCGGCGGCGAGTAGTAATAGCCCTGCCCGATTGTGCAGTTCCGGCGCAGCAGGAAGTCGGCCTGCTCCTTCGTCTCGACGCCCTCGGCGACGGTCTCCTGCCCCAATGCTTCCGCCATGGCGAGGATCATCTCCACGATGGCCGGCGCATGCGGATCGCTCGACAGGGCGCGGATGAACTGCTGGTCGATCTTGAACACATCGAACGGCAGGCGCGTGATCGATGTGAAGTTGGAATGCCCCGTACCGAAATCATCGATGGCCAGCCGCACGCCGCGATTGCGCAGCGGCCACATGATGCGCGCCACGCGATCGGGATCGCTCACGGCCGCCGATTCGGTAATTTCGAGTTCCAGAAGTTCCGGGTTGAGGCCGCTGTCATCCAGCGCGCGATAGACCGACGCGATGAAGTCTGGCTCGTCGAGCTGGTGCGGCGACACGTTGACCGCGATGCGCTGGGCATGCCCCCGCTTGTTCCATTCAGCGGCAGCGAAGCAGGCGTCGCGCATCACGCTGTTGCCCAGCTTGGAGATGAGCCCGATCTCTTCCGCCAGCGGCACGAACACGCCGGGCGAGACAACGCTGCCGTCCGGGCGGCGCCAGCGCGCCAGCGCTTCGGCGCCAACCAGTTCGCCAGATTCGAGTTTCACCTTGGGCTGGAACACGGCGACGAACTCGCCGCGATCAAGCCCCTCGCGCAACTCGCTCTCCAGCCTCGACTGGGCTTTGGCCTTCTCCAGCAGGCGCTGATCGAAGAACGCCCGCCGCACGGCCGGCGCGTGCTTGGCTTCCTTGAGCGCGACCTCTGCCTGTTTCATCAACTCGCCAGCAGCTTTCGCATCTTCCGGTGCGGATGCGGCGCCGAACGAGGCCGTCACGCGCACAGCCTGTCCCTCGATCACCATCGGCTCGCCAATTGCCCGCTCGCCTGCCGCCATCAGCGCCTTCACCGTCTCTTTGTCAGCTCCCGGCGCAATGATGCCGAACTGGTCCGCTCCAAGACGTCCGATGAAGAACGATCCCGCCGAGACCTGCGAGGCCGACGCCCGCAGGCGTTCGGCCACGCTCGCCAGCACGCAATCGGCCACACGCGGTCCGAACGAGACATTGATCTTCCGGAAGGCGTCGAGATCGCAGATCACCAGGAACGCCCCTGCCCCCTCTGGTCCGCGATCAACCAGCGCTTCCAGCTTGGACATGAAGCGCAGCCGGTTTGGGAGGCGCGTTACAGGATCGGTGTAGGCCAGCGTCAGAGCGCGGCGCATGGCCGCCTCCGAACGCTCATGAACCTCGTCGACCGCGATCAGCAGGGGTTTGAGCAGCCGGTCGTCGGAACTGTCGGCAAGCCGCGACTTGTCCTTCGCTTCACGGTTACGGATCCCACGCTCAAGATCAGTGACCGGTTTCAGCGCGCGACGGACGATCGGTATGAGGAATGGCGCGATCACCGCCAGCGCCAGCGCCAGCACCAGCGCGTTGAGCGCCACGATGCCGATCCATATGTCGAGCGCCGATCGCGGCGTAAACGAGAAGACCGCGTAGCCCAGGACGTTTTCCGGTTTGCCCATTGGCCGTACGGCATAGATCCGGCGGCCGACATTGAGGATGGCCTTGCGATTGGGAACAAGCGTCTTGAGCGTGGTCACGGCCGGCAGCGCATCCGGCGCGCCGTCCTGGGCCACAAGATTCCAGTCGGCGTCGAACACGGCTGACTGCCCTCCCGGGAGCCCATCCGAGAGAGAATCGACAAGATCCCCGATCTCGGCCCAGTGACCGGCCCTTGCATGCAGCGAGCCGACATCGGCAAGCAGGTTTGCACCGCTGGTCACCGCGATGGCGCGCTGCAGGCGCACCTCGTGCTGGGCCATGATCGGCGTCGCGATCCATTGCGCCAGCGTCGCGAGAATGGCTGCGCCTATCGCGATCAGGGCGACCCTTCCCGTCAGGCCAAGGCGGAATTTTCGCTGTTTCTGCGACCTTCCGGTCATTTGCGCACTTTCACGGTGATCGAGGTGGCGTTCGGCCGGCCAAAGTTCTAAATGCTCCCCGCACGCATTCAGGAATCCTAGACCTTTCAGAGGGCAAACTAGGGTCTCTAAGCGAACACGCAGTTAATGCAGGGAACGGCGATGGCCGACGCAAGACGCCGCGCGGAAGTGATCCGCGAAACCAAGGAAACCAAGATCCGCGTCACCGTGGATGTTGACGGGTCGGGCAAGTCGACGATGTCGACGGGCGTGGGCTTCTTCGACCACATGCTGGAGAGCTTCGCCAAGCACTCGGCCATGGACATTACGGTCGAGGCCAAGGGCGATCTTCACATCGACCAGCACCACACCATGGAAGACGTCGGCATCGTGCTTGGCCAGGCGTTCAAGGAGGCTGTCGGCGGCTATTCCAGCGTCATCCGGTTCGCCAACGCCTATATCCCTATGGACGAGACCCTCGTGCGCGCCTCGGTTGACCTGTGCAACCGTCCCTATCTTGTCTGGAAGGTCGCCTTCACGCGCGACAAGGTAGGCCAGGTCGACACCGAACTGTTCAAGGAGTTCTTCCACGCCTTCGCGATGAACGCCGGCGTCTGCCTGCATCTTGAGCTGCTCTACGGCGAGAACTCGCACCACATCGCCGAAGCCAGCTTCAAGTCGCTGGCCCGCGCCCTGCGGTCGGCCGCCGTCCGCGACGACCGCCTCAAGGGCCAGGTCGCCAGCACCAAGGGCTCGCTCTAGCCTTTTCCTTCTGGGCGGCGCCCTCGCCTAACCCTGCTTTTCTGGCTATGCCCCGGCCATGACGCGCCTTGCTCTCATCGATTATGGCTCCGGAAACGTCCGGTCCGTCCGCCGCGCCCTTGAAGCGGCGGCAGCTGCCTCCGGCGTCGCCGTCGACGTCCAGCTCACCTCCGATCCTGTCCGCATCGCCGCCGCCGACCGCATCGTCCTGCCCGGCGTCGGCCATTTCGCCGATTGCGCCGCTGGCCTTGCCTCGCGCTCCGGCGTCACTGAAGCGATGATCGATGCGGTCTTCAGCAAGGGCCGCCCCTTCCTGGGCGTGTGCGTCGGCATGCAGCTGATGGCGGATGTCGGCCGCGAGGACGCTGAAACCCGCGGCCTCGGCTGGATACCCGGCGCCGTCGAAAAGCTCGAGCCGAACGACCCCGCCCTGCCCATCCCTCACATGGGCTGGAATGAGCTCACCGGAATGACGGGCCACAAGCTGCTCGCCGGTCTCGGCCCCGAACCTCACGTCTACTTCGTCCACTCCTATGCCTACAAACCGCTCAACCCCGCCCATGTCGCGGCGCGCTGCAACTATGGCGGCCCGTTCGCCGCCGCCATTGCACGCGACAACCTGTTCGGCACGCAATTCCATCCGGAAAAAAGCCAGCAGGCCGGCCAGCGCCTGCTGGCCAACTTCCTGCGCTGGAAGCCCTGATCTTCCCGCCGCCCATCCGTTGACAGCCCGCACATTCCCCGGTCCAAGGCGTTCATGAAACTCTACCCCGCCATCGACCTGAAGGACGGCCATTGCGTGCGCCTGCTGCGCGGCGACATGGCGACCGCCACCTCCTTCAACGACGATCCCGCCGACCAGGCCCGGCGCTTCACCGACATGGGCTTCGAGATGCTGCATGTCGTCGACCTCAACGGCGCCTTTGAAGGCGGCTCGGTGAACCACAACGCCGTCGCCGCAATTCTGGATGCGACGCGCGCCACGGTTCAGCTCGGCGGCGGCATCCGCGATATGACCGGCATCGAGCGCTGGCTGGACGCGGGCGTTCACCGCGTCATTCTCGGCACCGCCGCTGTGCGCGATCCCAATCTTGTGAAGACGGCGGCCAGGCGCTTCCCCGGCGCCATCGCCGTCGGCATTGATGCGCGCGATGGCCGCGTCGCCGTCGAAGGCTGGGCCGAGACCACCGACATGCAGGCCGTCGACCTCGCGCGCGTGTTCGAAGGCTGCGGCGTCGCCGCCCTGATCGTCACCGACATCGGCCGTGACGGCACCAAGTCCGGCGTCAATGTCGACCTCACGGGACAGATGGCCGACGCAGTTTCCATCCCGGTGATCGCCTCCGGCGGCCTGCGCGATGTCGCCGACATCGAGGCGTTGAAAGCCCGCCCCGGCCGCGCCATCCACGGCGCCATCCTCGGCCGCGCACTTTATGATGGCGACATTGATCCGGCCGAGGCGCTCAGCATCGTCAGCTAGCGTCGTCCCTGATCTCCAAGAGCCGCATCGCGCGCGGGCTCATGCCCGTCCAGCGCTTGAAGGCGCGTGAGAACGCCGCCGGATCGGAGAAGCCCACGAGATACGCCGTCTCGTTCACCGACACTTTCCTTCCTTGCAGATAGTCGACCGCCAGTCTGTGGCGCAGATCATCCAGCACCTTCTCGAACGTCGCGCCTTCCGCCTTCAGCTTGCGGCTCAGCGTCTGGCGGCTCATCCTCATCCTGGCCGCCACCGCATCCATGCCGATATCGCCGGTGTGAAGGATCGGCATCAGCACGCCCTCCACCTTGCCGCGCTCCGACTTCGAACTCGCGAGGCTCTTCAGAAGCGCCTCGGCATGCTGGCTCAGAATGCCGAACACATAGCGCGGCTGCAGGGCGATGCGGTGCGTCAGCCAGGCCTCGTCGATCTTCATCGCATTCCAGTCGGCGTCGAACACCGTCGGCGCCTGGAAGATGCGGTCGTACTCCGTGCGATGCCCGGGTTCGGCGTGCGTCACATGCACTTCGCTCACGAAGGGCGTGTCGCCGAACGGCCGCGTGCCGCAGATCATGCTGGCGAAATCGGATTCGGCGAGCTCTGGAAAATCATTGGTCGGCTTGCGCGTATCCACCAGCCACAGCGCACCATGCTTGCGCACATGCTCGAACCGGCCCGTCGCCGCCGCGCCTTCGACCTCCAGCACCAGACGCCCGAAGCGGTTGATCTGCGCGAAGGCGTCCATCATCGTCTCGGACGCATAGCAGACGAGCCCGAGGATCGAGATCTCCGCCATGTCGACCCTTTCGCCGAAGTGCAGCGCCAGCGCGGGTTCACCGGTCAGCTCCTTCGCCGCCGCCATCAGGGCCTTGTATCTGTGGAACGGGATGCGCGCGTCCTGATCCTCAAGGTCTTCCAGCGCAATGCCTGAACGGGCCGTCAGCGCCGCGCGATCTGCACCTTTGGCGACCGGCAGCCGGATCAGCCCTCGCGCATAGCCGGCGCTGGCCGTCAGATCCGGCTCCGGCGTGACGCCTGCAGTCATGTTTTTGACTCCTGCGGTCATGTACCCGCGCCGCGCGCCCATGGTTCAAATCGATTATCGATAAAAACAGAAGAGCCACACAAGAGGCATCCGCAAATGTTTCCCCTCCCCCGCATCGAACGCCTCACCGGCGTTGCGACACTCGCCCTCATGCTCGCTCCCATTGCTGAAGCGCAGGCGCCATCCGACCAGCACCCCCTCGCACCAGCCTACACGCCCACATCCCTCACGCCCGAACCCGGCCTGCCGCGCACGCCCGATGGCCATCCCAGTTTCGAAGGCGTCTGGACCACCAACTTCTTCTCGATGCTGGAAGCGACGCCCCTCACGCCCAATCTCATCGTCACCGAGGCGGAAGGCAAAGCCGCCCTCGCCCAGTTCGTGAAGATGTTCAGCGCCAACCCCTCCATCACGATCGATCCCGAAGCCGCCGACCTCCTCTTCAACACCGACGGCTTCCCCATCGTGCGCGGCGAACGCCGCAGCCGCTCCATCGTCTCGCCTGACGACGGCAAGCTGCCCTATACGCCCGCCGGCCAGAAGGCCGCCGACGCGTTCGACATGGCGACCGGCGCTGGATCCAACAACCCGGAGGAACGCCCCAGCGGCGAACGCTGCATCGTCGCCGGCGGCCAGCCGCCCGTCGCAGCCACACTCAGCCTCAATCCGCGCCAGTTCATCCAGACCCCCGGCCACATCGTCATCCACACCGAGATGGGCGATGAAGCGCGCATTATCCCCCTCAGCAGCACGCATGGACCCAGGGCGCTCGCCTCCCGCCTTGGCGATTCCATCGCGCGCTGGGAGGGGGACACGCTGGTAATCGAGACGATCCATCTCCCCGCCGAGGATCATGTGCGCAGCTTCCCGCAGATGGTGGTCAGCGCCGACGCCAAAGTCACCGAGCGTTTCACCCGCCTCAGCAACACCGAACTTCTCTACCAGTTCCTGGTCGAGGATCCCGCCTCCTACACCGCGCCCTGGCTTGCCGAGTATTCGCTCTACCGCACGAACCAGCGCATGTTCCCGTGGTCATGCCATGAAGCGAACTACTCCTTGCCCAACATCCTCAAGGCCCAGCGCGTCGCCGACGCAAAGCCGAAAACGCCCCGCTGATCCCATCCGGTAATTGCCTGATCGCCGCCAAACGGGTATGAACTGACCCGTCCGGGCCGCCGCGCCCCCAGCCTCAGGCTGCGACCACCTCGAGCTGAAGAAGGAGACCCTCGTGCATCACACGCATCACGCTCTCCTTTCCCTCTCAGCTTCAGGTCTTCATGGACACACATCCCTGGTTGGCGCGCTGCGCTGACTTTTTCTCCCGGTTCGCCCGCAGGCCGCCGGACCAATCGACCAACGACACACTCACACAGGAACGGGGCCGCCGCCGCGCCGCCCGCTCGCTGCGAACCCGCCTGCCTGCTCATCTCCGAAAGGATATCGGCATGGACGACGGCTAATCTCGCCCGAAACACAAGCAGGCGTCGCTGGCAGGCGTTGACGCCCGCCCTCCCCCGCGCCACAGGAATTTCATGCTGAAGGTCCGCATCATTCCCTGTCTCGACGTGAAGGACGGACGCACCGTGAAGGGCGTCAACTTCATCGACCTGCGCGACGCCGGCGATCCGGTGGCGCTGGCCCGCGCCTATGACGCACAGGGCGCCGACGAGCTTTGCTTCCTCGACATCACGGCTTCGGTCGAAGGCCGCGGCGCGATGATCGACGTGATCGAACGCACCGCCGACGCCTGCTTCATGCCGCTCACTGTCGGCGGCGGCGTGCGCACGCCGGACGACATGGTGGCGATGCTGCGCGCCGGGGCGGATAAGGTTGCGATCAACACCGCTGCTGTGCTCGATCCGGCCATCCTTACCGCCTGCGCCCGCAAAGTGGGCGCCCAGGCCGTCGTCATGGCGCTCGACGTGCGGCGCGAAAATGCACCCGGTGAACCGGTGCGCTGGGGCGTCTACACGCATGGCGGCCGCAAGAGCGCAGGCCTCGACGCCATCGCCTTTGCCAAACGCGCCGCCGAACTCGGCGCCGGTGAAATCCTGCTGACATCGATGGACCGTGACGGAACGAAAGACGGCTATGACATCGCCCTGCTCCGCGCCGTACGCGATGTGGTGCGCGTGCCCATCGTCGCCTCGGGCGGCGCCGGCAATGTCCAGCACATGGCCGACGCGGTTACGCAGGGCCACGCCGACGCCGTGCTCGCCGCCTCGATCTTCCACTTCGGCGAAGCCACAATCGCCGATGCGCGCCGCGCCCTGGCCGCGGCCGGCGCCCCCGTTCGCACTGTCGAGGAGCTGTTGGCATGATCCCGCCGCCTGAAGACCTTGGCGATGCGCAACGCTTCCTCGCCGCCCTCACCCACCTCGCCTCCGCGATCGATGCGCGCGCGGGCGCGGATGTGAATGTGTCCTACACGGCAAACCTGCTTGCCGAGGGTCCGGCAAAATGCGCGAAGAAATTCGGCGAGGAGGCCGTCGAACTGATCATCGCCGTCTCGGCGCAGGACGAACAGCAGGTCGCCGCCGAAGCGGCTGATGCGCTTTATCACCTGCTGGTCGCCGTCCGCTCGCGCGCCGTGCCGCTGGATGCGATCGCCGCCGCGCTGGAAAAACGTCAGGGCCAGTCCGGGCTCACGGAAAAGGCTTCGCGCCCGAAAGCGTAGGATTCAGACGGCGACAGCTGCAAACCGCCTCCAAAAATGCTAGGGTCGCCACGCGATGCAGGGGGGTCACATGCGGTTGCAGCGTATCTTCGCCGTCTCGTTCTTCGCCATTCTTGTAATTGCCGGTTGCACCAGGAAGCCGGAAACCGACGCCGAGCTTGTGGCGCGCGCCGGCGCGCCCCTGTTCAAGGGCATGGGCGAGTTTCACCGACCCATCACCACGAAGGATCCCGGCGCGCAGCGCTATTTCGACCAGGGCATGGTGCTGGCGTTCGGCTTCAACCATGCCGAGGCGATCCGCTCCTTCCGCGCCGCGCAGAAACTGGATCCCGCATGCGCCATGTGCTTCTGGGGTGAAGCGCTGGCCACCGGCCCCAACATCAACGTGACAGCCAGGGGCAAGGCGATCATGTCGCCCGACGAGCAGACGGCGGCATGGGCCGCGCTCGGCAAGGCTCAGGCGGTCGAGGCGGACAAGCCGGAAGCCGAACGCGATCTGATCGATGCGCTGGCGAAACGCTATGCAGCCACGCCCGTACCGGACCGCGAGGCGCTGGATCTCGCCTACGCCAACGCCCTGGGCGCGCTGGTAAAGAAATATCCCGCCGACGACGACATCGCGGCGATGTATTCCGAGGCGTGGATGAACACCATGCCCTGGAATTACTGGTCGGACGCAACAACGCCGCGCCCGGAAATCGTGCTGGTGATCGCAGCACTGGAAAGCGTGATCACGCGCAGCCCGAAACATCCGCTGGCGCTGCACCTCTACCTGCACGCGATGGAAGCCTCGGCGACGCCGGAAAAAGCGGAGAAGGCGGCGGACACGCTTTACACGCTGGTGCCGGGATCGGGGCACCTGGTGCACATGCCATCGCACATCTTCTATCGCGTCGGGCGTTACAACGATGCAGCCAACGCCAATGTCGAAGCCGCGAAGGTGGACGAGGACTACATCAAGCAGTGCAACGCGCAGGGCTTCTATCCGGCGATGTACTATCCGCACAACATCCACTTCCTGTGGTCGGCGGCCTCGATGCAGGGCCAGAGCAAGGTGGCGATCGAGGCGGCGCGCAAGCTGGCGGACAATGTCAGCCTCGAACAGATCGACCAGTTCCCGACGATCGAGTTCTTCAAGACTGTTCCGCTGCTGACGCTCGTCCATTTCGGCCACTGGGACGATATTCTGACCGAGCCTCAGCCGCGCGCCGATCTCGGCTATTCCAATGCGATCTGGCATTACGCGCGCGGCGTGGCCTACGCCAACACTGGCGACGTGAAAGCGGCGAAAGCGGAACTGGCGGCCCTGATCCCGCTGAAGACCAACGCCAAGGTGATGGTGCTGGATGGCAGCGACTATCCTGCAAGCCAGCTGCTCACTGTCGCGGATGAGTTGTTGCAGGGCGAGATCGCGCTCAACAGCGAGGACATGAAAACAGCCGTGGCGAAGTTTGCCGACGCGGTGAAGTCACAGGACGCCCTGCCCTACACCGAGCCGCCCTTCTGGTATTATCCGACGCGCCAGTCGCTGGGCTTTGCGCTGCTGAAGGCCGGCAAGGCGGCCGAAGCGCAGGGAAAGACCGACGAGGCCGCGATGCACCGCGAGCACTTCAAGCCGATGTGGCAGTTCGCCGACATCGAGCTCAAGGGTTCGCGGGTAAGCGGCGCGCCTTGAGCATCAGGTAGAAGGCCCCATCCCCGCCGTGGCGCGCGTGCGCGCGTGAGTAGCCCGCGATCAGCGGCCGCAACTCTGGCCCCTCGATCCAGTCAAGGAAGCGGGATCGCAGCACACCGGTCCCCAGTCTCCCCTTCCCTGTGATCACCAGCACGCAGCGTGACCCTGCCGCGCGCTCCAGCAGCAGGAAGGTCGTCAGCTCGCGCAGCGCGGTGTCCTGGGTGTGTCCGTGAAGGTCCAGCCGCGCGTCGATCTCGGCCTGGCCGCGCCGCACCCTTCGCTGGTTGGAGATATCTTCCAGCGGCCCCGGCGCGCGCGGTTTCGCGGACGCCGGGGCCGCGGTTGTTGTCGCACGCGCCACGGATTTCTTGTCCGCAACAGCTTCAACGGTCGCTTTCGTTTCCTCGGGATCATCGCCGGGCAGTTTGCGACCGCGCGCCGGACGCACGGTGCGTGCGACCTGCTTCCACAGCTTGCGTTCGTGATCGGACAACCGGCGCGTCATGGCGTCTGCTTATACGCATCGGCCGAGGCGAAAAAGCTAACGCGGGCTTTCGCGCGACAGGACCGCGACGCCGCAGATCAGTCGGCCCACATCCGTGAGCCCATATCAGTGAGCGGAGTCGACCTCGTCCAGCACCCAGTTGGGGTTGCTGGCGGTGAGCTGGCGCTTGAACGTCCAGACTTCCTTCGCAACGCGGGTATTCTCGCCATCCGACAGGTCGGCCTCGAACGACACGCTGATGCGGCCCATGCCGGTCTCGTCGGTGGAGGCTTCGGCGATCCGCGCGGTTTTCACCCGCACGACGCGCATGGGCTCGGTTCCGGCTGCCTGACGCTCCGCGATTGCGGCCGTATAGACTTCCAGCACATCGTCGTCGACCAGCTGGCGCAGTGCATCCTTGTCGCCATCGGCGAAGGCGCCGACGATCAGTTCATAGGCCCGGCGGGCGCCCCTGGTGAAATCCTCAGGCGAAAAAGCAGCGTCGGTGACGGCAATGCTTTCGAGACCAGCCGCGGCAGGTCCGGTAAAGGCGGCGCGCGGACGTGGGCGCTCCTCCTGGTCGGGCAGCGCGTCTTCTTCAGCATCCGGGGCGCGGGCCATGGCTTCCTTGAAGCGGCGCGCCGGCGTCTGCTCCGTGCCGGACTTCTGCCCCAGCACCGAATACAGCTTCGAGATCACGAAAACCGCGACCGCCGCCAGGATGATCAGCTCGATATTGTCCACGCTACGCCTTCAGTGTTCGCCGCCCGTTTCAACGGTATAGCACCAATATATGCACAAATGCCGCCAAGTCAGCCCGCAGTTGCGACTGTCGCGCGAGCGTGATAGCCGCCTGCTCCACAAATACCCCTGTTTTCCGGACCCTATTCACCATGACCGACACTGCTGCTGACGATGCCGCCGCCGCGAATGACGGGTCCGCTGCGCCCGTCATCCGGGTGCTGGCTCAGTACGCCAAGGATCTGTCGTTCGAAAATCCCGGCCTGTTCAACGGCCAGCAGGGCGCCGGCGCGCCCGAAATCGAGCTTGGCATCGATGTGCGCGTCGAGCCCGGTCCGCCGCAGGATTCGATCTTCGCCGTGGAACTCCGCCTTTCGGCCAAGGCCAAGCGCGCCGAACAGGTCGTGTTCATCGTCGAGCTGATCTATGTCGGCGTCTTCCAGCTGCAGGAAGCCCGCCCGGTCGACATGGAGCCGATGCTGCTGATCGAATGCCCGCGCCTGCTCTTCCCGTT
>Ga0075163_10001449_pt1 | contig 32017 bp, 27 predicted proteins | sample JI1023141ADNA_FD_71478 | JGI IMG/M metagenome (GOLD analysis project Ga0075163, IMG submission 71478) | Wastewater effluent complex algal communities from Wisconsin, to seasonally profile nutrient transformation and Carbon sequestration -... | ecosystem: Engineered > WWTP > Effluent > Algae...
CTGCCTGCTGAATCACGCATTTTTATCCCCGAAAAACTTACAAAAAACAGCGGAAGTGCTGTCCCGGTTGGGTTAAATTATTTTATCTAAATGAAAAAGAAGCAATTCAAATTGTTTTGTATAAGCGCTCTTATAACGATCGGTATAATAATCACGGGCATTGCTATTCACAATATCGTTGAAGGACCGGAGCAGGTAATTAAAATCGGTAGGATCCATTTTTTCCAGAAACAACTTCTGATTGTTTTCGAGTAACGTGTGAACCCTTAATGCTGATTTATGATTTGCCTCCATTTTCAATCCCTTTATTTCTTCTATCAGTTGTTGTATCTTTCGCATGTTTTTTTTCGATTCACTAAAAATAAGTGCCGTTTCAATCAATTTATTAATTTTTTAATGCCAAGATTCGTCCAATTTTGGTACATTTTTTGTAAATTTAGTTATAAAATTTGCGGTAATCTTTATACGTTTTTTATATAGCATTCTCTCACAGCTGTTCATCCTTTCACCAGCTCTGTGTTTTGCTTTGGTTCACAACGAACCAACGGGAGGCTTTTCGTACCTTAACTACACGGAAAATAAAGGGCAGTGGGATGCGAAGATACTTTATAAAACCGATTTCAGAGGAGGTAATCTTTTTGTTGAGAACGATGCTTTTACTTTTGTGTTTTACCCAAAAAATGGCGTTCCCAGCCACCATACACACACTAAAACCGAATACGAACAACAAATGAGCCTTACGTTTCATGCGCTTCGGATGGAATTTGAAGGCGTTCTTCCAAATCATCAGGTGATTTCAAGTGAAACTCAATCATTTTATAAAAACTATTTCATAGGCAACGACCCTAAAAAATGGGCTTCACGCGTGCCAGTGCACAAAACAGTTCTGCATAAAAACATGTATAAAGGTATTGATGTAAAGATTTTTGGCCGTGGAAACAATGTGCGTTACGACTTTATTCTGTCAGCCGGAGCAGATCCCGCAACCATTCAATTAAAATTTATAGGTCATGACCGCCTGTTTTTAAGAAACGAGCAACTGGTAATTAAAACGAGTGGCGGTGAGGTCATTCAGGAACAGCCATATGCCTACCAGGAACAAAAAGACGGATCGGTAAAAAAAATCACCTGTAACTATGTATTAGCCGGAGACCACCTTGGATTTAAAGTAACGGGAGATTACAATAAAAACTTACCCCTGGTTATTGACCCCACACTCATCTTTTCCACCTACACAGGCTCTACCTCAGATAATTGGGGTATGAGTGCCAGTTTCGATATTTCTGGCAACGCCTATACTGCTGGTATTTGTTTCGGTTCAGGATACCCTACAACCCCAGGTGCTTTTCAATTGGCTTTTCTAGGGCCTGGTGTTTATCCTGGCGGAGACATTACCCTTTCAAAATTTAATTCTACTGGCAGTACCCTGCTTTTTTCAACGTATCTTGGTGGAACAAATATTGAATCACCTCAAAGCATCACGGTTGATAATAACAACTGCCTCATTGTTTTAGGACGCACCTACTCTCCTGATTTTCCAGTTATCTCAGGGTGCTACGACCTTATTAAAAGTGGTGGTACAGACATTACAGTGACCAAATTCAACTCCACCGGTACTGCTCTTTTGGGATCCACCTTCATCGGTGGCTCATTAGACGACGGGATCAACTTTAATGACAGTGAAATCATATTAGGTTCTCTCAAAAAAAATTACGCGGATGACGCCCGCGGCGCTATTCATGTTGATGCCAACAACAATATCTATGTGGCTTCATCCACTGCGTCTACCGATTTTCCGATCACGCCCGGGTGTTTTCAACCTTCCAATGGGGGAATGCAGGATGGCTGTGTTTTTAAATTTAACCCAACAATTACCACCTTACTTTACAGCTCCTACATTGGAGGTAGCGCGAACGACGCGGCTTACAACCTTGCATTGGACGCACTTAACGGGTTATACCTTACCGGAGGAACCGAAAGTTCAAACTTCCCAACAACGCCGGGAGCTTTGATTACCAGCTACGGCGGCAACATCGATGGTTTTGTTACACATATCTCCGCTTCAGCCAACACGATTCTTCAATCGAGTTACATTGGCACCTCACTTTACGACCAATCGTATTTTGTACAAGTAGATGGAGATAACGACGTTTATCTTTATGGCCAGTGTAGCGGAAATTATCCCATAACACCCGGTACTTACTCCAATAGCAACAGCGGCCAGTTCATTCACAAATTGGATTCAGTACTCGGCGTTACCTTTTTTTCTACAGAATTTGGTACAGGCAGCGGCAATCCTGACATCGTCCCTTCCGCATTTTTAGTGGATAATTGTAAAAGTATTTACATTTCCGGCTGGGGTGGCCCAATGGGTGGATTTAATTATTCATTAAGCACTACCTCGGGCATGCCTATTACCGCAAACGCTTTTCAATCCACCACCGACGGAAACGATTTTTATTTCGCCTCTTTTAAGCAAAACGCTACGTTGCTCCAGTACGCAACTTTTTTTGGTGGCGCTATCAGTGCAGAACATGTGGATGGAGGAACCAGTTGTTTTGATAAAACCGGAGTCATTTATCAGGCCATTTGTGCCAGTTGTGGTGCAAATCAGGATTTACCAACAACCCCGGGCGTTTGGTCCATCACCAATAATTCGAACAACTGCAATAATGGGTTAGTTAAATACCAGATGGATCTCATCAATACCCTTGCGCAGGCCAATCTTAGTTCAAATATTTTGAGCGGTTGCGCACCCTTTACGGCCAGCCTAATAAACAGCAGTGCTAATGCTATCAGTTTTGTATGGGAGTTTGGAGATGGTTCTACATCCACCTCCCCTGCTCCAACATATACTTACAGCAACGTAGGTACTTATGTGATCCGACTCATAGCGAGCGATTCCACAACGTGCAACAAAAGTGACACCGCTTTCCTAAACATAACCGTGCTGCCACCAGCCGCGCTTGTACCCCAAATGGCCAAAGCCGATATTTGTAAAGGTGGTAATGTGCCTCTTGGCATTAATTTTCCGGCTGCTAACGCCTATACATGGACCCCCGCCAACACGCTCAATAATCCAAACATTGCAAACCCGGTCGCTTTCCCCCCCGTTAGCACTATTTATTCGCTTAGCTTAAACGACAGTCTTTGCCGGGTAGTTTCTACGCGCACAGTGCTAGTCGACGTTCATCAAAACATAACAGAAATTATTGATCAGGCATTGTGTTCGGGCGACACCATTACCTTACAAACTAATAGTGTTTACACGAGTTACCAGTGGAGCAGCGGACAAACAACTCCTTCCATCACTGGTTTGCTCGAGGGGCTTTATACGGTAAGCACGGTAGATAGTTTTGGCTGCGTGGGTTTTGATAGTTCGCGGATCTATCAACGCATTCCTATTACACCCCTTAATTTTGTTATGTGCGAAGGGAGCTATGAACAATTACTCGGGCCACAAGGCAATTATCAGTATACGTGGACCCCTGCTTTAACCCTTAATAACCCAAACATTTGGAACCCATACGCAAGCCCGCCCTCTAATACCATTTATACCCTTACACTGGCTTATGGCCCATGCATTTCCAGTAACACCTTTAGTATTCTGGTGAAACCCAGGCCACAAGCGCTGATTAGCACGAACGGCGCCAATTTGTGTTTAACAGATACCATGCAGCTAAACACCCCCACCTCTGCCAACTATCAAAGTTACGCTTGGAGTACGGGTGATACCACCGCAACGATTATCGTCACACAGCAGGGCAATTATACAGTAACCGTAACCGGTTACAACGGTTGTGTGAGTGTAGATACGATGGTACTTCGAAAAACCCCACCCTTTTCAACCAAAGGAGCAAGTGTCACTATTTGCGAAGGACAATCCATTCAACTGGAAGCCGATAGTGGTTATACTTATAGATGGTTTCCTGAATACAGACTAACAGGACACACAGAGCGGGAGGCTACCGTTAGTCCGGGGGTCACAAGTGTGTACACTCTTATTATTTCGAATGGCCGCTGTGCTTCCGCGGTTGATCACACCGTGTATGTAAACCCTGCTCCTCCCCTGAGTCTCCTTTCAAATTATGCCTCCATTCTCCCGGGAGAAAGTGTTCAATTAGAAGCGGTGGCCGATACCTCCACCATTTGGTCTCCCAACTACATGCTGAGTTGCTTTGACTGCCCTAACCCGATTGTGGATCCACTTGAAACCACTACTTATTATTGTCATGTAGTAGATAAACTGGGTTGTACCAACACACAAACGGTAATTGTGGAGGTTATACCTACGCTTTATGTCCCCAGCTGTTTTACACCAAATGGAGATGGAGTAAATGATGTGTTTAAACCTGAACACAGTGGTTTTATAAAAATAAGTATGGAAATTTACGACCGCTGGGGTGAAGTAATTCATTCGTACGACAACCTTAACGGCGGTTGGAATGGAACCTATAAAGGTAAAATATGCCAGGATGGATATTACGCCTACAAATTATATGCTACAGATAACCGGCATAAACAAATAGAAAGGGCCGGTTCCGTCCTTCTGATGAAATAGTTTTTCAACGTTTTATTCTCTCAAACTTATGCCAGTCTTTTTCAACGAGAAGATTTGATCCAAGACTAAGTTTTTTATTACTGGTAAGAATGTACAAGTTAGCTCCGGATAAGTACCCGTATATAAAGCCCGGGTTTATCGTTTCTCCACATTTCCCCACCGTTAATTCTAAAAAATCGTTTTGCAAAATAAGGCTGTAGGTGCATTTACTGCCGGAAAAACCATTGGCCCAGTTTACACAATTCAGTTCCAGTTCAACAGTTTTTACCAGAAAGATACGCATGTCGCATTCACTCTTATTTACTTTATCTTCACAGGACCACCAATGATTAAGAATATCGGTATCAAACTCATTTTGTTCCAATTTATTAACCGACTGAGCTAAACAGGAGGTGCTTAACAATGAGGTAATGTATATAATGTGTAATAAAAACGCGCTTCGTTTCATGAAAGGTCAGAAGGACCTAAAATAATAAAGATTTTCTTAACGGGAAGGACTAATGAGTGAATAATACAAATAAAGGAATAACAAACGTGAAAAAATTCACCGTCTGAAAAACAGGAAACCTTCGAAATTTAGTCTTCGGCTTCAAAAATCGCCTTCAACAAGTCCTTATGTGCCCAGTAAATATCATTGACTTGTTTTTCAAAAAACTGCATCAATTCGGACTTCGTATTATCCTGCTGCGAGGAATAAGGTTGTCCAAAGGATTGTTCACTGCCGTTAGGGTTAATGGTTGCATCCATGCCTCTTCTATTTTAAAATTAAAAAACAAATTTCATGCCATTGTTCGCATTCACTTATTAAATACGATTACAACGTTTAACTGGTTGGGTTTATGATGCCAAAACCCTAAACATAACTTCGAATTTGCATTAAATTGATTGAACAATAAGTTTCCCTGAGTTACACTGTATGTTGCTTGATTAAAATTCCAGGCCGACCACATTTTTATGCAGATCACCAGAATTATCTGTTTTATCGGTAGTTGACAGTAACACGTCAAAAGTCCTTTCCGGTAAATGAAGTCAATGGTCTTTGAGCGAGATCGTTCAAATTATCTACAGCGTGTTATTCCGCAATCCTTACAAACTGATCCGGACGGCGAGTACCAAAAAAACGGGCGCCCACTTTTTTCCAACTCAAACGGATGGCTCACCCCTTTTTGAGGTTCTCCGTTTACCCCCCCAATTGGGCAATGGGTTGCAAGAGTTTTAGTCCGTGCGTTTATCCGTTATGTGTTATAGAACTATGCAAACAAAAAACATACAGATTTTTTGTAAAAACACCGGGCGAAAAATTCAAAGAAAAACAGTCAGGTGTATGGCTTTTGGGACAACGAAATTACTATCTGGAAGATTCTTAACTAAATTTAACATCAGTCAATTTATCTAAAAAACACACACAGGTATTCTAAAAAAACAACACTTATTAAGTTTTCAATTCGAGCATGCTTAAAAATCACCGAAAACGAGTTCGTTCAGGGTATAGACCCGTACTCACGGCAAACTTCCTTTCTTTACCTTTGAATATAAAAATCACTAATGCTAACCGTTTTGCGGGCGATCCCGGAAATCAATCCCATTCCAACTTAGTAGTTGTTTCACCGACCTTCTAGCAAAACAAAAAAATTGTACCACCAGAACTTTACTCATGATGCACTTATTTAAAAAAGAAAAAGTCACCCTCAAAGATGATCTATTCTTTAACCGTTTAAGAAAAAAACAATACTCCAATCTTGACGAACAAAAACAAACTTATTTAGATTACACAGGTGCCAACTTGTATAGCAAATTTCAAATTCATCAGCATCAGAAGATGCTCGAGAATACAATTTTTGGGAATCCACATTCCATGAATCCGACTTCACAAAAGTCGACTTACCTTATCGAAGAAGCGCGGGTAAAGGTGTTAATATTTTTTAATGCCCGGGGCTACACCTGCGTATTTACGCAAAACGCTTCTGCAGCTCTTAAAATAGTTGGTGAAAGTTACCCCTTTGACGAAAGCAGTACATTTCTCCTTTCAAGCGATAACCACAACTCCGTAAACGGCATTCGGGAATATTGCAACAATAAAAAGGGTAAAACCATCTATGCCCCTTTAAATTATGAGGACCTGCAACTAAACGAAGATTTTTTGATCAGTCAATTCGAAAAAGCGCCGAAAGGAAATCATAACCTATTTGCTTTTCCGGCACAATCAAACGCCTCGGGGATTAAACATTCTTTAAAATGGATTGCGCATGCTCAAAAAAAAGGCTTTGATGTGTTGCTGGATGCGACCGCTTTCACTCCTACCAATAAACTAGATCTATCCGCCGTTAAACCGGATTTTGTAACCATCTCCTTCTACAAAATATTTGGTTATCCCACCGGGATCGGTTGCCTTTTAATTAAAAACGAAACATTCAATAAACTCAAAAAAAACTGGTTCGCCGGAGGAACTGTGACGATTTCGACCATTGCCACGCAGGATAAGTTCCTTTCGCATGGTTATAGGAGGTTTGAAGATGGCACATTAAATTACGCGTCTATCCCAGCCATACAAATAGGAATCGATTACATTCAATCAATAGGATTGGAAAGGATTTCAAACAGAGTTAGTTCACTGATACACTACTTGCGTTGTGAACTGGAAAAATTAACCCACGAAAACGGAACACCAATTGTTAAATTGTACGGGTCTAAATATCCGGAATGCCAGGGTGGCAATTTACTAATGAATTTTTTTGATCGGGATGGAAAAATTTATCCTTATGAAAAAATTGAACAAATGGCCAGCAAACAAAATATCTCAGTTTGTTCCGGGTATTTTTGTAATCCAGGAATAGACGAAACCAACCACGGTATTTCTGCTGAAGAATTAACGCGTTATTTTCGCAGTAGAACCGATGGCGATTACCAAAGCATGATTCGGTTTTTGGGCAAAACGAGGGGTGCGACAAGGGTGTCGGTTGGATTAGCTACCGTAAAAAAAGACCTTGATAAATTTGTGAGTTTTGTGACAGATTTAAAAGACAGCAAACTTGTAGAATGGACACTTGCAGTGGTAAAATGATCTTTTTTTGGTCGAAATGAAGTAACTTTGTTGTGTTCCGGCTCTTTTATAAATTACCGAGTGTATTACCGGGATTATTAGCACTCCGGTTTACGAATTAGCCAGTTCATTGCCATGAAATCAACTGTGTACTTGTCATTTCTTTTTGCAATTCATACTACCGGGGTTGGACAGACTTTACCATCGGTTTATTATTACCATACAAAACTGGCCGATTCGTTACTGAGTAAAAAAAAATACGAGGCTGCGGCTATTTCTTTTTCCGACGCGTTTAAAACGATCGGCTGGAAAGGCCTTCCCGAAGACAGATATAAGGCTGCCGGTGCATGGGCTTTGTCTGGCCATCCGGATAGCGCCATTTTTAATCTGGAACGACTCGCGTTTAAAGCCACTTACTTCGACTTAACATCGGTTGTGAACGATCCGGTTTTTGTTTCCTTAAAAGGTCATCGAAAATGGACGTCATTATTAAACAAAATAAAAAATAACTCGGATTCTCTTTTAGCCCTTGAAGCCAAGCTGGATAAGGTACTTATCAGAAAATTAGATAGTCTTACCGGGGAGGATCAAAAATGGCGACAACTTTCCAAACGGTTTCGCAACCATTCTATACCGAAAGATTCCATCACTCAGGAAACTATTTCAAAGAACATGGTACTTACCGACAGTTTAAATTCTTTTGAAGTCAGAAAAATATTTTACTGTTATGGTTTCCCAAACTACGACCTTGTTGGACCAACCGGATCAGGAAACTATTGGCTGCTGGTACAACATCAGGACAGGAATGTCGCTTTTCAGGACAGTGTTTTGGCAGCGATGAAGGTAGAAGTTGAAAGAGGAAAAAGTTCTTCGGGAAACTATGCCTACCTATTAGACCGTGTTAAAATCAATACAGGTCAACAACAAATCTATGGCACGCAAATGCAACTCAGTAAGGACGGAAGTTCCTATGAACCAATACCCGTACTTGAACCAGCAAAACTAAATGAACGAAGAAAAAGTGTTGGTCTCAACACCATTGAGAAATACGTTGAAACCATGAACCGTCTTTATTTTGGCACATTAAGTGGTACCGGCCAACCGGAAAAATAAGGATGATGCAGCCCCAGAAACAAGTTGTGAAGATATGATGACCAGATCTCTACAGATTGACTTAACCCATTAAGAATACACCATTAAACACAGATCATGAAAATTGAAACGCATACTATAAACAACCTACGGATCGCTGAAATACTTTCGGAGGTGATCATTATTGAAACGGCCGAGAACGGGTTAGACCTTTTAGGAACTATTTATTATGATGGATACGATAAAGTTATCCTTCACGAAAAAAATATAACCTCCACCTTTTTTGATTTAAAAAACGGATTAGCAGGAGAACTCCTTCAAAAATTTTCGAACTACCGAATCGGCCTCGCCATTGTCGGTAATTTTGAAAAATATACTTCAAAAAGTATTCGCGATTTCATTTTTGAAAGTAACAAAACAGGTCATATCATTTTTGTGAGCTCCAATCCAGAAGCATTAAAAAAACTAAGTCAGAGCTCTCCATTGGTATAAAATGAATAATAAAATACGATGAAGTCGATTGTGCTTTTTTCACTTCTATCCCGCTCTTTGGTTTAAAAATCACTGTGGTTTAGAAACGATGCTACAACCATACGACCAAAATACCCGATTAAACATAATAATTATCATAAATCGGTCATTGTTATATATTTTGTTTAACTTTAAGCGATCAACCTTATACAAATGACATCCTATCAGATCTCTGACTTAGAAAAAATTACAGGAATTAAAGCTCATACCATTCGCATCTGGGAAAGGCGTTACAACCTCATCGAACCCTACAGAACTTCGACCAACATTCGTTATTACGACGACCACCAGGTGAAAAAACTATTAAAAGTATCGACGCTACTTACGCAGGGATTAAAAATTTCGAAAATTGCCGTTTTATCAGAACGTGAAATGAATACACACATTCACGAACTCGAAAAGATATCTCCTGAAGATAGCATTTGTACAGGCTTTATCAATGACCTCATTGCCTCCATGTTGTCTTTTGATGAAATTGTTTTTGAAAAAGCATTTGCCTCAGCGGTGGTTCGTTTTGGCATGTATGAGGCAATGATGAAAGTCTTTTATCCTTTCTTGAAAAAAACCGGTTTAATGTGGTCTTCCAACGATGCCATGCCCGTACAGGAACATTTTGCGAGCGCTATTATACGTCGTAAACTTATTGTAGCCATCGACGGATTGCCTTCGCCAAAACGGAAAAACAAAACGTTTTTACTATTTCTTCCACCTGAAGAGTGGCATGAAACCGGTTTACTCCTATCGGATTACGTTATTCGATCAAAAGGTTATAAAACCATTTACCTTAGTCAAAATGTACCGCTTCATAATTTGCAGGACGTTGTAGATACGATTGAACCTACTCACCTGCTGACCATTTATACCGCCCGAAAAGCGCCTGAAGAACTGAACGAGAAAATACAGGCGATTGCCACTCATAATAAAATGGTCCAGTTCCTTATTGGAGGAAACAATTTATTACTTGAATCCGTCAAAAAAACTAAAAATATTTTCACACTCTCTTCTCCAAAAGACCTCCTTGATTTTTTGAAACATTAGCCATTGCCCATCAGAACCCCTTCCAAAACGTTCCCTGCATTGGTACTCCTCAGTACATCCTTTTTGGGTGACCCTTCGGACCTAACTAACTGCTTTCCCTCAAACGCCTTCCAAAAAATCAAGCGTCAACATTGTTTCCGTTTAAGCACCTTCGTTTACAGGTTACACGATGTTGTATAATTGGTCCGGTTCAAATCCTTTGGTTTAAAGGTTAACCAAGGGCGTTTCCTAAATTTATTATTGCCGTAGTGTTTTCTTAACAACTTTTTCCGAATTTGAACCCGGAAATGACGTTCTTTCGATTTGGCTGGTATCCGGCATAAGAAGGGTGAAAAGCCAGATTAAAACAATGATAAATATCATTAGTAGTTGTGATGCCGATCATAAATGCGTTAAACAAAACAAGAGAACTTTGATTTATTAAATTCGTATAAGACAACGCTAACATAAAACACATGGAAAAAATTTTAGTTACAACCGATTTATCTGCAAACTCCAAAACCGGTATCCGCTTCGCTTTGCAAATGGCAAAACAGCTTGATGCGGAATTGAATTTTTATTACGTGTCGGAGGTCACAAAACCAACGTCCTGGTCAGATCTGCACTTCAAAAAATACCAAAAAGAGAACATTGAGGAAAATACCACCCGCCTGATGAATTTTGTAAGGGACACGATCGGCGACGAGAAGATGGTGGCCAATGTAAAGTACACGATTGATCTCGGTCTTAAACCAAGTGATCTCATCCTTAAGGCAGCTAAAAAATACAAAGCGGACTATATTTGCATGAGTACGCGTGGTGCGGGTCGGGTAAAAAAGTTATTCGGAACAAATGCGTCTTCGATCATAACCACTTCGCTTATCCCGGTTATCGTGGTTCCTCAGAGGTATCAAATAAAACCAATAGACAGTATTCTTTTTGCTTCCGATTTTGCTGCTTTAGACAGAGAGATGAAAAAAGTAACCGCTTTAGCGGAACGTTTAAAAGCAACCGTTGACGTTTTTCATTATGACTATTTGTTACATGTTCCTGAAAATGTAAAAAAACTTGAACGGAAATCTGAAAAATATGTCTCCGATGACATACAATTCCATTTTAAACGTCTTGAAATTGATATACCTTTATCTGAGCATTTAACCAAAGACGTTAAAAAAGAAAAACCCTCGTTAGTTGTTTTGTTCACGAAACAGAACCGTAATTGGTTCGACCGTTTGGTGCTGCCGAGTGAGTCGGCGGAAATGTCTTTTCACCTGAATATTCCCCTTCTCACTTTCAGAAAAAAAACCACCTAAGTTTTTTTAGTGACGGGAAAGATCTGTTTTGTTCGTAAAATGTTTGCTACACCAACGTTCGCAACAAGACGAAGCAGACAAACACTACCTTTTTTTGAATGCGTGGAAAAACTTAACGACGCTATACTTTTTGCTGTTTTGTTCTGGCACCCAACGGAACATCCTCCACACTGGAAGAATTTTAGTTTTTAGGCAACCTTGCAACCGATATCCGTGACGTTTATAGCGCCTTACTCTTAGAATTTTGGACAGGATACAACGATCAGTTTCCTCTTTTTACTTTTTTTAAGTTTACAAAACTGATACGACATGCTGAGTTCATGTGTACCCCTGGTACTGGCGTTTGTAAGTTTGGAAAGCGTAAGGTCATACGAATAACCGATATTGTATTTAGCCACACTTACACCAAATAAAAAGGTGAGCGCATCGTTGTTGCGGTATTCCTTTATTGGTTTAAAAATAGGAATCCCCCTATACCAGCAGCCAATTACCAGAAGGTCTTTGTTATAATAAACACCCGCATCTATTTGGTTAAATTTTGCCTGTTTTTTATAATTGAATGCAAACGTCACCGAGTGTTTTTCGCGTACCGAACCAGCCACTATGTTCTCGGTGAAGATGTATTTGTAACCCCCATGAAATTTAAATTCTGCCGGTAACGCGCTGTAGTTACCAGTTAAAGACTGATTGGGTTCGTTGATGTGTGAAGCCGAAATTCCCCACCAGGCAGTTCGTGAGTAGACAAGTACCCCCACATTCATATCAAAATAAGTGATTGAACTCAGATTTGTGGATTCTATTGAAGAAGATCCATCTTTCCTGGCAATTTGATCGGCAAAGGTAAACGAACCAAGATCTACACGGCGTTGGGCTCCACCAGCCGAAACTCCTGCACGACCCATGAGCCGTTTATTAATTCGCGTTTCGTAGGCATATAAAAAATTCATTTGGGTGGTAGACAATCCGCCCAAGCCGGTTTTGTCTTTAAAAAATTGCAGCCCGACACCACCTTTATACCTTGAAAGCGTATGGTCCACAGAAGCCTGATAAGTTGTGAACCCGCCGGGAATACCCGACCATTGGTTTCTATAATTTAAACTCACCCGTGAACATACATCGGCACCCGTAAACGCGGGGTTTAAATACGTTGGAGCTGCGTAAAACTGTGAGAACTGGTAATGTTGGCCATACACGTTCTGAAAGAAAATCAGAAGTATAATTATCCAGATACATTTAATATTTAAGTACAGTTTCAATTTTTTATCTTAATAAAGTAACACTTCCTGTATTATTATATTTTCTGCCGTCAAAAAATCCCATGCTCACTTTCCAAACATAGGTATCCTGTTGGCAAATTTTACCATTAAAGTAACCGTCCCAACCAATCTTAATATCGTTACTCCTGAAAATAAGTTCGCCCCAGCGGTTGAAGATCATCATGTCGTATTCCACTACGCCTCGGGCAAATGGAAAAAACACATCGTTGCTGTTATCATTCGCATCATAATACCCCCCGCTACCACCGTTGGTGTTTGGGGTAAACGCGTTGGCAAATTGTACGTCGGCTATCACGGTCAGAACTTTGTCCGTCACATCCACACAGCCATTGTTGTTAAGAGCGAGCAAAGTAGCCGTGTAAAAACCAACTTCGGCATAATTGTGTGAAGGACTGGTGAGTGAAGAGTTTTCTCCATCACCAAACGACCAACTATAGGTATCGGCAGAAGTACTTAAATTAGTAAACTGTATTGGATCACCCGGAATCTGAATCGTAAAGGAGGACGGCGAAAAATCAGCCTGAGGTCCTTTCAGGATATTTACCTTAACGGTAGCGCCCGTATAACCACACGCACCGGTGGATGATGAACCCAGCATTAGCGATACATTGCCACCTGCCTTGTCCGCCGCACTCAGGCTATAATGTGTGGCAGAAGGAGCGTTGGATGGTAAAAACAAACCGCTGCCGGTTGTTGCCCATTGCAGCACCGCGCTACCTGTTGCCGTATAACTCAAGGGGATCATACTGTATTTATCACAGAGCGAGGTGTCTGACCTTACAGTTATCAACGGTTTTGTTTCAATAAAAACGTTCATAGTATCCGTTACAACAGGGCAAACATCATTGTTATCGGAAGTAAGTACAAACATCAAACCGGCTTGCAAAATATCAGCAGAAGATACGCTATAGCTCGCTGTGGTAGCGTTCGGACTAAAGGTGCCGGCGCCATTTCCCGACCATGTTCCTGAACTGGTAACGCCACTTATAGTGCCTTGCAATGGCACTTGCAACTGGCTCGAGCAAATGGTTTTATCGGCCCCCGCGTTTACTTTCGCTTTTTCCTTTACCGCCACTACCAGCGTGGAAACGCTTTTTGCACAGCTACCGTTGTTAGTTGAGGACAACGTAAAACTTAATACCCCGGCAAAAATATCAGCCGCGCTAATCACGTAAGCTGTTACTGAACTGGTATTCGCAGGACTAAAACTGCCGGTACCACTGGAAGACCATAACACTGTACCAACACCCCCTGAAATTGAACCCGAAAGGTTCACGCTACCATCGCTTGAACAGATCGTTTGTGAAGGCCCTGCAACCACCTGCGCCTGGGTATTGATGACCATGTTTACAGAATCAGACACTTCGGGACACGGCGCGCTGTTTTGCGAAGTAAGTGTAAATGTTACTGCGCCCGAGCTTATATCCTGTGCAGTAAACGCGTAAGAAGTATTTAAGGACGAGGCATTTGGATTGAAGGAACCGCTGCCAGAAGTCGTCCAGTTACCGGAGTACCCCCCACCCGTGACACTACCCGGTAAATTAAAAGTGCCTTGTGTCGAACAAATGGCCTGATTTGGCCCGGCACTGACTACAGCCAGCTTCATGATTCTCATCCGTACGGTATCCCGAACAGCGGGACATACCCCATTATTTGTGGATGTGAGGCTAAAGGTGACATAACCCATGTTTACATCTAAACTGCTAAAGGAATAGGTGGTGTTGGAAAGGTTGGCATTTGGTAAAAAAGCCCCCGAGCCATTACTGCTCCAAACGGTTGTATTAGAAGGACTCATGACCGAACCAGCAAGATTCAATGTTCCCGCATTTGAGCATACATAAAAGTTAGGCCCCGCGTTTACAGTTGCAATTTTGACAATCGTCATCATCACCGTATCACTCACCGCCGGACACGGTCCATTGTTGGTAGAGGTTAATGTAAAAATGACACTGCCGGCATTTATATCGGTTGCCGTTGCCCCGTAAGCGGTAATTAGATTGGTGGTGTTCGGAAAAAAATTACCAATGCCCGAACTGGTCCACACTACCGTAGTAGCGCCACCTCCAATTGCTCCGCCCAAATTGAGGGTTGGGCTGTTTGAGCAAATTTTTTGATTTACCCCCGCGTTAATCGTTGCCAGTTTCTTAATCGTGATCATCACGCTATCACGAACAATCGGACAAGGGCCATTGTTGGTTGAACTTACAGTAAAAGTAACAGCGCCCGCGGTAATATCTGCGGCGGTTAAGTTATACGTGGGAGTAATAACAGATCCGGAAGGTAAAAAACTTCCGGCACCATTGCCGGTCCAAATCACCGTGTTTGAAGGACTGTTTATTGCGCCTAAAAGATTGACACTGCCGCCACTGGAGCAAACAAATTGGTTGGGACCAGCGGTAATAGTGGCAATGTTAATGATTGCCATCTTCACCGTATCCTGAACGATTGCACACGGTCCATTATTAGTGGATGTAAGTGTAAAAATCAGAGACCCTAAAACAACATCTGCTGCGGTGATAGAACAAGCGGTACTTAACAAAGTGTTAGAAGGAACAAACGCACCGGCGCCTGAACCCGACCAGATGCCCGTAGAACCTCCGCCACCAATTGTTCCGGCTAAATTTACAGAACTGGCCGTTGAACAAAGCGCCTGATTTAGTCCCGCGTTAACGGTAGCCGGCAGTCGAACCTTCATCCGCACCGTATCACTCACCGAAGCGCATGGTCCATTGTTGGTGGATGTTAACGTAAAATCAACAATTCCGGCAGTTATGTCTGCGGGTGTTAACGCGTAACTCGCATTTAGCGTAGTGGAAGCCGGGCTAAAAACACCCAGGCCGCTACTCGTCCAGTTACCCGTGTTTGAAATGCCTGCTACAGATCCAGCAAGGCTAACTGATCCGGCGCTTGAGCATAAGAACTGGTTAGGCCCCGCGGTTACGGTGGATGGCAGGAATATTCTCATTTTTACCGTATCGGTAGCCACAGGACACGGGCCATTATTGGTTGACGTTAAAGTGAAAATGACCTGCCCGGCAATTATGTCGGCCGGTGTTAAGGAATAGGTTGTATTGAGATTGGTACTTACCGGATTAAAAGCGCCGACACCAGAACTGCTCCACACACCGGTACCGCTACTTCCGCCAATTAAACCTGAAACCGCGATGGTTGGTGTCGTTGAACAGAGCGCCTGATTTAACCCCGCGTTGGCAGTTGCCGGTTGCCGGATGACAATGATCAGTGTATCCGAGTCGGCAAAACAATTTCCGTTATTTGTAGATGTGAGCGTGAGCGTAACAGAGCCCGCCGCTATATCGGCAACACCCGGAGTGTAAGAAGCATTGAGAACATTGGAAGCGGGTGTAAAAGTTCCATTGCCCGAACCGGACCAACTGCCCGTTGAAGCGCCTCCTGCAACAGATCCGTTTAAGGCAAACGGATTGGCATTACAGTTTAATCCTCCTGTTCCGGCGTTCACGACAGGCGAAGGAGTAATACTGATAACCATCTGATCCGTAGCCGCGGGACAAATTCCGTTTCCGGCGGTGGTTAAGGTAATGGTGACGGAACCCGCCGCGTTATCGGCCGCAGAAGGTATGTAGGTGCTGTTTATATTCGACGTGGAAGTAAACACGCCGCTACCTCCGGAAGACCACACGGGTGTAGCCGGATAACCGGTAATGGTCCCGCCAATGTTTACGGTATTATTGTTGGCACACACCGTTGACGAGGGGCCTGCGTCGGGAATTGGTGGGGCCTGGTTTACAAGCGTGTAAGTGAATATTGGTCCCGGGCACCCTGTGAACAGGGTGGTTGAAACGGTATAAACACCCGGTGCGCTCATGGTTCCGCATTGCCCTACATAGTTTGTAAGACCCGGACCATTCCAGGTGTAAGAATCTACACCGGCAGGCGCGCAAAAGGTAGTGGAAGCGCCGGCACAAACAGTTGCCGTTCCTCCACTGCTAAATGACTGGCAAACACCATCGATATAAGCATAACCAAAATGCCCACCTAACGAACAATCGTAAGTAGAAAAACGGATCGTAATGTTTTGACCAATGTAAGGCGTTAGATCTACCAATACTGTACTCCAGGGTTTATAAATAACACCTGCGGTGGGTGAATTAAAAAAACCGGGAATTCCAGAACCCGCCGCTACATAATAAAAGGTACATGGCACAGCCGCTCCGGTTGAATCGATCATCTCTACCTGGAAAAAAGGCTGTTGGTTAGTCGGGTGATTGGGGTCCTCAAACACCACCGCGTATTTGTATGAAAAATTGGCATTACTCGCACTCACCAGGAAGGTTTGTTCGATACGGTCTGCCTGCCCGTTCACGCCACTGTTCCCAAGGCGGAGTGAAAAACTACCACCGGGATACACCAAAGGAAATCCCCCAAAAGGATCATTGCCCGCGCCAGTCATAATCGTTTGCTGTCCGTTTGGATTAGGGCAGCAGCCAAGGGGATTGTAGCCCGGATGAAAACCACAACTTCGAACCCAGCCGGTCATATCTCCCAACTCAAAATCCGCATTCACGCAGGGGCCGGCAAAAATTGAATTGTTAGGGTTTATTATTTTGTTATTTACTTGTGGGGCCAGTTGAACAGCTTGCGGAGAAACCGCGGGGGCAGAAGATTGATCGCGTTTATGCGCGGAAATAAATTCTTCACGTTCCTTTGGTCCTAATTGCAATTTATCGGCATAACCGTTCCAGAACGATTCGTTAAACGGCGCCTTAACATCCGCTTGCGAAAACAAACGGTTACTCAACAGGCAGGTGAAAATAAATAACACCACTGAAATTTTTATCTTCTTATGCCCATCGTTTGTACCAACAAAAAAAACTTTTGGTGTTGGTGTTTTTCTATGATTAAATAAATAAAGTTGTTCCATGAGCGAGTCTACTTTGCTGTTTTCTACGCACACTTTTCAAAAAAGTTCTGTAAAACCAGTGCTAGTAATTAACTTTTTTTGAACGAATATAGTTAATATAGGACTAAAATGCGTTTCAGTAAGACCAAAGCGGTTCTTTTCTCTACAAAAATACTATAAAATAAATAGCCAAAATATGCTAATGCGAGCTTTTTCAACACCGATGTTTGGTAGCAAAGCGAGGTATTTCAGGTAGTTGTAGAAAATTCTCCCCATTGGATTAACGCGATATGATATAAACAGTGATTAAAAGCTAATTCGCAAAATTAAATGACTTCGTATCATTTTACAGGTCGACAAAAAGCACATGTTAAAACCCTTACGATGAAACGAATTTAGCTTAACTTTGTTGGTGTGCGTAACTACCCGGCGATTAATTCATTGCCTTTACGGGCAGCGATAATCATAGTTGACCGGCAGTGTTCCTCTCTAAAAGAAGCGAACCGTGTTTCATACTCAACGCGCGGGAGTACCTTCGCAGCATTTGGCCGGTGTGTGATGTGAAAGGCCGGTTTTAATACCCAAAAACTTACTTATTCCATGGAACATGTATGGCACATGTGTGAGATGTGTTTGGAATACCCTGCCTGTATCTACGAAGTATCATCGGAGTATCTGCGAAGCATTTCCCGATTATCGTTCCGAAACCGCCGCTATTCCAACCTACCTGTTGTCAGTTCGGCTGTATTAATTACCGACGGGGCAACTCGTCAGACAGACATTGAGTCAGGGGGCAAGTGTGTTTTCCGCACATAATTGGCCATTGATGAGATAGTTCGGGCTGCGACATTGAGCGTTGATTATTATCGCACCATCTCCTTCTATTAAATGATAGTCAAAAAACATGGAATCTCCAGGTGTTTCAAACACATCTGTTTATCCGATCTGCGCCAGGTTCCTATTCGAGGTTTCATCTCTGGTTATTTAAAATAGACAAAAAGACCGTTACCTGTTTTTTGTAGTATGCTCACTGAAAAGCCTTACACAACCGATTATTTCCTATTAGCGTTCAAGCCCGTAAGTCACTGGTGAATCGCCTTCTAATTTTAAGAACCATACACCAAACAACAAACTGTTAAAGATTACTTGGTAATGATTTAACTGAAAGATGACAATCGCCCGATTTTTTTCTTGATTTTTAAAGTAGTTTTAACCGTCGCTTTGTCAATGGAAAAACTATCTATCATAATTCCTGCATACAACGAAGAAAAAACTATTCTGAAAATACTGGACAGAATAAACATGGTGACTTTATTGAACAATATTTCCAAAGAAATTATTTTGGTTAATGATTGTTCTACCGATAAAACGGAAGAAATTCTGAAAAATTATGTAAATGAAAACCCCGGCCTGGAGATTAAACATTTTACACATGCCGTAAACCGTGGCAAGGGAGCAGCGATACATACCGGAATTTCCAAATCGACCGGGGACTATCTGGTGATACAGGATGCCGACCTGGAGTATGATCCGGAGGAATATAACCTGATGTTAAAGCCCATTATAGATGGACTTGCAGACGTTGTGTATGGTTCACGTTTTATGGGTGGAAAACCACACCGGGTACTTTTTTTCTGGCATTCAATCGGGAATAAATTTCTGACAACGCTTTCCAACATGTTTAATAATTTGAATTTAACGGACATGGAATCCTGCTATAAAATGTTTAAAACGCACCTGGTCAAGGGCCTCGCTTTAAAGGAAAACCGTTTTGGGTTTGAGCCTGAGATTACCTGCAAAATAGCCCGCGTGCCAGACATCCGCATTTACGAAATCGGCATTTCTTACTACGGCCGGACGTATAAAGAGGGAAAAAAAATAAACTGGAAAGATGGTTTCCGCGCTATCTATTGCATTTTAAAGTATAGCCTTTTTAGGCAAATTTAAGTTCGTTCGGATACCAATGTAAGAGTAAGTGACTAAACGAAAAAGAAAATCAAATGGCGAAGAAGGCGCTGAACAATAAAGACAAAGTTATAAGACCGAAAAAAAATTCCGGCGATACCGTTAAACGAACACTTGGATTAATGCTGGCCGCTGTGGCGTTTATTATTTATTGTAATACCATCCACCATGATTATGTGTTAGACGATTATTCATTAATCAGTGAAAATACGGTTACCGTACAGGGGGTAAAATCAATACCGGCTATATTTGGTAATTTTTATCGTTACGGTTATAATTCTACTCATGATGGAATTTACAGGCCCCTTTCGGTGGCTATGTTTGCGCTTGAATGGAGTTTATCCCCCAACAACCCTTTGTTGGGTCATATTATCAACATTTTATTCTACGTTTTAACTGCGTGGGTTGTCTTTATAACTCTTGCGCGGCTGCTCAAAAAATATTCAGTTGTTTTACCGTTTGTTATTACCCTTCTGTTTATAACACACCCCATTCACACGGAAGTAGTCGCCAATATCAAAAGCAGGGACGAATTACTCTGCTTTTTATTCTCCTGGATCACACTGTATTTCTTATTAGACTATGTGGAATTGCTATCTAAAAAGAAGCTAGGAATAGCTCTGTTGTTCTATTTTGCGGCTTTTTTTTCTAAGGAAACCGCTATTACAATGATTGTGGTCATTCCGGTTACATTGTACTTTTTTACCGGCATAACAAAAAAACAAATGCTTGTGTCCACTACCTGCCTGGCACTGGTTGCTGTTGTCTTTTTATTGATAAGGGCTAAAATACTAGGCGGTGGGAAACCCTATGCGGTCAGCGGTGTTGAAAATTCACTCTTACTCGCCGCCAACAAATCAGACCAAATGGCTACGGCCATCAAAATACTTGGTCAGTATCTGGCATTACTCATTTACCCAAACAATTTATTGTACGACCGGTCCTTTAACCAAATTCCGATTGTAAGTTTTGTAAAACCGGTTGTGATCACGTCGTTACTCGCCCATGCGGGGTTAGCTTTTTATGCCGTATGGCGTTTTTTCAAAAAAGATCTTTTGGCGTTTGGTATTTTGTTCTACCTGACAACGCTTTCCCTCTTTAGCAATCTTATTTTAATTATTGGTGCCGCCATGGCCGATCGCTTCGCTTACTTTGCTTCTTTTGGTTTTTGTTTTTCGCTGGCTGTTATTTTGATGCGGATCGTCCCTCCTTCTCCCCCATCGGGAATCTACTTAAACCTCCGCGATTTCTTTACAAAGAACAAAGCGCTTATTTACGTTGTACTCGTCATTGCCTCTTTTTATTCGATTAAATCGATTAAACGCAACGCTAACTGGAAAAACAACTACACCCTTTTTAAACACGATTTAAAATACGCGCCTGATAATGCCAGGGCGCATGCTTTTTTTGGCAATGAACTAATAAAAAACGCGTCGGTGCTTGAAGAACCAGACGTTTTAAAACGTAGCGATCTTTATAACCAGGGAATTCAGGAACTCCAGCGGTCTTTACAAATTTATCCTAATCATGCCGACGCTTTAAGCAGCATTGGTAGCGGCTACTTTCAAATGAACAGAATGGATTCAGCGGAATATTATTTCAAAAAAGCAGTTACCTACGACTCCAGTAATCTGAGCAGGTTAGGTGATTTTTACATGGCAACCAAAAATTATCCAGGAGCAATTGAAGCTTTAAAAAAAACGCTTGAATTTAAGCCTTATTACCTGGATGCTTACATCAATTTAGGGATTTGTTACGGTACCATAAAGGAGTATACTAATGCAATTATCTACTTAAACAGGGCGCTGGCCCTGCAGCCGAAAAACGCGCAAATCCACTATTTTTTGTCGACGGCTTATAAGTATAGCGGTGATGTGTTAAATTACGAGAAGCACTACCAGGAGGCGTTTAACCTTGATGGAAGCCTGGAGAAACCCTGATTCGCTTTTTTTGTTAATTCAACGCCACGAATAAAATTGCAGGTAGGGCTGTTATAACTTAGGCCGCCGCACACCGTTTTGTGTCGGTGTCCGCTTAGTTTTTATAAGTCCAATTATAAAAACTATTTGTGATGCAACTAGTAAAGCAGGTCCGAGGAAAATGAATATCAAACTGTCCGTACTAATGGTTGTCGTGTCTGGCGCACCTGAGCTTAATAGAACAGTTGTCAATCGATAAATATTTAATGAGAGAAATAGTCCGAGTGTTACAAGAATGAAATGGAGAATTATTGTCCGTCTGCGTACAGGTCGACCCGAATTAAACCCATGATGATAAATTAATCCTGTCAACAGTGCGCCAATAGAGGTCGGGATGAAAAAAGACCACATACCATTAATTATTGTCGTATGCCAGCCCGCATTAATGATTTCGGCATCTTTGGTTAGAAGTCCGAACACTAACAATAGAATTGTCAGAAGATAAAAAAGATAAAATGTTCGAAAAGTTATTTTGTCTAACATAATTTTTTCTTGTTTACCGGAATGTCCCGCCGGCTTGCTTGTAACGTTTTGCAAATAGACGTAGGCGGGCTTTCGAAGCTTCCTGTGTCTATACCTACAAAAGGTTATTTGAAGATACCCAAGTTTTTTAGCGCGGCAAATTAAATTTCGCGAAGCGATCGCTATTCCGACCGAGCGATGACCGAGTCCGACAAATGGCCAGTAGATGCTGTTATAAGTTGTGTGCCACCCAAAGTTCTATAAACAGATTATTCAATAATTAATTTATTCCTGAATCTTCTTCCTGCAAAATATTTTATAGAGTAGAAATATAAACCTTTTGATAATTCAAGGTTTATTGTTTCAGTCATTGAGTGGATTTGCTTTGAGAAAACTAATTGCCCAACTGTGTTATAAATTTCAATTTTATCAGCAGTTTGAGTATTGTCAAATTGCTTAATGGTTATTTGTCCGCTTGAAGGATTAGGATATACAGAAAAATCACTAAATTCAAATTCATTTATAGTTGTTTCGCTCACCGGACAACCAACTAACTTGTTTTTATAGGTATAACCAGCAAAATAAAGGGGTAGAGAAGTACAACGAGTTGCCGTTCCAACGCTTATTGCGTCTAAGGAAAAGTTACAAGCAGAACCTAGAGAATTCGGGTTGTTTATTACGCTTAATTTGTTGTTTCCTCTTGTGCAATATATTTTATTATTATTAGCTAGTTGAAGGTAGCTTGGCGAAGCGCCTGCTGTGCTTATTTGAACTTTTGTTGCATTGATAGCAGTTTGATTAAAAACACTAAGATCGAATTGGTGAATACCTTGTAAACTTGAAACATATAACTTTGAATTATTTGGTGAGAACTCAATACCACATTCATTAAAAGCAGGAGTTAAACTAATAGAATTTGATAATACGCCACTTGTCGGATTAAAATTAAACAATTCAATTGCGCTTGGAGTAACATTAGAATATACTAGTCCAATTAAACTACCATTAGATGAAGCTTTCATTTGCCCAATTGCTGCGCCAAATGTTGAGAAAGATGTTGCAGAATGAATCGACCCAATATTTGTGATGATTGGAGCATTTATACCACTTGGAGTAATTAAATATGCGTAAAAGAGACTTGAATGATATTTGTGTGCTATTAGCCAAACATCGGTTCCGTTTGGGTGAGTGATAGCGCAAAGTTTTTCAGATACAGTGTCAAGTAATAAGATGTTTTTCTGTGATTTTTTCACATCTCCTTTTCCATTGTCTAAGCACATATTTATAATGGAATAGCGTAGTCCATTTCCTAATTTACGTTCAATACCGTCAGTTGTAAATAAATAAAAAAGGCTATCGCTTGTCGGTTTAGGAATAGCAAATGCTGCCGAAGATGATGAAGTGAATCCCTTTAAACTGTCACCATTGGGCATAATTTGATGAAATTTATTCCAAACTCTCATGCCATTAGAATAAAAAAGCAAATTTCCACTGCTATCGCTTATAGAAGTACAACCTTCATCGTAAGGGTAGTCTCCCACTTGTGTCGGCATGCCATAAACTTGTCCACCCGAAATCGGAATGGGATTTCCGCTATTGAAGTTTAATCCGGCACCTTCTCCGAAAAGCCAAATATTACCTTGTTTTTGTGCAATAACAATATTACTCAAAAGCATAAAGAGTATTATAATTGTATTGATAGATTTTTTAATTAACATATATTTAAAAGTATTGTGTCTTTATTAAATGTAGTGAAAAATATTTAAAGGTAAAATAGAGTCTAGTTAAATGTCGTTGCGTTCGTCCTGGCACATTACTTATAACGTTTTGCAGCTACAAGAAGTTGGCGTTTGGAACACTCAACTGTCTAAACCCACAAATCTTTATTTAAAGATACGAACACTTGTTAGCAAAGCCAAAATAAATTAAAGTGCTGCTGAGCAGGCAATAAATGGCTGATGACCACGTCCGCGCCAATTACCGGTAGATGCTGTTATAGCCAATGCTACTCTTTTTTTCTTTTTGCACAAAGTACATACTTATTTGTAAGCTTTGGATTTTTGAAGGCTGATTTGAGAAGCTTACAAATGTGTTTGGCTGATTGGCCGTGCTTTTTTGTCCCAGGTATTCACTATTACAATCCATAGAGTCAAAACAATTGCGGCGATTATATAGCGTGTTGCATTGTCAAATAAGGCAGATAGTAATGGCGAGAACCCAAAAATAATGCCAATAAAATGAAAACAAGAACTTGCAAGAACCGAATGAGCGTTTTTCAGCTATTTGTCCAATACCCCAACTTGCCAAAATGAATATGGCAAACATTTAATTATGTGTTAAAAAGCTGAGTTTAACTCCTTCAATTCATCTTGCAAGTATCCTCTCCACCCGATTTCTTCAAAAATGCAATATGTAGAGATAATTACACTAATTACAAATCCATAGTAATGCGAGTTTAAATTAAGGTTATTATCTATACCAAATGCAGAGAATAGAATGATGGGAATGGAAATCATAATAATACTTTTCTTCACTGATGTTCCAAAAATTGTGATGCTGCTTTTTTTCTTAAGTAAAGTAAAAATTGTTACTGCTCCAATTAAAGGGCCGACGCCTTCAAGTAAATATTTAATTACGGTTAGTCCATATGGAAGTGATAATACCATATACCAGTCAATGAGTTGAAACCTAAAGACGCTTGAAGCTGTCGTTGCTATAATGAAATAAATCAGTACGCTAAGCCAATTTACTTTTTTTCCATGTATACTTCAATCTAATAGCGCGTTAAATTTATTCATAAATTCTATAGGATATTTAATAGGTGCTTCTAAATGGTCGCCTTTATACAACCAAAATAATTTTGGTTGGTTAGCATTTTCAAACACAACTTCTCCCTGTTTATATGGTATTGATTTATCTTCTTTGGAGTGAATTGACAAAAGTTTAACTCCATTAATTTGTTTTATATCGTCTTTGGCTGAATAGGGGGAAGTCACTTGTTGGCTAATTACTCCTCTTAATATTTTTGGTGCACCTGCAAGAGCGATGTCTGTAAAGGAACTCAGGGCGCCGTCAAGAACCAATGCACTTATTTGATTTTGGTTGTTTTTTGTGAGATTTGTGGCAACCTGCGTTCCCATAGATACACCATAAACAATAATTTTCCTGTTTTTAATATCCTCTCTTGCTAATAATTTTTCAAAAATAATTTGAGCATCACTCGCAATATTTTTATGCGTAGGAATTCCTGTTGATTTTCCATAACCTCTAAAATCAATCATAATTACCTGAAAATTATTTTTAACTATTGGTTTAATAAAATCTAAATACGTTGTTACATTTCCACCTGCCCCGTGAAAATACATTACTGTTGCCTTCATAGAATCCTGAGGTTTAATAAAAATCCCTGTTAAAGTATCTTTGTCAATGAAAAAGGTCAGATTTTCGTAGTTCAATGAATCTATTTTTCCGATTTTTTTTGAGGGAAAATAAAATTTCTCATCATATTGAGCGTAGGCATCTATAGCCAATAAGCTTAAAAGAAAAGCAAGAATATTCGTTTTCATTGTATTTAGAATTTTAGGTTAACACCACAAAACTGAGGTATTCTTTATATAATTCTATTATCAAATGATAAGAAATTATTGCTTTATAATTTTACTTCTTAGTCGGCTTAAACTTACGGGAGTTATGCCAATGTATGAGGCCAAGTATTTTAATGGAATGCGTTGTAAGACTTCCGGCTTTGTTTTCATAAGATTAATATACCTTTGTTCGGCAGTTTCCGAAATTAAAGATAATGTCCGTTGGCTTTCTTCAATATAGAGTTGTTCTGCGATCAGACGTCCATTCTTTTGATGATCAGCAGAGATATTATAAGCCATTTGAATGCTATCGTAATTTATGCGTTCAATTATGGTCTCCTCTAGTGCTATAATACTACATTTAGATGGCTGTCTTGTAAGAAAAGAGGAATAGGAACTGAAATATGAGTTTTCAATACTAAAACTATTACATATCTCTGTCCCGTTATGATTGATAATCATGGCTACAACACCCTTAATGTCGTATGAAATGTAATTTTCAACATGCCCTTCTTTAAGAATAACCTCTTTCTTTTTAAATTTGATTATTTCAGAAAGATCTCCAAATATTTTTTTATGATTTTGCACGGATTCAGTTTTTATAAATGTCTGTTTATTGTCAAAGGCACTAACATGTTTTGCAGAATTACACTGTTTTGGCTGCGAAGCGGTCGCTCGTGTGAAGAAGCAACCAAATGTGCTAAGATTTGTGTTGGGTTTGTCATTCTATGCATTGGCTATAACGTTTTGCGGCTAGGCGAAGGTGACGATTTTCACCATCCCGCATTTCGGCGGGATTGATGCGGAGAACCAAATTATGATTAACCACAAATGTGTCTGCGGAGAACTGAACCGCCGCTTTTGCCAAACTCTTGTTATGGGCTGCTGTTCTTCTCTCGTTCATTTGTCGCTAAGTTTTTCGGTTTAAAAAAAATGATTGTCAAAATACCCCAAACTGTTATAAGAAACCCCATATAGTTTACAATATTTTTGTCAGCAAGGTCGGCAGTAAATGCTATGTCAATGGTTGAGTGAAAAACGGCGCAAATTAAAATGTTGGCTCTCGCAGAGTTGTAAAGCCAAGTTAATAATACACTTCCTGTCAATAGGCTAAATATCCAACCGAGTATTCCCGTAATGTCCATTGACGTGTAACCTGGTCGGTAAAAAAAAAGAGGCCAATGCCAAATAGCCCAGAATACTGTCAAAATAATACTTGATGTTAACGCGTTAAATTTTTCCTGAAATCTTGGTAAAGCAAACCCACGCCATCCAACTTCTTCACCTAAGCCAAAGAATATTAAGTTGTAAATGAAAAATGTCAATAGGTTGAATTGTGGAAACTCTTTACAACTTAGAAGTCCTGAAAGATTTATTGGCGATTTGTCAATGAAGAAATTTATGATTGTCGCAATGAAGGCGAGTATGAATGGGCTAAGTAATGCAATTATCAAATAAAGGATTGGTCTTACCTGCAAGCATTTTTTTATCAGAAGGGTTACTCCTTCTTTCCCTTGAAAAATCCAAGTTGTCAACAACGATGCAATTAAAGGTCCTAGTCCGCCAAGTCCGTGATGGTAAAGTAAAGTCGGCAAATTGGTTAAGCCAAAAGTATGTCCATACAACGGAAGCCAAATTGTCCAACTGATTAAGTAAGCAAGTCCGAAATATGTTATTAGTTGCTTCATCTTCTTTAGTCGACGTCGTCATTTTACAATTGCCAATAACGTTTTTCAGATAGGCGCATGGCGTTATAAAACTTCCTTTGTCTACTCGCCGAAAAGATTAATAAATGTACAAATGTTTATTAGCAAAGTCAAACGAAAATAACTGTCTGCGCAGCAGGCAGTAAATTTGCTTTGCGATCTACGGGTCCGCCCACCTTGCACTTAGCCGCTGTTATATGCCGTTTTATTTCCCCTTATGTCTTTGTAAATGTGGGTTGTTTATAAGGTAAATTATTTTCGATATTTGTTTGTCAATGCTTTTAATTTTGCTAGTTTGAACAATGATGCTTCTTTTCTTTCCGTCTGTCAATTTAGAAAACTTGTCTTTCAAGTCTTTTTCTTGTTCTAGTAAAATTTCAATTGTTTCTGGTATTTCAATTCCTAATGGATTTGGGTCTTCCTTTATTTCAAATTGAATAGTTTCTCCGGTTTGTCTATTAATTGATTTCAGATTTTTGGTTGAAACAATAATAAAGAAGTTACCGTCACCTAAATGGTTAAGTCCACATTGGAATGAAAGTTTATTGTCAAGTTTACAAATGAGTCTTGTATGACGTTTGTTTTTAAATTGATTGACAATGTCTGCTTTCACTTTCAGAAAAAAATACCCTCCTTTTCTTTTTTCAAGCTGTTCAATTATTTGTTCGCCTTTATACTTTTTCATTTGTCGGGCAAAAAGTTCTCTTTATTGTTATGTCAAGTTTGTACGTCCTAAAATGGCATAAAACGGTTGGCAGCTAGTCGAAGTGTCCGCCCCATATAAGTGTCCGCCGAAGTGTTAGCGGAGGCAATATACAAAAAAAGCGGGCATTTTGGCTAGGTGTATAGTTAGTTGGGCGAGCAAAGTTGCGTTTAGGTTCGTCTCCGCTTGGTTTTATCGCAAATGAAGATATTCTCCGCTGTCGTCTTCTATAAAAATTAGTTTAAAGAAGAAGTCACCTTTTTCTTCAACGGATTGTTCGGTGCCGCACCAACTCCACGACATATTTTTTAGACGTTTTTCCCCGATTAGTCCAAAAATAGTTTCGTTAGGAATTCCGCTGTCGAAACCAAATTTTGCAAATTGAATTGGCCAGGTTATACTGTCTTTTTCAATTGTCCCGATATATTTTGTTCCAACGATTAAGGAGTCAATTTTATGTCCGGTATTGTTTTGGATCTTGATTGTCAAAGTTTGGCTCGTCAAATTATTGCTCAGAAACAGAAACACCAATGTCGCTATTATCAGAATATATTTGTCTTTTGTGTCAAATGTCATTTTAATAATGTTTTGTCTGCGGTTGGTCTATCCGCCGAATTACCGATAACGTATTGCAGCTAAAAGCCGGCGGGCTTTCGAAGATCCAACCGTCTACACCGACAAAAGGTTATATCGAAGATAACTGTTTTTTAGAGAGGCGCAAAAAGTGTCCGCGAAGCGGGCTAAAACGTGCCGAGCGACTATGACATCGGCCCGCTGGATTTTAGTTACCGTTAGCTACTACTGAGTGATGTCGAAATGTTTGTAAACAAAAAGGATACAAGATTTCTCATGTGTCCTTAATAATAAAATCCTTAATAATAAAAAAGAAGTAATTAGCTTACTTCGCAAGGTGTCGAAGAAACGACAACGCCATTAACTCTTTCCTCAGACTTTTTAGCTTTGCAGTCCGTTTTAAATTGTTCAACAGATTTTTTGCTTGTTGATTTTGTCGATGTTGTCGAGAGGACTGTCCCGGATGCAGACTTGCAAGTACAAGTTGCTTCTTTCATACAAGAAGTCGCTGTTAAGGCGATAACGAAAAGAGGTAGAAAGAATTTTTTCATATGTCTTTGTTTTTTTTTGATTAAATGTAAGAAATTATTTTGTCCTGAAAAAACCGTCTAAATAAATTTAGTGTCTGAGTTGCAGCTAACGTTTTGCAAACAGACGCAGGCGCGCTTTCGAAGCTTCCTCTGTGTATACGCACAAAAGTTACCGGCTTACCGACAGGCAGGTTTAAAGATACCATGTTTATTAGCGAGGCGCAAAATAAAAACGTGTTAGCGACAACTTTTCTGCACCGAGCGATGACCCGTACAGCTCGCTTAAATTTATTTGCTGTTATAGGTTGCCAGTCGCACCAAGTTTACTGTAGGTCTCTGCGGATGTATTTTTGTTGGGATCCAGGCCATACCTTCAAATCAAGTATGAAGGTTGAAGCCCAAATACATTTCTAAATTTCATGGTTTTGTTTTTTCCATTAATTTGCTTCGCTTACTTTTTTCACTGCTTGAAGCCAGTTGTCTAAATCCAGTTTTCGCCTTTCAAAGTCCTTGGGAAACGGTCCGCTTGCAAAGAAAAATTCGGTGGTATGGTCATTTTGGTTCTCGATCATCAATAATTTTTCTGAATAATGAAAACCATTTCTATCGTAATCTATGTGCAGGTAATAATTACCAAATACCATTCCTACAAACCCTGCAGCTTTCTCGTCATTTGTGTCAAGGCTTAAATGCGCTTCTGATTTTGAATTCCACTCAGAGGCAAAGAATTCCTGTTTATTGAATTTTTTTCCTAGTTGTTTGAAGTAGTCTGTCTTGCACATTGCCTTCCAGATGTCCCTTACCGAAGCCTTAAGAACAGATTTTGAATAGTAGAACGGTTGTGAGCCCATGGCAGTTACTTCATCATTGGAGAGGAAGGTGACTTCTCTTAATCTGGACGAGCCATTTCCGCCATTCACGAAACGATAACCAACAATAGTATCATTTTGCACAACAATGGCTTGAATAACAATAATCAATTCTTTAATCCCTAAACGGTCAGAATAAATACGAGCCACGCGTGGAAGATCCATTTTCAAGGTTCTTGCATCAGGATATTTCATTACATCTACATCAATGAGCGACATGTTATTTTGAAGTTCCTGTTTTGTTGGCAGTCGGTCGGCAACTACCGGAACCTCTTCCAGTTTCTGAATATCTACAGGAACAAAACCAAAATTGTCAGGACAGTACCAGCCGCCGTACTGGTGAGGTTCATTATTTGCTGAAGCAATGGGTTCTGGATTTTTCTCTAACTTTTCTGCTTGTACATTGCTTGAATTTTGGCAGCTGATTGAAACAGAAATTAAGAGTATGGAACTAAATGCGTGAATTGAAAATCTCTTAGTCATACCTGAGTTTTCAATAAAACTAAGAATTGTGTATCGATCAAACGTGTTAATAAGTGTGAAAAAGAATGTAAATAATTTCAATAGTATTGAGAATGTTATTACGGTACAAGATAGTCTGGCCTGTTTACCTATAACGTTTGGCGGCTACTTGCAGTTTTTTGCTATGTCACGTTCCGCAATGCCTGCAGTTGTGCAAGACCCAGCGACGGCAGGCAGGTTTGAGCGTTAACGCGCAAAAAATTGCAGGCTTCGGTTCGAAGATATCGAATCCTATCTCCAATTTGTTGCAAAAAGAGCTTTTCGTCTTTTGAATAAGTTGTTCCCATCCGAAAAATTTGACAACTAAGCTCTGTAAAAGATGTAAATAAGTCCACGGACTATAAGTATCTTTTTTTGAAAGCGAATCGGATCATTTTAGTTTATAGATTCAATCAATTTGGACAAAGAAAACTCCAAAGCATTAGCAACCTCAAGTAAAGTATAGAGCGTCGGATTCACCTTACCGTTCTCCAACTTTTCAATAGCTTGCCTGTCTTTACTACAAGCTCGTGCTAGGTCAGCTTGGCTCCAACCCTTTTGTTCCCGGAATTCAATGATCCGTTGTCCGATTTTCTTTTTGAGTTTATCGCGTGTCACTAAAACAAATGTCAGCTAACTTGTTGACAAGTTTGTCATATAATAGTATGTCGACGATTAATTTCAGAAAACTCAAAATTCACACTAAATATCGGATTAGAAACTACGATAAACCTAAAATTCCTGAAATTCGAATCGAAGGCAAATGGCTTGAAAGTACGGTGGACTTTTTAGCGAGCTGGTGTCAAGACGCTTGCCCGTAAGCAAGCACCCGTTCTGTTTGAGCGAGGCATTAAAGCTAATTTTTGGATATATGTTTTATTAATTAAATGAATTCCATTGGCCTTCGAACCTCAAAACAAGATGATAGAAGCAGCAGAATGATGCTTAAAACTGCCAGCATTGTGGTGAAACAGGGATTATGCCGAACAGGAAATTTCACAAAACTAGTCTTTCCTGAAAGTGCATTTCGTAAGTCTTTTGCTCTTTATTTTCGGAGACAAAAGGGATTAGCTCCGCTGATCCCTGGCTACCTGACTGAGTCGCAATACAAAAGTCAGCCCGCCGCACATGCTGCTTTTTGATTTATCTGCACTTACAAAAGCAGAGCTTTTGACGATTATCCATAAAGGGATTAGCTCCGCTGATCCCTCAAACTCCCAAAGTCAGAATGCAAAGAGTAATTCCGCTCTGTAGAAACCGAGGGATTAGCTCCGCTGATCCCTGGCTACCTGACTACTTCGAAATGCAAAAGGTGATCCCGCCTTGCAGAATTACCTTTTGAGTTTTATTTGCGGAGACCGAGGGATTAGCTCCGCTGATCCCTCAAACTCCCAAAGTCAGAATGCAAAGAGTAATTCCGCTCTGTAGAAACCGA